>Ga0256839_1001078_pt1 | contig 33816 bp, 26 predicted proteins | sample 354166metaG_FD_185968 | JGI IMG/M metagenome (GOLD analysis project Ga0256839, IMG submission 185968) | Hydrothermal vent microbial communities from Mid Atlantic Ridge, Atlantic Ocean - 354-166 | ecosystem: Environmental > Aquatic > Marine > Hydrothermal vents | place: Atlantic Ocean: Mid...
TTGCGAGAGCGGGCTAAGCGATTGATAGAAATTTCGCACCCTGATGATAGAGAGGCCTTAGAACGTGCTGCTTTTGAACGTTTTAAGTAAACTAAATGAGCCAATGAGTGAATGGTAGAATGAAGCAATGGTAGAATGAGCCAATGGTAGAATGAGTGAATGATAGAATGAAGCAATGGTAGAATGAGCCAATGATAGAATGAGTGAATTAAAAATGAAGAGTATTTAATCATTCACTCATTAATACATTCACTCATTAATACATTTTATCATTAATACATTCAATCATTTTTTTAATAGAAGATATATTTACATAAATTATGAAAGACATAGAAAACGAGCAGGATGTAAAGTTGTTTTTAGATGCATTCTACGAAAAAGTAAAGGTAGATGATACCATCGCTTATCTTTTTAATGACATAGCCAACTTAGATTGGGAAGCACATATGCCTAAAATTTATGCCTTTTGGGAATCAATTTTATTGGGTAAGCCTGGCTTTAATGGTGATGTGATGGGTATGCATATCAAGCTTCATCAAAAAGAAAAACTTACAGCGGAGCATTTTGACCAGTGGATTGCGCTATTTACCGAAACAGTAAATGAAATGTATCAAGGGCTTAAAGCAGATGAAGCTATTAATAGAGCAAATATTATTCGTAGAACGATTGAATTTAATATAAGTAGGGGATAGCCCCCGAATTACTCTTCTATTTTTTGAATCTTAACATTGGCATCAGAAACTGATATTGCTTCCAACTCAAAAGGCAAGCACACAATTTGCAATACTTCATCTAAAGTCATCGACTTATCCCAAGCACCTGTAAAACTTAATTTATTAATTTTACTACTTGCGCTAATTTTAATTTCAAAGTGAGCCGAAATATCGGCTAAAACGGAGGCTAATTTTTTATTATTATACGAATAATTTTCTGTAAGCCACGCTGGGGTAGCCTCTGTATTGGCTGCCAATTGCTCTTTTATTAAAGTTTGTTTAACTGATTGTGTAACAATTTCGCCTTTAGTAATTATTGTTGTGTTTACGCCATTAGCAACCACTACTTTACCCGTAAAGCAGGCTACCGCAAAATTATTTTTGCGAGCTAGCACATTAAAAGAAGTGCCTAAAACAGTTACTGTTCCGTTCTTAGTGTTTACACTAAACTTTTTTCCTTTTTTAACAGTAAAAAAGCCTTCGCCCGAGAGAGAAACTGATCTGTTTAAATACCATAGCAATGTATTATAAGAGGCGGTACTATTTTTATTTAAATCCACATTAGAGCCATCAGGCAAGGTAAATGCCAGTTTTTGGCTTTGGGTATTAATAGTTACCTGAGCTGAATAAAAAGCACCCAAGGAAACAGCAATTAAAAGCACAGATGCAGCCGCAACCCATCGCCATTTATGTAAAGGAATAACCTGTGCAGGTTCTTCCTTAATTTGGGCAGCAATTGCTGCCCAAACTGTTTTTTTAGACTTTATGGAAGGAGTTGCCCACCCTGATAATACTTGGTTGATTTTATTATCAAGTTCTTCTTTCATTATTTTCTTGTTCTTCTACTAAACATACAATTATCTCCACACTTACCCTACCTAAAGTTTGTTATTTTTGAATAGCGACAAAAGATAATGTGTCGGTGCTAAACCCGGCAAAGATCCCAAAGCCGTTGGTCATATTTCCGGCATTAGAAGAGCCTATAGTAGAAGTTGAAATTCGGTATAAATCCTCATACTCCTTTGTTATGCCATACAATATAAAATCTTGCTTTCCTTCGTTTTGAACATCATCAGGCGTTATTTTTAAGGTTGCTTCTTGCGTTGGAACACTAAAAAAACTATTAAAAGGAAAGTCGCTCACATCTGCATTATTTAATGCAATTACTCCTAAAAACCACAATTGTTCTTCATTTTTCCAAGTAATATTTAAAAACTGATTTGGCTCATTCAATGTCAAAGTATCCTTATTAACACTTAAGTTTTCTATTTTTAATGGAACGGTTGTTTGCCCTTCCATTTCTATATCATCATATTTTACTGTGAGCGTATAAGAGTTTCCGCTCTCAACCCTCAGGTTGTTTTCCAAATTGTATAATCCTGGCACGTTTGATTCTGTTAGCAGATAGCCAACATTATTAGAAACTATTATTACCTCAGCTCCCGAAACTGGCACTTCGGCTAACTCTGAATTAATAGGATTTACCAAAGTTACTTTAATGTTTTCCACAGGTCTGTTTTCATAGATATAAGCCTCAACTACTAAAGAACTTGGGGGTTCTTCAAAGCTAGCACAAGAAAACAGGCTAAATGCGAGTATGATGTATAAACTATTCTTCATTCTAAAATTCCCAATTTAAAAAAACACTGGGCGTAACGCCCAATAGTAAAATATCCGATACAATGTATTTATCGTTTGCAAGAAGGTTTCCATCCTCATCAAAATTAATTTTGCTAAACCTCCTATACTTTATATTTCTGCGGTTATAAACATTAAATATAGAAAGCCCAACTTTAGCTTTTGTATTGCCTAATTTAAAATTATAGGTAGATGATAAATCCAAGCGATGGTAATCAGGAAGCCGTTCATTATTAATTCTGGAGTAGGCAATATTGCTAATATTTGAGCCATCTATGGTTGATAAGGAATAACTTCCTTCAGGGGCAGAATAGGGTCTTCCGGTGCCATAAATCCAGATTAGTGAAAAATTCCATTTTCCAACATTATACATATTTACCAATTTTAGCTCATGCCGTTGGTCAAACCTAGATGGGAAAGGCTTTCCTCCATTTAGCTCTTCAAAGTAGTTTAACGAATTACTTAGCGTATAACTTACCCAGCCAGAGTAATTTCCTACCCCTTTCTCAATTAAAACTTCAATTCCTCTGGTTTTGCTATCACCACTAGCGTATAGCTGTTCTTGGCTTTGATCCTCTACATCAAAATTTCTTAGCGATGGCAAATACTGAACCTCATCATAGGTATTTGAAATATACCCTTCAATATCTATAGTTACTACTGAAAAATCTAAATGAACCCCACCTGCAAAGTGATTTGAATTAATAACCGGTATATTTCTGTCGGACAGTAGCCAAAAATCTGGATTACTGGTAAACAGGTCTAGTCTAAGTATTCGCGAAATCATTTGGTTGTTCATTGCCCACGATCCTTTTAGGGTCATCCAAGGTAGTGCATGGTATTTTAAATTAACTTTTGGTTCCCAATAAAGAATGTCCGTTAAATTAAAATAATTTCCTCTTAAGCCTAATTTAGTTTCTATTTTTGGCGTTATAAATACATTATAATCACTATAAAATTGAAATTGGTTTCCTTCTTGTTTTAGCAAAGGAAATTCCTCCTCATTAATGGTAGATGAAAGGTTTATTGTGTTAAAAGTGTTGGCAATACCAAAGTCAATAACTGTATTTTTTGAAGTTCGGTATTGGTTGTCAATTTTCAGTGTAAAATCTCTTACATTATTATTTTGCGCTTGCACGTATTCTTCATCTGCAAGGCCCAAAGTATCGTTATAAACAAAAGAATTTTCTAATTTGGTATTGCTGTAATAAGAAGAATAAGCGACTTGAGACTGAGTGGTAAGTTTTTTGTTCCATTGTTTAGACCAGATAGTACTAAATCCTAAATTGCCCCAAATGCTACGTTCTGACGTGGTGTATTCCACAACTTTTTCAATATTAGATTTATATTCATAGCTTAAGTTGTCGTTGCTGGCATAAAAACTAACCGCAAGTTGGTCGTTTTCAGTGGGTTGGTAAGTCATTTTAAGATTATAGTCGCCAAAGCTAAAATTGGGGTTTAGCTCATTATATTCTAAGTTAGATACGTTATTTACATCTCCGGAGTTTATAACGGCTTTATCAAACAGCTCCTTAAAAAGATAGTTTTCCACCACATCGGTTATGGATCTTCTAGCAGCAGCAACAAGTGTTAATTTATCTGATAAAACAAATTCAAATACACCATTTACATCAACAAAATTTACACCTATATCGCCCGCAAATTTGGTTTTATTTCCATCCTTAGCGGCTAGTACCATTACACTTGATGATCGGCCTCCATATTTAGCCAAGAAATTACCTTTATACAACTGAACACTTTTAATGGCTTTGGAATTAAATGCGCTGTAAATCCCATAAAAATGATCTACATGGTAGAGTGCATAACCATCTAATAAAACTAAGTTTTTATCTGGCGAACTGCCTCTTACAACAAGCCCAGAAGAGGTTTCGTTAGTGCCGCTTATGCCAGGCAGGAGTTGCAATGCTCTAAATACATCATTGCCACCCAATACAGGTAGCCTATCCAACGCGGATGGGTTAAACGTAATTTTGCTGGTTTCTTCTCCATATTGTATGGTATTAGAGCCTTGGTCTTTAATTACTACTTCTTTTAATAGACTAGGGTCGGGTGTAAGACTAAGTGTTGCCTTAAGGTTTCTAACTGCTATTAGCGTGTCTTTATATCCTAAATAACTAATTTGAATGTTAGAAGAGTCAGGGATATTTATAAAATTAAAAACGCCTAGTTTATTAGTAGTGGAAAATAGCGTTGAGTTTTCGACCGAAGCAAGGGCATAAGGTAGCGGCTCTCTCGAGGTTATGTCTTCTAATCGTACGGAGATGTTAACATTACTATACTCTTTTTTGCCAGGCTTAATAATATATACATTATTTATTTTAGCTACATCCATATTAACCGATTTGGCCAAATGCTTAAGCACCTCATCAATAGGCATTTGCTCGTACACAGCCGAAACAACATATTTATGTGTTTCGGCTGTGTTATAGGCTATTGGGATGTTATAGGTATTTGTTATTTGGCTTAGTGCCTCATCAAACTTTATATTACTAAAACTGACCGACACATATTTAATATTTTCCTTTTGCTGCCCATTAGCTAAGTTGCCAATAAAAAGTAGAATAAATACTAAAGTCGATTTTAAGCTCATTAATATGTGACAGCACTTTATAAAAGGTATATCCTGATTAATTCATGAATTAATCAGGATAGTTAACAATCTGTTTTAACACGTTAAAGGTAATGAGTAATGAATAGTAATTTTCTATAATTGGATAAGATTATAACTGGTAGCCCAATTTATTATAAAGATGCTTTAGTGATACGCTCATTCTTTTTTCAACTGTTTTTACACTAATACCTAAACGGGTAGCAATTTCCGAGTAAGTAATTTGTTCAATCCTATTCATTAAAAAAGTAGTGCGGTGTGCCTCTGATAAGCTGCCTAGCGCACTTTCTAATTTCTTTTTAAATTCCTGTTGCTCAAGTATTTGCTGTGGGGTTTCCGGAAACCTGTCTTCCGTTTTTTTGTTGGCAAAATTAAATACTACATGCTGATGCTTGAGATGGTTTTTTGCTAAATTACCAGCAATGGTGTAAATTAAACTCGATACGGTTTCTTGCTTTATTTCGGTTCTTCGTTCCCATAGTTTAATAAAGGTTTCTTGCACAATGTCCTCCGAAACAGACGTGTTACCTATTTTAAAATAGACAAAGTTTTTAATCGGCTCAAAATATTGGCCGAATAGCTGCTCAAATTCATTAAGGCTAAGACTCATTCGGAGGTAAAATCACTAAAATTTGGTTGAAGTTGCAAGAAGATAACTTTATTTTTCTTCTCTAATTGCCTTAAACTCCGATCCTTTTTTCCATTTAGGCCAAAAGGCCGTGTCATTGGCGAGTTGATTACCAATTTGATAGAATAACGTGCCATCCTGCACCATTCCGCTCATATCCCATTCATTAGAAAACTCGTCTGATGGCTGATGGTAATCATTGGCTACATATCGCTCTGATTTTGTTTTAGTATATTCTACTCCTTTGGTGATATGCTCATAAGAGCCAGACGCATAAAGAGCTGGAATGCCAATCTTTGCAAAACTAAAATGATCTGATCTAAAGAAATGCCCACTGCCTGGCTCTGGATCTGGTATAATGTAACGACCCTGCTGCGTAGCAAATTTTTTGGCAAGTTCGTCTAGCTCAGATTGACCGTGACCTACTACGGTTAAATCTTTCATTTCGCCAATAGCCATTAACGCATCCATATTAATTACAGCTACTGTTTTATTGGCAGGGTAAATGGGGTTTTCGGCATAGTAGGCAGAGCCCAATAGCCCCTGTTCTTCGGCTGTAACCGCTAAAAACAATACAGAACGTTTTGGTTTTTCTCCAGTAGCAAATGCCCTGGCAATTTCGAGTAAAGTGGCTGTGCCCGAAGCATTATCAATAGCTCCATTATAAATGGAGTCGCCATTAATAGGAGTGCCAAAACCTAAATGATCCCAATGGGCAGAATAGATAATTACCTCTTCTGGTTTATCAGTACCCTTAATAACACCTGCTACATTATTAGATTCGGAAAAATTGGAGGTATTTGTAAATGAAAGTGATACGGATAAATTCATATCGAATGCTTTAAAATCAGTGGATTTAGCATCAGAGGTAAAGTTATAGGCTTCTTTACCAACTGCAGCAAATAGTTCTTTGGCTGTTTCAAGGCTTATCCAACCCTCGAATGCACAACGGCTCATATTATTGTCTTCTGGGTTAAGGTATAAATTGGCACCAGTCCAGCCATTTTCTACCACGCCCCAAGGGTAACTAGCTGGTTTAGTGTCGTGTATAATTATTATGCCTGTGGCACCTTGGCGTGCAGCTTCTTCATACTTATACGTCCACCGGCCATAATAGGTCATGGCATTTCCTTTAAAAAAGGTGCTATCGTTGGTTCCAAAACCTGGGTCATTTACCAATACAAGCACGGTTTTTCCTTTTACGTCAATATTTTTATAGTCGTTCCAATTATACTCTGGGGCTACCACTCCATAGCCAGCAAATACTAAGGCTGAATTTTCAATTGCAATAGAGTCTGTTACCCTACGTGTAAGTGCCACAAAATCAGTTTTGTAATTATATTCTTTTTCAAAACCTTCTCCTTTTATTTTTAGAGGAGACATTTTAGTTGCTTCAATTTTAACCATAGGCACTTTCTGAAAATAGGACTCTCCATTTCCAGGTGCTACACCCATTTGCTTCAACTGATTTTGTAAGTACTCAATGGTTTTTATTTCGTATTTGGTAAAGGGCTTACGCCCACCATATTCATCAGAAGAAAGTACTTTAATATGTGCTGCAATTTTATCACCACTTAGTTTAACAAAAGAAGATTCTTTCTCTGTTTTGGTGTGTGCATTGCAACCAACTAATGTAATAATGCTAAGGAAAAGCAAAGTTTGCTTTGACATATAAGTTTTGTTTGAATTTGGTTGCTAAGTTAGGTTAAATCTAATAGTTGGGTTATAAATAGTTAGTGAAATCTATGAGGAATTTACATTTTTTTGCACATAAAATAGTTAGCTTGCTTTATCTTCTAATACATTAGTGCGAGCGGACTCTTTGCTAAAATTTAAAATAAATGCATTGGCTTCTTTTACATTATATTTAAATGTTAATACTATTCCCTTAAGGTTACAAATATGTTTTAATAAATCAAACTGTGAACTTTTAAAACCTCTTCCTTCTTTATTAATTATAATTATGCCTTTAATGCTAGACTCCAGTGCAGCAGGTATGGCCTTTTGATTAAACCACTTCTGGTCTTTTTCAGAAATACTACCAAAATTGGTAGTATCGTTTATCCAAAAATTAGTAGTGTACACTGATAAATTTTTAATGTTATTAGTAATAGCTTCGCGAAATTCATCAGGGGAGGGTTTTCTTTTCCAAAATATTAAAGAACTCTTTAATAACCCATTAAAAGTGAACATTACAACATCGTTTTCATAATAAACTTGGTTTTCAATTTGAGAAGAATCAGGAATTGGTAAAAGTATTGAAAAAGTTGTTCCCTGATTTACTTTGCTCTTAACTTTAATTGACCCGCTCATCGACTCAACTTGTTGCTTAACAAGGTAAAGACCCAACCCTTTACCTTTGGTTTCTATATTAAAACGGGAGTACATTTTAAATATTTTCCCTCCAAATCTTTCAAGATTAATACCCTGCCCGTTATCTTCAATTTTTAACAGTACATTCTTGCCCTTTAGTTCTGTAGAAACTTTTATCTGTATGTCAACACCTTCTTTTTTGTACTTAATGGCGTTGCCAATCAGGTTATATAAAATACTTTGAATATATCCTTTTACCCCAAACACTCTGTTTGTTTTTATATTCAATTCTATATTTTTTAACGAGAACACTTCTCCATTAGCCCCTGATAATAATTGCTGAGCTTTTACTATTTCTTCAGAAATATCTACATATTCTTTTATAGAATAGAGGTTGTTTCTAATTTGAAGGATTTCATTTAGGTCAGAAATAACCGTATCTAAAGTCTCGGCTGTTAAACGTAGTTGTTTAATAATAGCATTATATTCATTCGCCTCTACTTTAGTAAAAAGGTCGGTTAGCCCCAATAACCTAGCTATTGGGCCTCTTACATTATGAGAAACCGTAAATGAAAACTGTTCAAGCTCGTTATTATGCTTAATAAGTTCTTGTGAATGAAGCTCAAGTTCTTGCGTTCTTTCTGTTACCTTTTGTTCTAATTTTAAAAGTAGTTTTTCATTAATCTTATTTAGTTTACACCATCGTACTTTAAAAACTAGCAGGGTACTTACAATAAACAAAAAGGCTATTGCATAAAAAAGAGTTGAAATATAGTAGTGAGCTCCAAATGTATTTGATAAATTTATGCCAAATAATGTATGTATATAATCGAAAAACAGTAAAATTATACCAATAAAAGCTAAGGGTATTGCTATGTAAACCCGCTCTTTCATAGTAAATAATAACAAGGGCAAAACCACCAGTGATAAAATAAGAACCCTTATATCAAACGAAAATGGATGTGTGCCATCAGGGATTATAATAAGTGTTAACAAGTCTCCGGCCAATATTACAATTGGAGGTAATAAAGACAGAAAAATCCTGCTGGCAAGAGTAAGTCCTAAATAGTTTAATACTACTGTAAGGTTAATAAAAAAAACCATACCCAGTGCTACATACACCGGCACCATCCAGCCATAGCTCTTTAATAGTATAAGAAAAATAGCGAATGCAGCAAAAGAAACTATTATTGAAGCAATATTTGAGTATATAATTTCATCAGCATCTCTTGCTTTAGCTTCTTTTTTTACTCCGGTTAAAAATACATTCATAGTATAGGTGTTTCTAAAAACGCAAAAAATGTATGCAATAAAAATCAATGTCGTTTAGTTAAGCTTTTCGTCACTGCGAGCGTAGTGCGGCAGTCTGCTTGTTTCAACGCTGGATATCCAAAATTTGAGATCGCTTCGTGCCTCGCGATGACGTTCCGGCTTAACTAAACGACATTGCAATAAAAATTGTCTTTGATTAAACATTGCTTAAGTTCAAGTAGTAAATGTAACTTTCAGTGTAGCACCATTCTAAAGATCAACGTAAGATCAACTCGTTTTTAGTTTCTTAACCTTTTATGGGGGTGATGCTTGTTTTTGTCAATTTAGATAAGTACCTGTTAAAAAAAACATCTACTCATTACAAATGTTCCTTAATCTAATTAAATCATAAAAAAACTATTTTTGTGCAGATACTAACCACAAACTTAGCTGTTTTTATCCTAAAAATTATAACCCCTTAGTTGTATCAGTGCTTAAAATTTGCGGACTCATAATTTACTAATGAAAAAACATATATGAGATTAAAATGGCGGCTATAATACCTACTGCATCGGCAATTAACCCTGCTGATATTGCATACCTCGTTTTTTTAATGTTAACAGCGCCAAAATAAACAGCAATTACATAAAGGGTGGTTTCTGTGGAACCTTGCATTACACTTGACAAGCGACCTACAAATGAGTCAACCCCAAAGGTTTCAATGGTAGAAACCATCATTCCTCTGGCTCCACTGCCACTTAACGGGCGCATAAATGCAGTAGGCAGCGCATCAACAAAATCGGCATTAATGCCTGTGGCTAGCACCACCCATTTAACGCCATCCACCAAATAAGTTAAGGCTCCCGATGATTTAAAAACACCCACGGCTACTAGCATTGCTACCAGAAAAGGAATGATTTTAATTGCAATCGTAAAACCTTCCTTGGCACCATCAATAAATGACTCATATACATTTACTTTTTTAAAAATGGCTAATAGTATAAAGCTAATAATAACAGAAAATAGGATTAGGTTACTTGCCACCGCAGAAATGGTAGAAACTTGCTCGCGTGGCAGTTGGCTCAAATACCAAATAAAGCCTGCTATAAGTACCGTTAAGGTGCCAAGGTAGCCCAAAATAACTTTGCTAAACAAATTGATTTTTTGATAGACGGATACCACAATAATGCCTGCAAGTGTGGCAAAATAGGTGGCCAACAAGGTTGGAATAAAAATATCGGAAGGGTCTGCTGCACCCATTTGAGCGCGAACTACCATAACGCTAATAGGCAAAATAGTTAAGCCTGAAGTATTTAGTACCAAAAACATTATTTGTGCATCCGAAGCCGTGTCTTTATTGGGGTTATGCACCTGCATTTCTTCCATTGCTTTGAGGCCAAGGGGAGTAGCTGCATTGTCTAACCCCATCATATTGGCCGATACATTCATAATCATTGGGCCAAATGCCTTACTATCAGGAGGGAGGCTGGGAAATAGTTTGCGTAATAATGGGCCTGTTATTTTATAAAATATGTGAACAATGCCCCCTTTTTCACCAATTTTCATAATGCCTAACCATAAGGTCATAGCACCGGTTAGCCCCAACGAAATAGTAAACCCCAACTTGGCAGAATCCATAATGGAGTTAAACATTGCCGGAAATATGTCAACATCACCTAAAAAAATAAGACGAGCTAAGCCGATTACAAACGCAATTAAGAAAAAAGCAATCCAAATGTAGTTGAGTACCATAAGGGGTAAAAATCAATCATCAACTATAAAAATGCAAATTATTAAAGGGGTTTAAAAATTACTTAGCTTGTGGAAACGGTGAATGATTCTAATTCAATTGTATGGGAAGCCAAGAAAATGAATATCTTTAATTAAATTGTTTAAACATTAATAAGTTGTTTTCGTTAATTTGCATATCAAAAAGATTAACTGTACCTTAATTATTCCTGTTATGAAAAAGTTATTTATTGTCCTTTTTATCATTCTATTACAAACTCCGGTAATTGGAGGGGGAGGCTGGCCTCAACCCAAAGGAAAAGGGTATTTTAAGCTTAGCCAATTTTGGATATTATCGAACCAATATTTTAACAGCATAGGAACTGTTGAGCCCACTAGAGATCAAGGGTTGTTTTTTACAAGTGCTTATGGAGAATATGGTTTATCAGACAGGTTTACGGCAGTTGTTAATTGGCCGCTTTATGCAAGAGCCGTTGCCTATGAACAAACAGGTGCTATGGGTCAAATAAATGCACCTCAAGATGCCATTAACGGGGTTGGAGATATGGATTTATCTGTTAAATACGGACTCACCAACGGGAAGAGCATTGCAGTAAGTGCGAGTTTAATACTTGGACTTCCGTTCGGAGAAAGTAGTGGAGGAGTGGATGGTATATTGCAAACAGGCGATGGCGAATTTAACCAAATAATTCAATTAGATGCAGGCAAGGGTTTTAAAATTGGCTCTTTACACCCTTATGCAAATGCTTTTGTGGCTTTGAATAATAGAACCAATGGCTTTTCAGATGAATTTAGATACGGCATTGAGGTTGGACTGGAGTATAAATTTATTTTTGTGCTACTTCGAGTTAATGGGGTTCGCTCTTTTATGAATGGCAACAGAGTGCCTATTGCTGATGGAACCAGCTTATTTGCCAATAATGCAGAATATTTAGCAATTACACCTGAGGTATCTATAAAATTATCTGACAAATGGGGAATATCTGCTAATATGGGGACTGCCGCTTGGGGCAAACTTATTTTTGCAAATCGAACTTATTCTGTTGGAGCTTACTTTAAGCTATAAGCTTAATTAGTGTCTGTTCATAAAGTAAATGTTTTCAGAAATAACAAATGACAATATTCAAATAACAAATAAATTTCAATCGCCTAAACACCAAACACTTGCATGGTTTGAAATTTTTGTTATTGAGATTTCAGCCAGTCGGTATTTAGGTATTAATCAAATTAAGTGTATGGCAAGCAACCAATCCTGCGGTTTCAGTTCGCAATCGATGTGGGCCGAGGCTTACTTTTTTAAAGCCATTGGATAAGGCTAATTCTAATTCATCTTCATTAAAATCTCCTTCGGGACCAATAAGCACCAGTGAGTTTTCGTTGGGTTGGGCTGCGTCTTTTAATTGATAAGAATTATCAAAATCAACGTATCCAATGTATTTTGATTGATTAGCTGGTATATGGCTAATAAGGCTTTCAATATCTTGGTAGAGCTTAATTACAGGTAGTTGATATTTTAACGACTGTTTCATAGCCGAAATGGCCTTTTTATGCATCCTATCAAGGTTAATATTTTTTCGCTCTGAATGGCGTCCAAAAAAGAAACTGATTTCATCTACCCCAATTTCGATGGCTTTTTCTAGAAACCACTCCGTACGTTCAATTTGTTTGGTAGGAGCAATGCCAATATGAATGTAGTAGGGGAGCTCCTCCTTACGTTGGTGGCTAATTACGTCAAACACAGTTTTTTTTGGATGCGCTTCTGTAATGCGCACCTTAAATTTAGCCCCATTACCATCTACCACATCCAGGGTGTCTCCCACCGTATGGCGCAATACTTTTACGCAGTGTTTAGATTCCTCTTCGGTTAAAAAGTGAGAACCCTTCATTATATCGGGCTGGTAGAACAGTTTCATTAATAGAGGTTCCTTTAACTGTTGTTATGTAATTGCTCTACAAGGGCAACGTACTGTATTTTGGCTTCTTCTGTAGAAATACCCTTAATGCCTTGCCAAGCATCGTATTTAGCAGCTCCCTTAAAATCAAACCCTCCAGGTCGTTCTCCTGTTACATCTCCTTCGGTGGCTTGTTTAAATAAGCTGTAAAGCTTTAATAAGTCTTCATTACTTGGTCGAGTAGTTAATTCTTTTGAGCGAACTACCGCCTTTTCAAATTCTTCTTGAGTTGCCATATCAATTCTCTATTAAAAAAAAAGTTGTTGAGTAAGCCAAAGATAAATGACAACTCAACAACTTTTTTCAGTAATTAATTTTAATTTATCGTTTATCCATTGGTACGTAGCTTCTTTCGTTATTGCCTACATACACTTGGCGAGGACGGCCAATAGGTTCTCCATTTTCTCTCATTTCTTTCCATTGGGCTATCCAGCCTGGTAAACGACCTAGTGCAAACATTACGGTAAACATTTCGGTAGGAATGCCTAAGGCACGGTAAATAATACCAGAGTAGAAATCGACATTAGGGTATAGCTTTCTTTCTACAAAATACGGATCTTTTAAGGCTTCTTCTTCCAACCCTTTGGCTATATCTAAAATTGGGTCGTTAACGCCCAGTTTTTTTAATACATCATCGGCTGCTTTTTTAATGATTTTAGCACGGGGATCAAAGTTTTTATATACTCTATGCCCAAAGCCCATCAAGCGGAAAGGGTCATTTTTATCTTTTGCTTTGGCCATCCATTTGGCAGTATTGCCTCCATCTGCCTGAATTTGCTCCAGCATTTCGATTACAGCTTGGTTAGCACCACCGTGCAAAGGACCCCAAAGTGCACAAACACCCGCTGAGATTGAGGCAAAAAGGCTTGCATGGGAAGAACCTACAACTCGTACGGTAGCTGTCGAGCAGTTTTGTTCATGGTCTGCATGAAGAATTAGCAGCTGATCTAATGCTTTGGCTACCACAGGGTCAACTTCGTATTCTTCTGCTGGCAGCCCAAACATCATTTGCAAAAAGTTTGAAGTATAATCTAAATTATTTTTAGGGTAAATTACCGGATGACCAATTTCGTTTTTAAACGCCCAGGTAGCAAATGTTGGTAGCTTTGCCAAAAGCCTTATAATACTTAAATCTACTTCATCAGCCGACCTGTTAGGGTCTAGCGACTCTGGGTAAAAAGCAGTAAGCGAAGTTACCAAAGATGAGAGCACGCCCATTGGATGAGCAGCCGATGGAAAACCATCTAATATTTTCTTAATATCTTCGTGAACTAATGTGTGGCGGCTAATATCCTCTTTAAATTTAGTAAGCACGTCTTCTGAAGGTAATTCACCATAAATAAGCAGGTATGCAACTTCTAAAAATGAAGACTTTTCAGCAAGCTCTTCAATTGTATAACCCCTGTATCTTAAAATTCCTTTTTCGCCATCTAAAAACGTAATAGCGCTTTTGGTTGAACCCGTATTTTTAAATCCCGGGTCTATTGTGATTACTCCACTTTCACTTCTGAATTTACCAATGTCAATGGCAACTTCATCTTCAGTACCTTTAATTACGGGCAACTCATAAGTGTTGCCATTTATTTTAATTTCTGCTGAATTTGACATAATAAAAAATTGATTATTTACGCATTTTAATTAAGATGCAACTTACCATTTTTTGGTGTAAATTAAAAGGGATTTGGTTACTCAAAATAATAAAATTTTGCAGTAGATATTGAATAATTAAAAACACCTCGCAATATCATATTGCAAGGTGTTTATTTTGCAAGATTTAATTTGGCTACATTGCAAATAACCGCTTTTGTATTAGTTGTAATGTAAATTTTAACAAATATTTAGTTGCCTCCTAAAATAAGAGGCATACCATCTTTGCCACTGCCAATAATAATAGTTTTACTGTTGGGTGATTTTGATAACTCTAAGGTAGCTTCTATTCCTCTCATTTTTAACAGTTCTGGAGTTAAACTACTGTTGATAATAGCATTTGCTCTGGCTTCACCTTCGGCTGCAATTCGTTTACGGTCAGCTTCTTTTTTCTCCTTCTCTAGTTTAAACTCATAAGCCAATGATTCTTGCTCTTGGCCAAGCTTTAGCTCAATGGCATTTTTAATATTGATTGGCAAAATTACTTCACGAATTAAAAGTGCATTCATCTTAATATTATTGTCTTCACCGCTTAAGGTAGATTCGGCTTCGTTAATAATGTTTGTTTCCACTTCTTGCCGTTTGGTAGAATAAATTTCTTCAGCAGAATATCGCCCCATCACCTGCCTCACGGCTGATCTTACTTCAGGCACCACTAAGGTTTGAATATAACCTTTGCCAAAACGTTCGTGTACATAACCTATTTTGTTAGGAAAAGGGTTAAATCGTACCGTTACATCTACAGCAATGCTTAGTCCATTTTTATCAAGCACATTCATTTTTTCTTCGGCTGTTTGCTCCTTTACATTATAAATAAACATAGTGTTCCAAGGGGCTACTACATGAAAACCCTGTCCATAAATGACGTCTTTTTCGAGGCCATTACTAAATTTTTTGAATAATACACCTGTTTCGCCCGGTTTAATGGTTAAAAAGGTGCTATTTGATAGAATAAGTCCGAAAATAAGAACCGCCCCTATAATAAACACATAAGGTAATAATTTTCTGTTGTCCATAATTGTAATTATTAATAATTTGTTGGTTTTAATTAGTTAATACAGTGCAATATTACTTGCTATAAACAGTAGTCTGTTCGCATACGGTTTTTATTTTATCAAAGTCGGCATAATAGCCTAATTTTCCTGCAACAGTCCAGTCAAGGCAAGCACCTTCTTTATTACCAAGGGTCATTTTAGTGTTGCCTCGTTTGGAATAATACGTGCCATCAGTCGGGTTGAGTTTAATTGCGGTAGAGTAGTTGATTAATGCTTCATCAAATTTGCCAAGCGTGTCCAGCGTATTTCCACGTAAAAAATAGTTATCAGCTACCTCGGGGTTTAGCCCAATGGATAAGTCAAAGTTATGAAGCGCATCATCAAACTTTTTAATCATAAGATCCACTTTGCCTTTATGAATGTAATACCCATAAAATGAAGGATTTAATTGAATAACCTGGTTAATTAAATCTAAGGCCTTGGCATAATCTTTTGCATCGTAAGTGGCTAAAAACAATCGGTATAAATTTTCTTCAGAAGGTACCTCTCCAATGGCTTGTTTATAATGAGATAAGGCTCCTTGTATATCTCCTGTTACAGCTTTGGCTTTGGCTACTACAAGGTGATCGGAAGAGGTTGGAATGGGTTTAGATTGCATATATGATTCAAAGGAATGGAGCGCTTGGGTAGATTGGTTAAGTTGTTGATGCGCAAACCCTTTATATACGAAACATTTAATCATATTTTCATCGCTTATCAATGCTTTGTCAAAATCGGCAATGGCCAACTGATAATTTCCTATTTTATAATTGGCCAACCCTCGGTAGTAATAGGCTAAACTAAAGTCGGGGTCTTTTGCTAGGCTTTGTGTAAAGTATTTAATAGAAGTTGATTTATCTACCATAATGTAGTTAAACCCTTTATTAAACAAAAAAGAAGCCGTTTCTTGAGCTTGTAATTGAATAGATATAAAGAGAAATATAACGAGTGTTGTTTTTAACATCTGGTGTTTTATAATCTGTAAAAATAGCTAATTTTTAGCAGTCATTCATCATGCTTGGCAAATACTGATTGATTAGATTAGTTAAAAAGTCTAAGTGTTTTACCCAATGCACATTTAGGTAATTTTGCTAATAAATATTATCTTCAGGCGTTTAACTTTGTGTTAACATCAGTTAATAAAATAAGAAATTAATGGGAGTTTATATATTTAATAAAGAGGCACAAAAGCTCAACGAGAATTCAATTCAAGACTCTTATGCCCTGTATTTGCATAAGTTTATTGAAAGTTGCGAAGATTCTTTTACAAGTAAAGAGATTGAAAATCGCATAATTATGTCTTACGATGAATTTAAAGAGTACCTTATCTTACAAGTACTGGGTCGTTCGTCTGAGTTTACAGCCAATATGGCTCGCGATTACCAACTACTGAGTTTCGATGATTTTGCAGCGCTAAATGCGCCTGTTTAATTATACAGGCTAAGAGGCACATCGAAATTGACACAGTTTCTTTTGGTGACCTTTCCATCCCGAAGAATTTCAGGATAAAAACCTCATCCAAACCCTTCTTAGTGGCTCTTACAGCCTTTGCAGCAATGTTTTTTTAACATGAATAGTTGCCATTTCTTAAATTATAACTACATTTAACGATATAATTAACATAAAAAATGAATAAAATTAAATACACATTCGGAATTATTAGTTTGGCTGCTGTTATTTCTTGTGGTGGCAACACAGAGCAAAAAGAGGACACCGTAACAGAAGCTGCTCCTTCAGTTGTAGAAGAGATAGTTGATAAACCAACCAGTAGCAAGGAGGATAAAGGAATTGGGCCTGTAACTTCTATTACACTTGATGAAGCAATTAATCAGGAAATGGCAGACGCTGGCAAAGAATTATATAACCAAATGTGTAGTGCCTGTCATAAAGTGGATGTTAAATTTATTGGCCCTGCACAAAAAGGAGTATTAGAACGTAGATCACCAGAGTGGGTAATGAATATGATACTAAACCCACAAGAAATGCTAGAGAAAAATGAAACTGCCAAAGCATTACTGGCTGAATATAATAATGTGCCAATGACCGATATGGGGTTATCCGAAGAGCAAGCTCGTTCGATTATTGAATATTTTAGAACATTATAAAATAATTTACAGGGTAAAGCGTCTTATAAAAAGTTAACTACAAATGCTATACTAATTTAATCACCAAGTGAAAAACTGGCTGCTTAAACCATTTCCCTTTGTTAAATCTTATAAACAAGCACTTGTAATTAGTTTGTTTACAGGTGTTTTTGTTGTCCTTTTTCTATATATTTTTAAACCTTTCGGAATTGTTGAAGATCCCTCTCATTCGGTTTATTTAATGGGTTATGGAGTAATATCCGTTTTAGTAGTTTACTTTTCTTTGCAAATATTACCTTTATTAAAAGCTGATTGGTTTAACCATGGCACTTGGAATCTGCTAAAAAATATTATGTTGATGAGTTGGATTTTGCTGATAATTTCCTTCTTCAACTGGTGGTATGCCTTGTATATATATAACACCCTTGGGGCAACTGTAGCTCATTTTAAAGAGGTTCCAACGGGGTTATTAGAAAATATCGGAATGACTTTTTCTGTAGGACTTTTTCCAATATTAATAATGAACTATATAGTAGAAAGGCAACTTTTTACACAAAATGCTAAACTAGCTAAAGTTGTAGAAAATACCATGGATAGTACGTCCGCTGTGCCTATTGATTACACCCGTTTTAAAATGCCACTGGATGGGAATAAAACCATTACTATCTCAAGCCAAAATTTGGTTTTGGTTAAAGCGGAAGGAGGTAATTACGTAACTGTTTTTTGGGTAGAGGAGGGCAAGCTAAAAAGCCATTTATGGAGAGTTACTTTAAAAAACCTGCTAAGCAAGATTGAAAGCGACCAAAACATACTGCAATGTCATAAATCATATTTAATTAACAGGTCTTATGTAATTGAAGTAACAGGTAATGCGCGTACACTAGCATTGCGAATGGAAGGATTAGATTTTGAGGTTCCGGTTTCCAGAAATTTCCCTCGCGAATTGGTAGAACATTATCATTTACAACAAGCTTAGCCTCCCGTTTAGCACGTCAGCTTCCTTTTCAGCACAAGATTTTTCCTATTCAACACTTAATCCCTCCTATTTAACACTTTGAGGCAGTAAATTCTATTTGGCTGCTTGGATGGGTCTAAAATTGCAATTATGGAAAAACTAAAAATGATGTTGAAAAAAAACGTTTTATTATTACTAATTGCAACACTGGGTGTTGCTAGTGTACAGGCTCAAACCCAAACTCAAACCATCAGGGGTATTATAAAAGATGTTGATTCTCAGTACCCAATGGTAGGAGTTACAGTGGTAATTTTAGATACCAATCCACTACTTGGTGGAGTAACAGATATCAATGGTCTTTATGAAATTAAAAATGCACCCGTAGGTCGTGTTAATCTAAAAATAAGTTTTATAGGGTATAAGGACAGCTACTTAAACCAACAACTGTTAGAAATAGGAAAAGAGCTTGTAATTAATGCCAGTTTAGAAGAAGACGTTCAGGCAATGGACGAAATAATAATTACAGCCCAAAGTGAGCGGATAATTAATAATGAAGCTGCGGTTTCAAGTGTTAGAACCTTTGATGTGGCTGAAACCCGAAGGTATGCAGGTTCTAGAAACGATGTAGCTCGAATGGCCAGCAATTATGCCGGTGTATCTAATGCCGATGACTCAAGAAACGACATTGTAGTAAGGGGGAACTCGCCCGTAAGCTTATTATGGCGATTAGATGGCATTGATATTCCAAGCCCTAATCATTATAATTCATTTGGTTCCACAGGAGGACCAGTAAGTATTTTAAATAATAATAACCTGTCTAATTCAGATTTTATTACCTCGGCTTACCCCGCTGCTTATGGCAATACGGTGTCGGGTGTTTTCGATTTGCAAATGAAAAAAGGAAACGGATTTACCAGAGAATACACAGGCCAACTAGGGTTTAATGGGTTTGAACTAGGAGCTGAAGGGCCAATTTCTAAAAGTTCAAGATCCTCCTATATGGTAAATTATAGGTACTCTACGTTGGGTGTTTTTCAGGCTTTGGGGGTGGATTTTGGCACAGGAGCAGCCATTCCTCAATACCAAGATGTAACTTTTGCACTAGACTTTCCAACTCAAAAGGCGGGTACTTTTAAACTGTTCGGAATAGGAGGATTAAGTAATATACATTTTGAACCTGTGGAAGAAGAAGATAGCGAAGGAAATTTATATACAACTACTGACCTGAAGAATGATGCCAAAATAGGTGTAGTAGGGCTAAAACACACTTATTATTTTAATAAAAACACGTATCTAAATACATCCATAGCTACCAGTTATCGATCTTCATCTGTTATTATCGATTCACTCGAAAACAACCCTGTTAACCAAGCAATAGAGGATATTCGCAATAATCAAACACAAACAAATTATAGTATAAATACTAAATGGGTATCAAAAATAAATGCAAAAAACAAAGTTGAACTGGGGCTTAACTTAAATTATTATGATGTTAGTTTTCAAGACAGCATAAGGGATGCCACAGGAGATTGGTTTAAAGACACGGATGCAGATGGAGGCACCTTACTAAGCCAATTTTATGGGCAATACCAGCTTAAATTTACTGATAAATTTAGAGCAGTTGCAGGCTTGCATTTGCAATACTTAGGGTTGACTGAGCAGTTAAGCGTTGAACCCAGGTTGGGATTGCAATATACAGCAGGAGCTAATACAAGTTTAACAGTTGGTTATGGTTTGCATAGTCAAATGCAACCTTTAATCGTTAATTATTCGCAATTTAGAGGGTGTCCCAAAAATACAAATGAGTTTATTGGGTTTACACGAAGTCACCATTTCTCAGCCGGTATAAATCAAATGATAGGTAAAAGTTTGCATCTTAAACTGGAGGGGTACTTTCAGTCACTGTTTGAAGTACCCATCGAGTCTATTTCAAGCTCTTACTCAATCCTTAATTCGGGTACTTCGTTCGCTTTTGAAATGGAACCCAATTTGGTAAACAACGGCATAGGCAGAAACTACGGACTTGAATTAACATTAGAAAAAAACTTCAGTAATTCTTATTATTTTCTAATAACAGGCTCCCTGTTCGAATCTAACTACCAAGGCAGTGATGAGGTTTGGAGAAATACCGCTTTTAATAACAGATATATTTTAAATACCTTAGGAGGGAAGGAGTTTAAAATAGGCAAATCAGGGGTGCTTACGACCGATATAAAGCTTACATTTTCTGGGGGTAGATTTTACACACCTATAGATCTAAATCAATCCATTATCGAAGGGGAAACTGTTTTTAATAACACTGAAGCCTTTTCGCTTCAGTACGACCCCTATTTTAGAACCGATTTTAAAATTGGGTTTCGATTAGATATGAAACGAATTTCGCAGGAGTGGCTGATTGATTTTCAGAATATAACGAATAGGGTAAATATATTTGAGCAATTTTTTAATCCGGCTACCGGTACAATTGATCAACGAAACCAGTTAGGATTGTTTATCATTCCTCAATACAGAATTTTGTTTTAATATTATTTGCTCAAGAGCATCGTCATTACCGAGCGCCCGCCTCCCGAAGTTGTACGGAGGGCAGGTAAGGCTCGTAATCTTTGGGCTCAACCGCGCCCAAATTAGTATTCAGGTTATAAGGTTGGTAACATATATTATCCAATATGTCCAAATTGTTCTACATCTTGGGCTGATATACTTGTTTGGCCGCCTAAAATAATAAGGCGTTCCACCACATTGCGCAGTTCACGAATATTGCCCGTCCAATTATGTTTTTGAAGTAATTTTATAGCCCCTGCTTCCATTGTTTTTGCCGGAGCACCATACTCGTTGGCAATAAGGGTTAAAAAATGATTTACAAGTAATGGTATATCCTCTTTTCGGTTGTTAAGTGCTGGTACATCTATAATAATTACACTTAGCCGGTGGTATAGGTCTTCTCTAAAATTACCATTGGCAATTTCTTCTTTTAAATTTTTATTGGTAGCTGCCAGCACACGTACATTTACCTTAATTTCCTTATCACCCCCCACACGCGTAATCACATTTTCTTGCAAAGCTCGTAATACTTTGGCTTGAGCAGAAAGGCTCATATCGCCAATTTCATCTAAAAAAAGCGTGCCATTATGCGCCTGTTCAAATTTGCCAATACGTTGTTTTATGGCAGAGGTAAAAGAGCCTTTTTCGTGGCCGAATAGTTCGCTTTCAATTAGTTCACTGGGTATGGCTGCACAATTTACTTCTACCAGCGATTTTTTACTTCTTGCACTATTGGTGTGTAATGCTTTGGCAATGAGTTCTTTACCTGACCCATTGGGACCTGTAATTAATACCCGTGCTTCAGAAGGTGCTACTTTATCAATGGTATCAAATACTTTTTGAATAGGGGCAGATTCACCAATAATAGCTGTGGATTTAGCAATCTTCTTTTTAAGAACTTTGGTCTCTTTTACTAAGGTTTCTTTATCAACGGCATTTCTAACTGCGAGCAGCACCCTGTTTAAATCGGGGGGTTTTTCAATAAAATCAAAGGCTCCTTTTTTGGTGGCATCCACTGCGGTATCAATGGTGCCGTGTGCCGAAATCATTATAAAAGGAGTTTCTATACCTTGCTCAATCGCTTTTTCAAGCAATGTGATGCCATCCATCTTAGGCATTTTAATATCGCTAAGCACGGCATCGAAATTTGCAGCAGATAATTTTTTTAGTGCCTCAACACCATCCGGAGCTTCATCTACCGTGTAGTTTTCATCTTCTAAAATTTCTTTTAAAGCATACCGGATGCTTTTTTCGTCATCAACAATTAAAATGGAAGGCATATTATTAGAAATGTGAATTAAACCTAGATTGAGCGATTTACTAAAGCGATAAGCACTAATGTACTGAGTTTAAAAGACTTCCAAAAATACTCGCAATACCTTTTAGGTGTTCCTGTGTTTTTTGTAAACTTTTAATTCTCAGTCTCTTAGCACTTCTCATCTCTACTGAATCGCTCAATCTAGGTTAAAGAAAGAAAAATAACGCGCTACAAAGGCACTAAAACACTAAGGTACACAAAGAAAACAAAAATATTTTGGTGGTTCTTTGTGCCTTCGTGTCTTCGTGGCATAAATAAAAAATGCAGGCCTGTAAGCCGGGTTCTGTATCCCGACATGTCGGGACCCTTATCATTTATCTAGCCCTAACATCACTATTAGGATCAAGCAATCTACCCATACTGCAAAACTAACCGAGCAAGCTAGTCCCGACTAGTCGGGAACAGTACCTATTTGATTTTTCAACACGCAAGGTTTACACTGCCAATGATGTCGCCATCAAAGCGGTAGGCTCTTACCCCACCTTTTCACCCTCGCTCTCAGTAGCTTTAGCGAAGGAGGGCTTAACCCTCCAACCTTTAGTTGCCGAAAGCAGTATATTTTCTGTTGCACTTTCTGTTACCCCGCCCGCTAGCTAGCGGGCGGAGCACCTTCCTGTTAGGAAGTGCGTTGCTCTATGTTGCCCGGACTTTCCTCCCCGACTAGTCGGGACGATAAGGCGGCCTGCCATGCAAAAATAATAAATTAATAGATATCTTTTCCTGTAAATCGTTTTTCGTATATATCGGCAAAGGCAGCAATCTCGTTAAATACCTCAGCAATAAGTGCCGGAGACATTTTTTCTTCGAGGTAGGCTTTTATTTCAAGATGTTCTTTTTCAATAACCAATTTTCCGAAAAGTAGATTTTTTTGCTTTTCATAAATATCAGCATCTTTAATAGCCTCCTTATTACTTATTTTGGAAGTTAAGGCGATATAAAACGATCCATTAATAGATTTAGTTTCGGCCAATACCGTTTGGTGGCGGTGCTTGCCTATTGGAATAATTACTGCTGCTTTAGAATCATCATAAGCAGAAAAACTTCCACCAATGGAGTCAGCATAAGATTTTACAACTTCAACAACTTTCATACTATAATTTTGCTCAAGATAGCAATTAATCACGAATATTAGGGGGTATTTTCGTCATCTTCAGGTTTAATGGCATTATTAGTGTCTGGTGGCGACTTATCCCTTTTTGATTTTTTGCTTTTGTTTTTATTAAAAATCTCTTTAATACTATCGAAACTGGTGGTGTATAATAAACTAAATCCACCACTAATTAGCTCATCATTACTACCCGAAGAAGACGAGAGTTGGTCGTAATTAGTTCTTTTAAATATTTTTACTCTTAGCTTACCATCTTCAGATAGTAAATATTCCACAGTCCAATCGCCCGTAATACTCGAAAGCGTAGTCTCTTGATTTTGATCGGTGAAACCTCCATCTCTGGTAACAATTAGTTTTCCATCCATAAACGCATACGACACCCGTAATTGAAATGTTTCTAAGGCATTTTCATCCAAATTGCCAAGGTCAAAATCAATGGTTAGGTTTTCATCTACTTGGCTAATCCAATAACTTAATTGGTTGGATACAAATTCGGATACACTGCTGCCTACCGTGCCTCCTGTTGAAAATGAATTGGGAGGTGAGTACTTTCTAAAAACGAGGAGGCTAAATACCTGTCGGTTCATTTCTTGCTCATCGTTATGAATTCTATTAAGAAAGGCCCTCACTTCTGTATCAATGTTTACATTCGATCTAGGGTAATCTTCTATTTTTATATCAAATTCAATAGCGGGCGATAGGAGAGGGCCCTCTAAATTTAGCAGAACTTTAGAGGGGTAAATTCTTTTAACCTCAGGAAGATCTTGATATACAGTATCAATGATAGGCGCAAGAGATGTATTTACTCTATAAACGGCATCAATTTGCATTTTAGCTAAATAGGGGTCGCCCGACCACGTAATTTTACTCTTAGGATTAATTTTAAACTCTTTGTTTACAATATTATACATCGTAAAATTATAAGCACCATCGGTAAATTCATACTCTCCAAGCATAGTAAATTTGCCTTTTGTATCAAGACCTAAGCTTAAGTTGCCTTTTCCATTTCCTCTAATAATATCACCTGCGGTTAAGTCAAAAATTATTTCTGCATAGGCATCAGGTGTAACTTCAATATCGAGGTTTATCGTAACATTTTTAAGGTTTACCTTATTTTCTACTTCAATTTTAGCCTCTACTTCCTCTTTGGTAAAGTTTTTAAACGCTATAAAATCTTCTTGTTTTACGCCACTTTTACTATCGCCCAACGGAATGTAAAATTTAGTGCCTTTTTCGGTTTTAGCCCTTGTGCTTATCACCAAATTACTAAGTGGGCCTGTGATTGAAAGATTACCAGTTCCTACGGCTGTTCCGTAAAAATAATCATTGTCCTTTGAGGCCGTATTGAGTACTTTTAAATTCTCAAATTTGCCTTTTAAATCCATGGCAAACGATTTGAAATTAGTATGTGTAAAGCTGGCTTGCAAAAAACCTTTGCCAATAGCATCGTCCTTAATGTTTACATTATTAAGTGAAATTTTGGTAGAGTCGAGGTGCCAGTTAGCATTTGCGTATAGCTTTGTTTTAAGGTAATCAACTGTAAATGACGCATTATTAATTAAACCGCTACCAGTTAAAATGGGCTTAAATAATGCACCGGTAATAGTAATATCTCCAGAAATTGTGCCTCCTATATTTGTAAATATTTTGGTAAATGGCTCTACCAGTTGAAGGTCGGTATTCATAAGTTTGGCATTTAATTGTAATGCATTTTGGTCGCCCAAAGGTTTATAAAAGCCACTGATACTAACCAATTTATTGGTGTTTCTTTCTACTATAAAATTAACATCAAATTGATTTTTAGGCTGATTCCAGTTGCTTATGCCTTTAATATTTCCAAAAAAGAGACCATCCACCCTAAAGCTGTCAATTTTAAAGTTTGTTTCGATTAATGGGTTAGTAAATACTTGCGAAATTGCAGCAGTTCCATTAAAAGTGCCCTCTAGTTTATTGGTTACAAGTGGGTTAAGGTTACTCATACCTACATTTGATACCTTAATTAATAGGGGGTTGGTGTTAGATTTTGAGATAGAGCCAACGGCACTAATTGATTGGTTTCCACTTTTAATACGCATATTTGATAACCTTAGGTTGTTCTTGGTAAATGTGATGAGATTATCATTTTGAATACTCCAAGTTTGTTTAAGTACTTGAATCTTTGACTTATTAAAATGAATCAGGGTAGTGTCGGTTTTAAATAAAATAGTGCCTTCCACTTGATTAACATTATGTTTAGCCTGCTGCCTAATGTGCATATTAAAGTTTGCCGAATCATATTGCCATTGTAACCGAATAGCTAAGCTATCTAATGCCGAACCACTGCGCAACAGCTGTGTTTTAGAGTTAATATGTACATAACCCTTTAAGTGGTTATCTTTAAAACTACTTTGTGTTTTTATCTCTATATTATTATAAATCAGGTTATTATGATTATACTGTATCGTGTCGTTTAAAAAGTTAAGAGCTAATTTTTGCCCGAGGTTATCTGTTCGTAAGCTTCCATAAATTTGGGTGTTTTGCGATAAATAAATGAGTGGGTCAAAAAGGTTGAGCAGCGGATTAATATTTTCTAGTTCTAACTCAAAATTGATATGCGAATCCGAAGGTTTATACTCATTGAGGTGGTAAAAATTGTTCATTTCTTGCGACTCATTTCTGAACTTAAGCCAATGATTTTTCCAAAAGTAATTAGCATCTTTAATAGCCGTTGATAAGTTAAAATTGCCTATTAATTTAAGTTTAACCCTGTCCGAGTGAAGCACTATTATTCGTTCTTTACTTTTAACTTCAGAAATAAGTTCAAGGTTTTTTACCTCATAATGATTTGTATTGTTTGTTGCATTAAGTTTCGGAATATTTATTGTACCCACAATACTGTCTAAAGAGATCCCCCGTACGTTCACATCAAATTTTGCTGCTACCGAAGATGTATCCTTCCTAATTTTGAGTTTTTCTAATTGGGCATGTATAAGTTCTCCTTTAAGATGAACAGTGTTTTTATTATTTCGCAGGTCTATAATACCCGCTGCTTCAAATTGCAAATTGGGGTCATCAATTTTAATGCGGCCATCAAACAGCTCTTGTGCAAAATGAGCATTGGTGATAATATTAGTGTAATTATAATTATTAAAATAAACTTCTTTCACAGTACTTTCAAGTGTAAAATTTGCACTTGATTTTGTTAGCCCTTCCCCCTTTATTTTTCCTTCTAAAGTGGTTTTACCAATAACCGGTTTTAAATTGATTAATTTGCCAATGTGAAACTTATTCAGCTTTATAGACCCACTATATTTTGATTTGGCAGGGTTATTATCAAGTTTTAGGTTTAAATCGGTATAAATATGACCGATGCTGGTTCGAAAAGATGCTTTGGCTACAAAATCTTTGGGGTAACCGGTAAAACTGCCTGTAACTCTGGCGGAGTCGATAGGGTAATATTTGTTAAAAGAGGCTGACGGGATGTAAAGAGCTAAGTCGGGTTTATAAAGGGCTGATTTATTGATTTTTAAATCAATAAATGTATTGTAAATATTGGGTAAGCCTTCAAAATAAGCGTTGCCTTTGAGCCTGCTATGCTTGCCAAATTGCACATCAAAGTTTTTAAGGTTAAAGTCCTTAAGATGTCCTTTTAAGTTTCCTTTTAAGTAAATAGTATCATTTATTGATTTAAAATAGGGGGCAAAAAAGGCTAAATCCTGGGTGGCCAATTTTAATTCCTCAAAATAAGCGGAGATATAAACTTTATCTGCAAAATAGCTAAGGTCAGCCATGCGCCCATAATTAAATACCATAGAATCTTTTACGATGCTACTGCCAATGGCCAAGGTTAGCGCATTAAACTTCATTTGCGTATTGCTAACGTGGTAGCCTGTGCTAAATGATGTAATGGGCAGGCCTGTGGAGGTTTCAATGGCAGAAAGGCTCTTAACCTGTAAATTAAAAGTGTCAGCTATTACTTCTAATCTTTGCGCAATTAAATGAATCGAATCCAGCCCAAAATGATTATAATCGAACCGGTTCATTAATCGCTCTCTACTTTGATGATTATAGGAGAAAACGCCATTTTTAATCTCCACCTGATTAATTATAAAAAGCTTAGCACTTTTTTTCTTTTTAAGAATATAGGTTTTTTTTAGCGAAGCAATAAATGAAGTAATGTTTAAACGAAGGCTATCTGACAGGCGTAATTGCACATTTGGTTGTTCTATAATAATGTGGTCTATTATAATGTTGCGCTCATTTACTAGCGTAGCAAATTTATAGTTTACAAACAGCTTTTTAATGGTTATCATCTCTTCAGACGAAAGGTCTTTAATGCTAATATTTTCAAGCATAAGCCTATCAAGCCAAATAATATCAACTTTACCTACCAAAATTTCATAGCCTATTTTGGCAGATACACTGCGTGCAAGCATTCTTCCTAGCGAAGTTTGAACGCTCGATAGTTGAAGAAAAGATAAAATAACCAATACATTAATAACCAGTATGGCCATTACTTGTATGGATAGGTTTTTTAACCGTATTTTATTTTTCTTCTTCAAATTAATCCTCGAAAATTATCATTAGAATGATTAAACTGTAAACTTTGCCACCAAGTAAATACAAAAATAGATAGTAGCACATAATGAGCATTATTATTCTTGCAATTGAATCATCTTGTGATGAAACTTCGGCCTCTATTATTAAGGATGGCAAAGTTCTTAATAATGTGGTTGCTACGCAATCTGTTCATCAAGAATATGGAGGGGTGGTGCCAGAATTAGCTTCGCGTGCACACCAGCAGAGTATTGTACCTGTAGTAGATAAAGCGATGAAAGATGTAGGGGTTAAACCTAACGAACTTAATGCTATAGCATTTACACGTGGACCAGGTTTGCTGGGAGCCTTGCTGGTGGGTACTTCATTTGCCAAGTCGATGGCATTGGCATTAGATATACCGCTTATTGATGTAAACCACATGCAAGCCCATATTTTGGCACATTTTATTGATGATCCTAAGCCGAACTTTCCATTTATCTGCTTAACTGTAAGTGGTGGCCATACCCAATTAGTATTGGTAAAAGACTACACAAAAATGAAAGTAATTGGCCAAACTAAAGACGATGCAGTAGGAGAGGCCTTTGATAAGGCGGCTAAAATGTTAGGCTTAACCTATCCGGGTGGGCCATTAATAGATAAATTTGCAAAATTGGGCGACCCTGCAAAATTTAAGTTTCCGCATACCTCCATGCCTGGCTTAGATTATAGCTTTAGCGGTATTAAAACTGCCATTCTTTACTTTTTAAAAGATGAGTTGAAAAAGGATTCAGGCTTTATCACTAAAAATATAAACGACTTGGCTGCAAGCATTCAGTTTGCACTTATTAAAATGTTATTAAACAAGCTAAAGCGTGCGGCTCGAGAGCATAATGTAACTGAAATAGCTATTGCTGGAGGGGTTTCTGCTAACTCGGGCTTACGACAAGCCTTGGAAGAAATGAAGGAAGAAAGAGGATGGAATGTATATGTGCCTGATTTTCAATATTGTACCGATAATGCAGGTATGATTGCGATGGCGGCTCATTTTAAATACCTTGCAAAGGAGTTTGTAGGGTTAGAGGTAGGGCCTATGGCTCGAATGCCAGTTAATTCTTAAATTATAGGCTTTTGGTTGCAAAATACTTTGATGATTTCCCAGGCTTATTTGCACACAGGTAATACCTAAATTGAGCGATTGAGTAGAGATGAGAAGTGCTAAGAGGCTGAAAATAAAAAGTTTACAAAAAACACAGCAACACCTGCTAGGTGTTGCGAGTATTTTTGGAAGTCTTTTTAACTCAGCACATTAGTACTTATCGCTTTAATGAATCGCTCAATTTAGGTAATAATGTCTCTCCCTGTGTTGAGTATTATTAGTAAAGTAAAAATTGAATGAAAGCGTTATCTTTACATAACAAAAAATTATAATTATGGGCACACCTCAAATTAGAGAACTACTCCACGAGTACATTAACAAAGCTGATGAACGCTTAATAAACTTGATGTATGCTATGGTTCAGGCGGATATGAAAGAAGATGATTATGAGCTAAGTGCAACACATAAAAAATTTTTAGATAAAAGACTTGCAGCGCATAAAACTAACCCATCATCAGGGTCAAGTTGGGAAGATGTAAAAGATCGTGTTAAGAGTCAATTATGAACTACACCTTAATTGTTAAGCCAGAAGCTGAGCTTGACACGTTAAAACCAGCCCAATGGTATGAAGAAAAGCAGGAAAAATTAGGTATTCGTTTTCTAGATAAAGTTGAAGAAAAACTTTATTTAGTAAGTCAGAATCCACTTCATTATCAAGCTAGATATAAAGCCACCCGTTTGGCTTTAGTAGAACTTAAAAACCCACCGTCTTTGACGGTGGTAATGTTCTAAGGGCTATGCCTTAATTTTGGGATATGAGTAAATATCGGAAATTATCACATGTAGTGTACAAATGTGATTACCGCATTGTATGGGTTCCAAAATATAGGTTTCGTGTATTAACTGGTGCTGTAAAGTCATTGGTAGAAGCGGATATTAAAATGTTATGTGAGTGGAAGAGTTGTATTGTTGAAGAGATGAATGTACAATCCGATCATATACATCTAGTTGTGTCTGTACCACCAAAAGTATCTATTTCGAACTTGCTGGGCGTATTGAAAGGCAAGTTGGAGATAAAGCTGTTCAAGAGTTATCCAATTCTGAAACAAAAGCCCTACTGGGGGAATCACTTTTGGGCAAGAGGGTATTTTGTTAGTACAGCTGGCATAGATAAAGAGGTGATAAAAAGATATGTAAAGTATCAGGAAAAGCAGGAGAAACAAGTAGAAGATCAACAACATAAGTTCGACTTTTAAAGCCCCCTTTGGGGCAAGTCAAAGCCACCTTCTTAGAAGGTGGTTTTTTACATGCCATGACCAATGGGCATCTTACGGTTTTACTTACAGAAAAATCTTTAACCCGAAAAGATGAGATTGGGGGTATTTGCAGGGCGATGAAACTAATGATAACCAACCTGACTGAAATCGGGTTTAAACAAAAGAAATAAAACCAACCCCCATCCTTGGTGTCTCACGAAACAACTTAACCACGCTCAGAGTTTTCCATCCTTGGTACTGTCTTAAAAAGCGAGCATTTTACCCCCCCCCAGTGCAAGTTTAGCAATAGCGTAACTTGTGTTTATAAATGAGAAACAAAGTCTTTGACTCGGCAAATAGTAAAATAACAATGAGTACAAAATATAAAATACGAGATCAAACACCTGCCTTGCTTTTAACTACACTTCAATCGCAATTTATGATAAATCTGTAAGAAATTGAGCCAAAACCAACTTGTTTAACTTCTGTTAATTAGTTTTGCCTTCAATTGAAAAAGTTAGCACTCATATTAGGTTTGTATATTTTCGCACTTGCAGTTATGCCGTGTACGGATGATGTGGTGCATCATGATGAGATAGGTGATAAAACTGAATTGGCAGCAAATATTGTACATTATGAGCTTTGTTCGCCTTTCTGTAGCGATCACGAATGCCACACTCACATTACTGTTAGCTTTATCAATAATAATATTCTCCAATCGCAATTTTGCGATTTAATAATGGTAGAAAAGCCAATTGCTATACCAACTCCTTATTTTGCCATTTGGCAACCCCCTAAAATAGCCTAATCCGCATTTATCGTATAGATGAATCGGGCTTCTAAGTATTTCCTTTACTTAGAAAAAAACTAATAGAAGTCGTCATTGCGAGGAACGAAGCAATCTGTAGTTTTTATATACAGAATAACTATTCCTATTCAATAATAATAAGCGACATATTGTATAACAATCTTCTATTAGATATCCCCTAGAACTAGCGCAAGCGTCTCGCTTGTGTTATCCATTATCCTTTGCACAAGCGAGACGCTAGTTTGTAAGTGGACTCTTTAGGGTATCTAATAGAATAACAATCTACATTTATCCATTTTTTAATATTTAGATATGATTAATAAAATCATTTCATTCTCGATAAAAAACAAGCTCATCATTAGTTTAATGATTGTAGCACTAATCGGGGTTGGAATACATTCAATGATGACCATAAACCTTGGTTCGGTGCCAGATATTACCAATAACCAAGTGCAAGTAATTACAGTTGCCCCTAATTTGGGTACCGAAGATATTGAGCAATTTGTTACCTATCCGGTAGAATTGGCCATGGCCAATTTACCCGATGTAGTCGAACTTCGTTCCATTTCACGCTTTGGGCTCTCGGTAGTAACCATTGTATTTAAAGACGAAATGGGCACCTATCTGCCCCGGCAACTCGTGCAGGAAAAACTTATAGACGTAAAAGGATCGATCCCCTCAGGCTTTGGCGAGCCATTTATGGCACCCATTACTACAGGGCTGGGCGAAATTTTTCAATACACCCTTACCCCAGAGCCAGGCTACGATTCGCTGTACTCCGCAATGGAATTACGTACCATTCAAGATTGGATTGTAAAACGCCAAATGGCCTTAGTTCCGGGTGTTGTGGAAGTAAATGCTTTTGGGGGTGAGCTAAAACAATACGAAATATCGCTCGATCCTAATAAAATGAACTCGATGGAGATTTCGATGGCGGAGATTTTTGAGGCATTGGAAAATAATAATGCCAATACAGGTGGAGCCTACATCGAAAAAAATCACCAAGCAAATTTTATCAGAGGCGAAGGGCTGGCACGCTCCTTAGATGACCTTAAAATGATTGTGGTTAAAACCATTAACGGGGCACCCGTACTCATTAAAGATGTGGCCGATGATGTTAAATATGGGGCTTCCGTTCGATTTGGTGCCTTAACCCAAGATGGTAGAGAAACCGTGGGTGGGCAGATTTTAATGCTTAAAGGGCAGAACCCCAATAATGTAATTAAGGCAGTTGAAAAACGAATTGCTGAAATTCAAAAATCATTGCCCGAAGGCCTACGTATCGAGAAGTTCTTGAGTAGAAGTGCCCTCATTGAACGAACTACAAGCACGGTAGCTAAAAACCTTATCGAGGGCGCGCTCATTGTAATATTTGTGTTGGTCATGTTATTAGGAAGCCTTCGAGGAGGACTGATTACTGCTTCCATCATACCATTATCGTTGTTATTCGCCTTTATTTTAATGAAACAATTTGGCGTATGGGCTAACCTTATGTCGTTGGGAGCCATCGATTTTGGGATTATTGTAGATGGAGCCGTAATTGTGGTAGAAGGAGTAGTACACCATATTCAGGTGCGGATGAAGAAAGAGATGGCTGAAATTGAAGATAAGGATATGGACCAAATTGCCTACGAATCAGCCAGCAGTGTGATGAACTCCGCCTTTTTTGGGCAGCTTATTATCCTGATCGTTTTTACACCAATTTTATTCCTTACTGGTATTGAAGGTAAAATGTTTCAGCCGATGGCCTATACCTTTGGCTTTGCCGTATTAGGTGCCATATTATTGAGCTTAACCTATGTGCCAATGGTATCTGCTGTATTTTTAAAACCTGCTAATAAAGATAACAAAGGACTATTAGCCCGATTTGAAAAAGCTATTGAGCGGTTTAGCGATAAGCTAATGAACAGAATTTATAACGGGTATAAACCAATACTTATCTCGGCCTTAAATTTTCGAAAAATAGTGCTGGTTCTAGCCTTAGGGTTACTGGTTTTTTCAGGTTTCGTATTCTCAAAAATGGGTGGGGAGTTTATTCCTAAACTAGACGAGGGTGACATTGCCATGCAAGCCCTCATTAAACCGGGTAGCTCATTAACAGAATCTATTGAAGTTTCTAAAAAGATTGAAAACATCGTACTAGAAAACTTTCCTGAAGTTAAAACAATGGTGGCTCGAATTGGAGTTGCTGAAATACCAACCGACCCCATGCCAATGGATATTGCCGATGCCTATATTATTCTCGAAAAAGATATGGATAAATGGGTGTCGGCTTCCTCTAAAGCTGAATTAATCGAAAAGATAAGAGAAAAAATCTCGGTAATTCCTGGGGTTAATTATGTATTTACTCAACCTGTAGAGCTTCGGTTTAATGAACTGCTTACAGGAGTAAGAGAAGACGTAGCTATTAAATTGTATGGCGAAGACCTTGATGTATTGGCTTCAAAAGCCCAAGAAATGGCCAAAATTATTGGCTCGGTGCAAGGTGCAGCAGATGTGCGTGTGGAGGCCACCAGTGGGTTGCCACAAATAACCGTAAACTACGATCGTGCTAAACTGGCTCAATACGGGCTTAATA
>Ga0256839_1001079_pt1 | contig 33808 bp, 43 predicted proteins | sample 354166metaG_FD_185968 | JGI IMG/M metagenome (GOLD analysis project Ga0256839, IMG submission 185968) | Hydrothermal vent microbial communities from Mid Atlantic Ridge, Atlantic Ocean - 354-166 | ecosystem: Environmental > Aquatic > Marine > Hydrothermal vents | place: Atlantic Ocean: Mid...
CCTCTCAGCCAAGTAGGCAGCTACGGTTAGGCCAGCGGGACCCGAGCCCACAACGGCGGCGCTTTTGCCGGTAGGCTGCGCCTTTGCAGGCATCCTCACACCCTTAGCTCTCTCCCAGTCTGCTGCAAAGCGCTCCAAGGCACCTATGGCGAGGGGCTCAAAGCGCTTCCCCAGCCTGCACCTGGCTTCGCACTGCCTCTCCTGCGGGCACACCCTGCCGGTGATGCCCGGCAGGTAGTTGCTCTCCCTTATAACCGCTATCGCTCTCTCAAACTCTCCATCGCGTATCGCCCGCACAAAGGCTGGGATGTCTATGCCCACGGGGCAGCCGGCAACGCAGGGCTTATCCTTGCACTGCAGGCAGCGGCTCGCCTCCTGCACCGCCTCCTCCTCGGTGTAGCCCAGAGCAACCTCCGCAAAGCTCTTCACCCTCTCCTCCGGCGGAAGTTCCCTCATCCGCACTCGCTTCTCCCTGCTCATGTTCCCTCCTCGTAGAGCTCAAAGGCTAAGCGCTCCTCCTCTCTGAAAAACTCCTGCCTGCGCTGCAGCTCGTCAAAGTCCACCTCCGTGGCGTCAAACTCTGGCCCATCAACGCAGGCGAACTTTGTGCTCCCCGCAACAGTAACCCTGCAGGCGCCGCACATGCCAGTGCCGTCCAGCATTATCGCCCCGAGGCTCGCGGTGGCTCTGATTCCATGCTCCTTCGCAATCTTTGCCACCGTCTTCATCATCTTCGTCGGACCTATCGCGAGGATGTAGTCAACGCTGTTTTTCTTCAGGTACTCCCGCAGCGCAGCCACGGCATAGCCACGCATGCCCGCGCTGCCGTCGTCAGTTGCTATCACCACCTCGTCGCACAGCCTGCGCATGCGCTCCTCAAAAATCAGATACTCCCTGCTCTTTGCGCCCATAATCACCGTAACCCTGTTGCCCGCACGCTTTAGCGCCCTCACTATGGAGTACAGCGCCCCCGCGGTGCCCTGCCTGCAGACAGCGACAACGCTGCCGTATTTTTTAATCTCGCTGGGCTTTCCCAGAGGACCCAGAAGGTCGGGTATGGTGTCGCCCTCCCTTAAGCTTGCCAGCATCCTGCTGGTTTTGCCGACCTCATGCACCACCATTGTTATTGTGCCAGCCTCGCGGTCAAAGTCAGAGACGGTCATGGGTATGCGCTCGCCCTTCTCGTGCACCCTCACCATGACAAACTGCCCCGGCTGAATTTTCCTGGCAATCACCGGCGAGCGAATCACCAGCAGCCTGTAACCTGGAGCAAGCTCTTCCCTGTGGACAATCACGTGACGCATGTCAGCAACCTCTGGCAGAAGCTAAGAGCAGGGGCAATGCCTAACAAGGTTAAACACTAATCGCCGCGAAGAGCCTTAAGCTTTTCGCTGCCCACGCACTTCTCGGCGTACTCACACCAGTTTATGCACAGGTTCTCCCGGGTTTTCCTCACCACGGTGCCGCACTCCTCGCACTCAGCCTCGGTCTCATCACTCCAGATCTCAACCTCGGCTTTGCACTTCGGGCAGCGCACGTACTCCGGCTTGGGCCGCTTTATCTCGGCACTTCCAGGGCAGCTCGCCCTTATCCTCTCAATATCCTCCACCATTCACTCAACCTCCTGTCTCTTACCTGAGAGGCATGCAGAGCATGCCCCCCTGGTAAAGTGGCTGCTGCACACCGCTCTTCCGCAAAGTGTGCACGTGTGCACCGCCGGTTTGCCGCATATCGCACACACCCCGGCGAGCATTCACCTCTCCCCCAGATGGCTCTCCAGCTTCTCTGCCAGCTCCTCCAGCATCTCCACAGCCATGAACTCTGTTTTCTCCGTCGCTCTGAGCTTTGCCTCAAGCACCCTCCTGCCATAGCTCTCCAGCACCATTCTGCGCTCCTCCACCGCCTCTTTCAGCTCCCTGAGCCAGTACTCCAGTTCCGACAGAAGGGATGCGCACTCCTCGCACTCCTCATGTGCCCCCCTTCTGAGCTCCTGCAGGCGTTGCTCAAACTCCCGCAGCAGCCCCGGGCTCTCTTCCGTACCTTCTCCTGAGCGCACTCCTTCGCAGCACCTGCCAGGTGTCACCTCTCACAATCACCTCAAAGGCATGCCTTATAATCCTCACATAATACTCGCAGTAGTGACTTCTGACATCCATTCTGCCATGCATCGCCTGCAGCTCTGCCGGGCATGGGTTGCCGCAGATGTTCCTCAGGGTGCAGGTGCTGCACCCCTCAATCTCCTCCACCCTCCTGGCTCTCACTGCCCTGAAGGGCTCCGACGCCAGCACTCCCTCCAGCCCGTGCTCAAGCAGGTTTCCGCCAGCAAACTCACCCAGGCCTATGAACTCGCCGCAGGGGTATGCGGTGCCGTCTGCCGTAACTGCAAGAAACCGCCTACCCGCGCCGCAGGGTGATATATCGCACATAAGAACCCTCGCCGAGGGTGCGAGGATGCCCAGCATTATGTTCGCAAAGTCCCCGACCACGAGTCTCTTTCCAGTCTGCTTAGTGAGCTCTATTGCACGCTCAACAGCCTCTATGAAGCTGGCAGCCATGCGCTCCGGGGAGGGCATGAGCACCCTGCCCCCCTCGCTGGTTCCGCGCACGGGGTTCATGAGGCACCTGCTCACACCCATGGAGTGCAGGAACTCCACCATCTCCGGCAGCTGGCTGCAGTTCCGTGAGGTTATGGTGGTTATAACGCACAGTCTCGGGTAGCCGGCGAACCACTCCAGTGCCTGTGAGACTCTCTCAAAATGCCCCTTACCCCTCAGGGAGTCGTTCACCCGCTCATCCGGCGAGTCCAGAGACAGCCCAACGCTTACACCCCTCTCCACCAGGTAGCTCACGTCCTCCTCTTCAAGCAGGGTGCCATTGGTCTGGATTCCGAAGCTGAGCTCGTGGCGGTAGTCGTCCATGACCTCCATAAGCGTGCCCTTCTGCAGCATGGGCTCACTGCCGTGAAACACCACCGCCCTCAGCCTATCTGCAGCGGCGTCAAGCACATCCCTGAGCTCTTCTTCCTTCATGTTTCTGCCCCTTTCTCTGTGCTCTCTGGGCAGGTAGCAGTAACTGCACGAGCGGTTGCATGCGTCGGTGGGGTTCAGGTAGAGAAGCACCGGCTCAAGCCCGAACCTGAGCCTTTCCATCTCCCTCTCAAGCGCCTCCCGCACCCGCTCATGAAACTTCTCCAGCTCCTCAAGCTCGCCCCAGCCCCAGAATACAGTCCCGGGCTCTATCCAGAGCCTCCTATCACCTGCTCTGAGCTCCTGCATTATAACCTGCTCCACGCCGCCGGGGACTCAGAAGGGTGACTCTTCATCATTCATGGAGTAGTGGGTCAGTCCTGCACCTGCATATCTGCACTCAAACCTGACACTGCACACCTCATCCATCTCCAACCACCTCAGTATATCTCACGCGGCGACTTTTAAAGCTTTTTCCCACACCGTGGAGCTAATTAATACTGCTATGCCAAAAAAGTATTACTACGTTATTACGTGTGCTGGGGGTATGAGTGGCGAGCTGCTGTCTCTTGTGGCGCTCTCTGCGGGGCTCAGGCACGGCATAGACTGGGACCACATAGCGGCGATAATGGACATAACCGCGGTGCAGAGGAGCAGGTGGCGGGGGGTGATGCTCAGCTTTGTTTACGCACTGGGGCACGCCACCGTGGTTGCGGTTCTTGCGATAGCTGGCGTAACCTTGGGGCTGGCGCTCCCGGAGGGCTTGGATGGGGTGATGGAGAAGCTTGTGGGACTTACGCTGCTCGTGCTGGGGGGTTATGTGGTGTATGCTCTGCGCACCAGCAGGAGCTTCAGGCTGATGCCTCGCTGGCAGATAATTGCTGCGGCAGGCTGTGGGGTTGTCAGGCGACTTACAGGGCGCAGCCTGCATGTGGCTCAGGGTGTGCGTGGCTATGGTGGTGTCTCAGCCTACGCCATAGGCATGATTCATGGCATAGGCGCGGAGACTCCGACCCAGATAATGCTGTTCAGCATAGCCCTGAGTGCAGGCGCAGCGGGTGGCAGGGAGGCTGCGGTGCCTCTCATCCTCTTCTTCATATCTGGGCTGGTTTTGATGAACACCTTCATGGGGGTGCTCGGCTCCCTGGTCTCCGCAACCCGCAGAGAGAGGGTGTACAGAGCTCTTGCCCTCATAACCGCCACGGGCAGCATAGCTCTGGGGCTGATTTTCATAGCGGGTGGAAGCGCGTACCTGCCTGACCTGCAGGCAATGGTGGAGAGTACCTTATGAAAAGCTTATCCGCTCACATACCAAAAATCTGCCGGGGATACTGGCGTAATTCCCACCTGGATACGGTATCAGGTTTAAACGGTTGCTGAGGAGAGCCTCGGGCGGGGTTTGAACCCGCGGCCTCTTCCTTACCAAGGAAGCGCTCCACCTGGCTGAGCTACCGAGGCTGTGTGAAATTGCGTGAAGTGGCACTACATAAAAGTATATTGAACTCCGGCGGCATGTGCGGGCTTTCATTCTGACGCAAACTTTAAATATCTTTTCACCTAACCTCTCTAAGGGTGTGTTAGGAAATGGCGCAGAGACCGCTGGACGTGCTTCACAAGAGTTTGGAGATGCCTGTGCTGGTGGGCTTGAAGAGTGGCAGGGAGTATCGGGGCACTCTGAAGGGATACGACATGCACATGAACGTGGTTCTTCAGAACGCCGACGAAATCAAGGATGGCACTCCCGTTCGCAGGCTGGGTCTCGTCATTATCCGGGGAGACAGCGTTGTGTTCATCTCCCCCTGAATAGCTAAAGCTTATGCAGACCTGGGTTGAGAAGTATCGCCCCCGTACCCTGAAGGAGGTTGCAGGCAACACCTCTGCTGTTTCTGAGGTGGCACGCTGGGCAGAGGAGTGGAGGCGTCACCTGCCGGAGAAGCGGGCGCTTCTGCTCTACGGACCGCCCGGCAGCGGCAAGACCTCCACAGCCTATGCGCTTGCGGCGGAGCTGGGTTGCGAGTGCATAGAGCTCAACGCCAGCGACTGGCGCACCCGCGAGGTTATAGAGCGCATAGTGGGCACCGCCAGCCGCACCGGCAGCCTCAAGCCTGGACGAAAAAAGCTAATAATAATAGACGAGGTTGATGGCATTCACGGCCGTGCCGAGTACGGTGGTCTGGCTGCGCTCAGGAAGCTCATCACCCAGAGCAGTCATCCCATAGTGATGATAGCCAACAACCCCTGGAAGCTTCCTGCAGACTTCAGAAAGCTCACCAGGATGGTGGAGTTCAGGCGAATAAACCAGCGCACCGTGCTCAAGGTTCTGAAAAAAATCTGTCAGGCAGAGGGCATTCAGGCGGATGAGAAGGTGCTCCGCATAATCGCTTCCGCCTCTTCAGGCGACCTGCGCTCTGCCATCAACGACCTTCAGGCATTAGCCGAGGGCAGGAAGAAGCTTGAGGTAAGGGATGCAGAGGTTGTCAGCATACGTGACACCGAGGTCAAGATCTTTGAAACCATCCAGCGCGTGCTCAAGACCGGCAGCATAGACAGGGCAGTAGATGCGGTGTCCTCTTCAGATGAAGACCCCTCCACCATCCTGAGCTGGCTTGCCGAAAACCTGCCCTTAGAGTACCGCAGCGCTGACGACCTCGCCCTTGCCTACAGCTACCTCTCACGTGCCGACGTCTTCTACGGCAGGATACTCAGGAGACAGGACTGGGGGCTGCTCAGGTACATGATTGAGCTCATGAGCGCTGGTGTTGCGGTTGCAAAGAAGCAGAAGTACAGGGGCTATACAAAGTACCGCTACCCCGAGGTTTTCGTGCTCATGGCAGGCAGGAAGGGTGAGAAGCAGAAGTTCAAAGCACTGGCTGAGAAGCTGAAGGAGAGCAGAATTCTTCACGCCTCCTCCAGGGAGATAGAGCAGGAGTACATCCCCCTGCTGATGCACATTGCCAGCAACCCCGCGCATCTGGCAGCGGCGATAAAAGAGTTCGGGCTTGAGCGCAGTCACATTGAGCTGCTCACAGGCAGCAAGAGCAGTGCCGAAAAAGCCTACAAAAGTGCGATGAAGGCAGAAAAAACTTCAAAAAGCAGTGGCAGACAGGTATCGCTGGGCGAATTTTAGCTCATCCACGGTGTTCATGCTGCCTGCTGCCGCGGATGGCGAGTATTGACTTTCTGCGCAGGGCATTCATCACGGTTCTGGCGCTCACCATCCCCACGATTTTCCCCTCATCATCCACCACCGGCATGTGGCGCACATACCTGCCCATCATCCGCTCCGCAGCCTCCTCAACCGGGGCATCCTGATGCACCGTGGTTATAACCCTGCACATCACATGCTTCAGCTCGGTGCCGCACATTATGTCAACCAGCGAGGTCTTCTCGGTGTCCAGGTTCTTCACCACCACCTCCCGCAGCATGTCGCGCTCCGTGAACATCCCTATGGGGTCGGTGGGAGTGCCCACTATAACGCTGCTGATGTTCTTTCTCACCATTATCTTGGCAGCCTCGGCTATGGTGGTGTCGGGAGACACAAAGGTTGCGCTGTGCATTATGTCCTTGACCTTCATGTATAGAGCATTGCTCGCACACATATTTAAACCTTAGTGAAGATATTCCCGGTGAGGCGATGCATCTCAGAAAGCTGCTTGAGGAGCTGCTTGAGGGCAGGCTGAGCATAGAGGAAGCAGAGCGCCGGCTGAGGCTTCTCAGCTACGAGGAGCTCCGCCACACTCTGCTGGATGTCAGCCGTGAGGAGCGGGCAGGTGCGCCTGAAGCGGTGCTGGCGGAGCACAAGAGCACCTCAGCGCTTGTTGAGATAGCCGAGAGGCTCCTTGAGAGCAGGGGGAGGTGCATTCTCACACGTCTGCGTGAGGAGCAGCTTGAGGTGCTTGAGAAGCGTTTCAGCCCTCACGTCAGGGTGGAGGCACATCCTGAAGCTAAGATGATGATTCTCAGAAAGCCGGGCTTTGTTCTGCATGAGACCGGGGGCAGGGTGGCGGTGCTCTGCGCCGGCACCTCTGACATACCCGTGGCAAAGGAGGCGGAGCTGATAGCCAGGGAGATGGGCTGCAGGGTCTGGTTCTTCCCGGACGTCGGCATAGCGGGGCTCCACAGGCTCATGCCTGTCATGGAGAAGCTTGCCGAGGCAGATGTTGACGTGGTGGTGGTGGCTGCTGGCATGGAGGGTGCGCTTCCAGGGGTGGTCGCGGGGCTGGTTGATGTGCCCGTGGTGGGGCTTCCTGTTTCAACGGGCTACGGCATGCATGGCAGGGGCGAGACCGCACTTTTTGCCATGCTCCAGAGCTGCTCACCCGGGATAGCGGTGGTCAACATAGACAACGGCTTCGGTGCTGGCGTGCTTGCAGGGTTAATTGCCAACAGGGCGGCAAAGTTCAGAAAAGCTTAGCAAGCTCCGCACTAACCAGCCTCTGCACCTGTCTGAGGGGCAGGGAAAGCGCCTCAGCGAGCCGCCTGAGCTCCTCGTACTCCGGCTTGGCACTCACCACCTCACCTGCTGCATTTCTTGCAACCTTCACCCTCAGGGAGAACCTTCTCCCCAGAAGCTCCAGCTCCACGGTCTCCATCCTGCGCTCCAGCACGAAGCGCATGCTCATCCTGCAGCACCTCACCCCCAGCGTGCCCAGCTCCCGCATCATCAGCTCAGCAAGCTCATCCTCCCTCCCGGGTTTGCACACCACCTGAACCAGCATGGAGGGGCGGTTCTTCTTAGTCAGCCCCTGAAACACCTGAACATCAAGAGCCCCCGCTTCCATGAGCTTCCCCACAGCATGCCCCACGAGCTCACCGCTTACGTCGTCAACGCTGGTCTCAAGCAGCGCAATCTGCTCCTTTTCCAGGCTGCAGGAGGTGCAGAGGTGTAGCTGCAGCATGTTGGGGGCTGCCTCAAGCTCCCTGCTCCCCGCACCCCTGCCGGTGCTCTCAACCCGCATCACCGGCAGCTCCTCCACGAACTCGTCAGCTAAGCAGGCGAGCAGCGCTATGCCCGTGGGTGTGGTCAGCTCGCCCCCGTGTGTGCTCAGGAAGGGTATGCTGAACATCCTGAGCACCTCCTGCACCACAGGCACAGGCACAGAGAGCTCTCCGTGAGAGGTTTCAATCCTGCCCCTGCCGGTGTTCACAGGCGCTGAAAGCACGGTGCAGCCGAAGAGCTCCAGCGAGTCAAGCAGCGCTGCTGTGCCCAGAATGTCCAGCAGGGTGTCGGCGCTGCCCAGCTCATGGGGCTCTGCCGAGCCGTGCACCGCCCTCTCCGCCTTTATGAGCAGCTCAAGCACATCCTCCGCAAACTCCACCGCAGGGTTGCTCAGGCTCAGCCTGGCAGCAGCCGAGCCCAGCACCTCCTGCATCTCATCCCAGCTCTCAAGCCTGGCGGCGGTGTAGGTGGCAACGCCGGTGCATGCGATGCCCTTCCTGGTGCATCTCTCCACCTCAACCCTCAGCTCCCCCCCTGCAAGCTCTGAAATCACACCAGCGCACATCTGGAGCCTCTCCTCCGGTGCTCCGAGCTCCAGCAGTGCACCTAAGAGCATGTCCCCGCTTATGCCGGAGACGCTCGGGTCAGCCACGAGAATCCTGCCCATGAGGGGCATGTGGAGGACATAAAAGAAAAATTTTGCCCCAAGTTATTTAGTGGCGTTACTCCGCAGGTGTGCGGGATGCGCGTTTACTTCGTGAGCAACGGCTTTGGCTACGGTCATGTGAGCAGGGATGTGGAGCTTGCAAAGGCTTTGAGGGAGCGTGGGCACGAGGTGGTCTTCTCCACCTATGGCGACGGTATGGAGTTTCTGCGTGCCTATGACTTTGAGGTTATAGAGGTGGAGGAGTTTGGAGACATAAGCTTCAACTCCACCGAGATAGAGGTTTTCGGCACCGTGCTGAGCACCCTTCGCAGCCTCAAGCCTGAGATGCTGCTTGAAACCCGGCGCATACTGCGGGAAATTTCTCCAGATGCGATGGTGGTTGACGGCTACATACCCGCGATGTTCTCAAGTATACTCCGCTCATGGCGTCGCATGCGGCTTTTTCTCATAACCAACGAAACCATCCAGTGGAAGCAGATTCAGGGCAAGCTTCTGAGTCTGCCCATAAAGAAGCTGGGCGAGGCAGCAGAGGCGCTTCTGGTTTACTTGGCGGATGAGATAATAGTGCCGGACTTCCCGCCGCCCTACACCGTCTGCATGGACAACCTTGCCTTTCACGACCAGAAGCACAAGTTTCACTTTGTGGGGCCGCTGCTTCCTGAGCTTGAGAGCCGTGGTGAAGAGAAGGTGGTGGTGAACTTCGGTGGCTCGGAGGTCAATCCCGACGTGGGGGAGGCACTGGAAGAAGCGCAGCAGATTCTGGGCGAAAGGTTTGTGAGGGTGAGCCGTGTATCCAGGGAGCGTTACTTAGAGCACCTCTCCAGAGCCAGAGTGCTGATCACCCACGGCGGGCACACCAGCATCATGGAATCCATAGCCTGCGCCAAGCCGGTGGTGGGGGTGCCGATAAAGAACTACCCTGAGCGTGAGGGGAACCTGCGCGGTGCAGAGAGGCTTAAAGCCGGCAGGATGCTGGATGTGGAGTGGCTCTGCGGTGAGGTGCTCTGCACGGCGCTTCAGGAGGTGCGCACCCTTGCATTCAGGCAGAGTCTTGAGGTTCTGAGCAGGCTGGCGGGAAGGCTGAGGGGTGTGGAGAGAGCCGTAGAAATAATTGAGAACGGATACAGGGCTTAGCTCTACTTCCTCCCCAGCCTCCTGTAGAGCAGTGCCAGCCCTGCAACAGTCACAAGAATTATCAGGGCACCCGCCAGGGCAGCGCCTCCCCTCTCCCTCACCACCATCCTGAGCTCAGCCTCTGCGCTGCTCTGCTCAGCCTCTGCCCGCAGCTTCACCATGTACTCAGAGGGCAGCGCGTCCGCAGGCAGGGTGAGCCTGAACACCACAGGTATCGCCTCCCCGGGTCTGAGCGAGGGCACCTCCTCAGGCACAGCCTCTGCATGCCAGCCTTCAGGAACCTCCGCCCGAAGCCTGACCGAGGTGAGCGTCCCTCCCCTGCCGGTGTTCCTGAGCACCGCCCTGAGCTCTGCAGCTTCGCCCGGGGATGCAAAGCTCAGGTATCCACCCGCAGGCTCAATGGCTAAGCGGTACTCACCCCGGAGCCTGAGCGTCAGGTTCTCCTCAGCCCGCCACCTGCCGCTTGCGATGGCGGTAAACCTGTACTCCCCGGGCTCGGCAGAAACTGGGGGCACCACCTCTAAGTACAGCGTCCTCTCCTCCCCACCTCTCAGGTAAAGGACGCTGAGACCCTCCTCAGCCCCCTGCTCCTCCTTGAAGCGGTAGTAGAAGCTGGGAGGCAGTCCGGCAACCCTCAGGGAGTACTCGTCATCCAGGTACCCCATGTTCTTCAGCCGGAGTCTGAACAGGGGCTTTGCGCCCAGACTTCTGGATACCACCGGGCTCTCGGCGGTGAGTTCCACATAGTAGGCTCGCCTCTTCAGCACCACCTCCTCCTGCACCCTCTTACCAGCCCTCACCTCCACCACGAGGTTGCGCGCCTGGTAGCCGGGTTTGCTCACCCGCAGCGTGTACCTGCCGGGAGGGAGCTCAATTACCGTCTCCCCCTCCTGCCCTGTGTGGTAAACCTCCCCGCTCTCCTCCACCAGCACCTCCGCTGACGGCACGGGCAGCGCCTCCCGGTCCAAGAGCTTCAGCACAACGCTTCCATTCTCCCCCCTGTGGGTTCTGGAAATTCTCACGCCCACAGGCATGCTGCTCCTCCCGAAGCTGCTGGCGAGCACGAGCTCCACCCCGTATTCCCCCACATCAGCCTCCGGACTGCTCTCTATCACCAGCCTGAGTTTTTTGCCCGCTCCCTGCCTGAGAACCAGGGCATAGACCTCAGACTCTCCGTAGAAGCTGCTGCACCTCCATCCCGGTGGGGTGGTGCAGGACACCTCAAGCTCAAGGGGTGTGCTCACCAGGCTCCTGAGCTCAACCTCCAGCTCCACCTTATCGCCAGCCTCCATCACCACACCCCTGAGCTCTGGCAGAGCCACAACAAACTCCTCAGGCTCAGCCACCCTCAGCTCAATCCATCTGCTTCCAAAAGCACGGAGGCTGATGCGGTACCTGCCAGGCTCTGCCCCCTCAGGCACCTTCAGGTGGAAAACGAGCTGTGCGCTTTCTCCGGGGGGCAGGGTCAGAGAGTTCACCCTGAGTCCAGAATACTCAAACCAGCCCGTGAATCCTGCGGGTGCCGAGTACTGCAGGGGCATGGTCAGGGAAAAGGTGTAGGGATTGGATACTGTCAGGGGTATGCTGAGCTCCTCCCCTGCTATAGCCGATATGCCGCTGGTGCTCAGCTCCAGGCTGCCCGTAAGCGCTGCCAGCACCAGTGCGAGCAGAAGCAGAAGAGACCTCAAACCACATCCTCCCTGACAAACCTCACGTACCCCAGGGTGAAGAACACCGCCGGCATCGCCACAAATCCCGCCAGCCTGTTCAGCACCTCTGCATGACTACCGTAGGTTCGCTCTGCCATGAGATAGCGTACAAGTTCCTTGTAGTTGTAAACAGGAGAGAATAGACCGAAAATCGCAGAAATTCTGCGTTTGCGTTCCATGTACTCTGCCATTTTCTGCTCGTAAGCACGCATAGCCTGCGAATCAGGCTCTGCCACAACCTCCAGGGCAGCGCTCCCGTCCTCATGCACCCTGTGCTCGTAAACCGGCGGTGCCGGTGGCTCTCCTGCGAGTCTGCTGCTCACGAGCTCTCCGGCTACCGGCACAGCGGCGGAGAAGAACACCAGCAGCAGTGCGCTGATAGTAAGCGCTGTGCCGGAGCTTTTGGCAACAGCCGAGGCAAAGATGCCGAAGGAGAAGTAGGTGAAGATGTAAATCACGGTGACTCCTCCGAAGGCGGCGACATCTGCCAGCTCCTCTATGCTGAGGGGCATCCCGTAAATCAGCACAGCCCCCGTAGCTACCGCAAGCACGCACGCCACAGCCAGCGAAATTGCCGCAAAGGCTCCGGCAGCCTTGCCCAGGATTATGGCATCCCTGGGCACCGGATGGGAGAGCAGCACCTTCAGTGTGCCCTGCTCCCGCTCCCGGGTGATCAGATCAAACCCTGCAAGCAGCCCGAGCCCGGCTCCGAACAGTGCAAAAACCGCATTTCCCGTGCCAATGAATAGCTGCAGCACCTCTGCCCTCATGCTCTGGTGCGCAATTCTCAGCCCCATGTGCAGCGCATAAGCCACCACCAGCATGGTCAGAAGGGTCAGCACAATGAACCTCCTGCTCCCCACCTGCTCTGCAAACTCCTTCTTTGCAACCACCAGCAGGCTCATTCGGACCCCCTCACCACCTCTAAGTAGAGCTCCTCAAGGCTCGGAGATTCGGCATGAATCTCGGTCACGGCATATCCATGCCTGAATAGCTCTCGTGAGATTGAAGCTCTGGTATCTTCCGGGCAATCCAGCACGTAGCTCCCGTCTCTGCGCTCAATCCTGCGGGCAAACCTTCCCAGGAGGCGCTCTGCATCCTCCTGCGGCAGCGGAGGCTGGGTTTCAACCACCACCCTGAAGCCACGCATCTTGGAGAGCTTCTTCAGCTCTCCCTGCACCACCAGTCTGCCCCTGTGGATTATCCCCACACTCCGGCACACCTCCGTGACCTCTGGCAGTATGTGGGAGGAGAAGAGTATGGTTCTGCCCTCACGGCTGAGCCTCCTCACAAGCTCCCTGAATTCAGCCGCACCCTCGGGGTCAAGCCCGGAGGTGGGCTCATCCAGCAGCAGCACTTCCGGGTCGTTCAGCAGCGCCTGGGCGAGAGCTAACCTCTGGCGCATGCCCTTGGAGAGCTCTCCCGCCTTCCTGTGGCTGTGCCCTGCCATGCCCACCAGCTCAAGAAGCTCCTCAGCCTCGGCTCTGCCGAGCCCGTAGAAGTCTGCAAAGTACAGCATGTTCTGCAGGACGCTCATCCAGGGATAAAACCCCGGGTTCTCCGGCAGGTAGCCGGCAACCCTGCGCACCTCCAGGGGGTGCTCAACCACCTCCACACCTGCAACCGTTATTCTGCCGGAGTCGGGCACTACCAGCCCCATGAGCATGTTGAGGGTTGTGGTCTTGCCGGCACCGTTTGGACCGAGAAATCCAAACACCTCCCCCTCTTTCACGCTGAAACTCAGATTACTGACAGCCTTCAGACTGCCGTAGCTTTTGCACAGCTCCTCTACCTCAATCACACGGTATGCTTTGAAACTGCAATACTTAAAACTTTCGCGCGTGATTAACAGGAACACACAATGAAGACCATTGCATTTAATTCGTTAAAATTATGGTAATGGCATGATCCGTGGCTTTTCAGTAAATAGACGCTCAGACATGGGGATTCAGCAGCCGCACACCTCCGGACAACTGCCTTCTCTGCCCGAAGCCTCACTCCACTTGCTCTGCCCTCGCATACCTCTCCGCCAGCTCTACATTTGTGCGCCTCACGGAGCGTCTGAATTCCTCCAGCTCAGGAGGCACTGGCTCCAGCCCTTCCACAGCTTCCTGCGAGTCCACCAGCGCGCCCGCTGGCACCAGCCTGCCGGGTGGCACCTCAACCCCCAGCACTAAGGCACCGTGCATCACCATGCTCCCCCTGCCCAGCACCGATTTGAAGACCGTAGCCCTGAAGCCGATGAAGCAGTCCTCGCCTATGGTGCATGGGCCATGAACGATGCAGCCATGTGCTAAGGAAGAGCCCCTGCGCACCTCCACCCTTGTGCCTGCGAGGGCGTGCACTATGGCGCCGTCCTGCACATTGCACTCATCCTCTATCACTATCGCCGAACCCTCCTCATCAGCCCTCACCACCGCCATGGGAGCCACAAAGACCCTGCCGCCTATCCTAACGTTCCCGATTACTACAGCACCCGCTGCTATGCAGGTACCCTCTCCAACTTCGGGACCACCTGTGCCCGGAAGACCCAGCAGCATGGCTTAGGGTTGCGATTTCTGGTATTTATAGTATGCGGGGCATCACATAGCCGATGTGTTATCTGCGTCGCCATTCAGCATTGGTAATGCCGGCAGTGGCGTGCCGTCATGCCTGCCATCGCAGCATGGGCAAGATATTTAAGTGATGGAGTAAAGTAGGAGGACATGACGGGCTCGGAGGAGACGCTGAAGCTTTCGGCAGGCAGACGTGTCAGAATCACGGTGCGCGGCGGGGAGGAGTTCACTGGCATACTGGTCTCCTATGATGAGCACTCCAACCTTTATCTTGAGGATGTGAGCTCCGCAAATGGCAGCGTGCGCCTGCGCAGGGCGGTTTTCAAAGGCGGAAACATAAACTCCATAACCGACGACTCATCTCCCCCTGAGCAGTCCTCCGACGGCGCCGCCGATTAATCCGAGCACCGCGTAGTAGAGGGACACCAGAAAGAATCCGAAACCTATCAGCGAGCCTATCATCCAGCCCATCATTCCGCCCATGAGTCCACCTGCCGTGCCGAGCAGCAGGAAGACCATGAGCCCGCCCGCAATTCCCGACAGGAAACCTGCCAGGGCACCCCTCTCCACGCCCCCGCCTGCCAGCAGCCCGGCTCCAAAACCTGCTACGAGGGGTCCAAAAAAGGGGAAGGGTGAGAGCACGACCATCGCGGCGAAGCCTGCCGCCACGCCCAGCAGAAGCCCCATGCTGCTCACTCTGAGGAGGATTTTGCCGAGTACACGGCATCCCTGAGAATCACTATGTCGCTCACCGCCTTTACAGCACGGTAGGGCACGTTCACGCCTCTGGCTCTCTCAAGCTTGACTCTCTCCAGGAAGCTCTCTGACACGTTGCCTATCAGCAGCCCCTGCACCTTGCCCGTCTCCGGGTCTATCACCACGTCCTCAAGACTGCCCACTCTTGAGCCATCCTCAGTAAAGACATCCTTGCTGGTCAGCTCACTAAGCCTGGATACCAAGATAACCACCTCACCGGGGGGTAACATATTAAATGTGCCCCTGCCAATATATAAACCTTGAGGGTGAGGTGAATGCGGGACAGTTACAGAATAGGCAGAATACTCGGCATACCAGTGGAGCTGCACGTGTCCTTCCTGCTGCTTCTTCTGCTGGTGTTCATTTACAGCATAGCTGTAAACTTCCAGGCGTTCATATACCTGGTGCTGCTCTTTACCGTTGTAACGCTGCACGAGCTCAGCCACTCCGTTGTAGCCAGGAGGTACGGGATAGCGATAAACCGCATAACCCTGCTGCCCTTCGGCGGCATTGCCTCAATGGAGGAGCTGCCCAAGAATCCCGTGCAGGAGCTGAAGATAGCGGTGGCCGGTCCGGGCTTTAACTTCATAATGAGTGCTGTAACTCTGGGGGTGCTTTACGTCTTTGACAGTCTCAGCCTGATTTTTCCGCTGTTTGACTTCAGCATCTCAAGCCCCATGACGCTGCTGGCGGTCTTCTTCAAGGTCAACCTGCTGCTGGGTGTTTTCAACCTGTTCGTGCCCGCTCTGCCCATGGACGGCGGCAGGGTCTTCCGCTCGCTGCTTGCCCTGAGGCTGGGCTTCAACACCGCCACCGAAATTGCCACCGGCATTGCCAAGATGATAGCGGTGCTCTTCGCGCTCCTGGGTGTCCTGCTCCCCAACCTCTGGCTGGTTTTCATAGCCTTCTTTGTTTACCTGGGGGCTGTGCAGGAGAGCGAGATGCTCAGGGTGAATTTTCTGCTCTCCGGAATGAAGGTGAGGGACCTCATGACCCACGGGGTGGTGTCGGTAAGCCCGGATATCACCTTAGAGGAGCTCGCAGAGCTCATGCTTGAGAGGAAGCACATGGGGTATCCTGTGCTGAGCGACGGGGGGAGGCTTGAGGGTATAGTGACCTTTACAGACCTGTCTAAGGTGCCCAGGGGTGAGTGGGGCAGAACCAGGGTTGCGGATGTGATGAGCAGAGAGGTGCTCACAGTCACCAGCGATACTGATGCAAGTGAAGCCTTCCTGACCCTTGCAAGGGCGGGAGTTGGCAGGCTGCCGGTGGTTGACGACGGCGTGCTTACCGGGATACTCTCAAGAACAGACCTGCTCAGGGCTCTTGAGGTCATGCGTCTGAAGAGGCTGGGGCAATGATTCTCAGCCAGGATGAGATGAGAGCGCTGGACATCAACGCCAGGTACTTAGGCGTGGCAGAGGAGACGCTGATGGAGAATGCCGGCAGGGCTGTAGCCGAGGAGGTGCTGAGGAGGTTCGGTACAGAAGCTAAGGCGGTGGTGCTGTGCGGGCACGGCAACAACGGCGGCGACGGGCTGGTGGCTGCCAGGTACCTGGCGGAGGCTGGCATGGAGGTGAGGGTGTACCTGGTGAGAGAGCCTGCCTCAGAGCTCACCGCGAGAATGCTGGCAGAGCTCAGGAGCACTGGCATGGTGAAGGTGCTGAAGTACAGGGGGCGGCTGAGCGAGGCGGATGTGCTGGTGGATGCGCTGCTGGGCACGGGAGTGAGGGGTGAGGTGAGGGAGCCCTACAGAAGCGTCATAGCCGAGGTGAACCGCTTTGCCGGCTACGTGGTTAGTGTTGACCTGCCCTCTGGCATGAACGAGAGCGGTGGCGGATACAGGGTTGAGCCTGACCTGGTGGTAACGCTGCACGCCATGAAGCGCGGGCTGGAGAATCTGCCCTGCGTTGTCAGGGACATCGGAATCCCGGAGGAGGCTGGGAGGTACGTTGGACCTGGAGATGTGGCGGTTAGCGTGTGGAAGAGGAGCAGGGACTCCCACAAGGGCGAGAATGGCAGAGTTCTCATCGTGGGCGGCAGCACGGAATACCACGGTGCCCCGGTGCTTGCGGCTCTTGGAGCTATGAGGGCTGGTGCCGACCTGGTGCTGGTGGCAGTGCCTGAGGCGATTGAGGTGCCGGTGAGAGCAGCCTCCCCCGAGATTATACTGCGCCCGTATTCGGGGCAGAGGCTGGAGGCTGGGGCGGTGGATGCGCTGCTGGAGCTGGCTGAGAGCGCCGACTGCGTGCTCCTCGGTCCGGGGCTGGGGGAGCATGAGAAGACCCTTGATGCCGTGAGGCACATGCTAAGGGAGCTTGAGGTCCCCTGCGTGCTTGATGCCTCTGCACTTGCGGCTGCTCGGGGTGCAGCGCTGCCGGAGGGCAGCGTGCTAACACCGCATGCCGGGGAGTTCAGGAAAATCACCGGCACGAGTCTGCCGCGTGAGGTAGGGCTGCGGGCTGAAGCGGTGCAGCGGCTCGCCCGCAGGCGCAGAGCGGTGGTGCTGCTGAAGGGCAGAGTGGATGTCATCGCCTCACCCGGGAGGGTGAAGCTGAACCGCACCGGCAGCCCGGGGATGACGAAGGGCGGCACAGGGGATGTGCTGGCGGGAGTGGTGGCAAGCTTTATAGCTCAGGGATGCGGAAGTTTTGAGGCGGCATGCTGCGCAGCCTTCCTGTGCGGTCTTGCGGGAGAGACCCTTGAGCGGCGGCGGGGCTACGGATTCTCGGCAGCAGAGCTTGCGGAGGCGCTGCCGGAGGCGGTGCTGAGCTCGCTGGAGTTCTGATGGTACCTCTGAAACACCTGCTTAGCGTAGCTCAGGAAGTCATCCTTGGGCACGTAGCCCATCACCCTCTCAAGCACCTCCTCCCGGGGGGTTATGAATATCATCGCCGGCGGATACTGCACCCCGTATTTTGAGCTCACGCGCTTGTCGGTGTCAACGTTCACAGCCACCAGCACAAAGTTCTGCCTGAGCAGCGCATTTACCTGCGGGTCAGGGAAAACCTCGCTCTCCAGCTTCCTGCAGAACTTGCACCAGGTAGCCCAGAAGTAGAGCATCACCGGCTTGTTCTGCTCCTCCGCAAGCCTGAGCCCTCTGTCGTAGGAGTTGTACCACACTAAGCTGCCAACGTAGGTGTGCTCCTCATCGCTTATTATCGGAGCGCTCTTGGAGGATAGGTAGGCGAAAACTGCCAGAGCAACTATCGCCCCTAAGGTAATGGCGCTCTTTGTCCTCACTCGCTCACCATGCATTCAGACCTGAGTAACCACATAAAATTTAACGCAGCACCGCCTCGCCCCTGTAGCCCCTTTCCCTGAGCTCACGGATGTACATGAGCTCCTCATAAAACTCTACGGTCTGCCTGGCAAGGGCAACCTTCTTCAGGGCTCTGCTGAGCAGCGCAGATACCCGGGGCTGGGTTATGCCCATGGCTTCTGCTATCTCCACCTGAGAGTAGCCCAGCAGGTGATAGCGCAGCACCTGCGCCTGCCTGCCGGTGAGCACACCCACGCTCATAATATGCAGGTGTTATGTGGGGCTTTTAAAGGTTTCGCAAAAACTTTATATACAGGGACGTGATAGGTAGGTGTGGCGGACAGGTAAATCCGCCGCATAATATAAAGGTGTTATGAGGTGAGAGAGAATGGCAAATCCGCTTGAGGCACCGTGGCTCAGTTCCAGAAAATTCCCCGGAAAGTACGAGGAGGAGCTGACCGACGATGACATACGCGAGTGGGAGGAGAAGGAGAGGCAGGGCTTAATCGTGGACGACGTCCCGGGCGGCACTGACGTGAGCATACCCATAAGAGTGGACTACATGAACGGCGACTACCACAAAGCCTACGAGATTCTGCAGAAGAACAAGATACCCATAAAGTACAAGACCGTCATGACGGTTCCGCCCTTCCACGCGACGATTCACGTGTTCCCGCCTGACGGCGTCAAGGCGATGAAGCTCCTCAGGGAAGCGGGCATTACGATGTACAAGGTGAAGCCGGTGTTCTGAGCCCGCCGGGGCTCTTCTTCTGTTTTTTTCACAACCTTTATCTTGCGGCAGGGAGAGTAGTTACCGGGTGATGTTATGGAGCTGCTGAGAAAGCTCAGCGAAGCCCACGGTGTGCCGGGTTATGAGGATGAGGTGCGCAGCCTGCTGCTCAGGGAGTTTGAGGCTTTCTGCGACTCGGTTGAGGTGGATGCTCTGGGCAACCTGATAGCGAGAAAGGGCTCGGGAGAGGCAAGGGTGATGCTGGCAGCCCACATGGACGAGATAGGGCTGATGGTGAAGCACGTAGACAGCAAGGGCTACCTGCGCTTCATGCCTCTCGGCGGAGTGGTGGAGCAGTGCCTGCTCAACCAGAGGGTGCTGGTGCACACCTCAGAAGGGGTGGTCAGGGGGGTTATCGGCTCAAAACCACCCCACCTGATGAAGGATGAGGAGAGGAAAAAGCCTGTGAAAACCGAGGACATGTTCATAGATGTTGGTGCCGGCAGCGCGGAAGATGCCGAAAAGATGGGTGTCAGGGTGGGGGACTTCGTGACCTTTGAGAGGAGCTTTGCTGAGCTGGGTGGCGAGCTGGTTACGGGAAAAGCCTTTGATGACCGCATCGGATGCTGGGCTATGGTGGAGGTGATGAGAAGGCTGGAGGTGGATGCCGAGGTTTATGCCGTTGCCACGGTGCAGGAGGAGGTGGGTCTGAAGGGCGCACGCACCTCCGCCTACGGGATTGCGCCAGACATGGCGCTGGTGCTTGAAACCACCTCCGCCGGCGACTTCCCGGGGGTGAAGGAGGAGGAGTGCAGGGTGAAGCTTGGCGCGGGGGTGGTGGTCACGGTGGCTGATGCAGGTGGCAGGGGGCTGATAACACACCCGCGCATCAGGGAGCTGCTGGTGAGCACCGCAAGGGAGGAGAAGATAGAGCACCAGCTTGAGGTGGTTGAGAGGGGCACCACCGACGCCACCAGCATCCACCTCACCAGAACGGGAGTACCAACAGGCGTACTCTCGGTGCCCGCAAGGTACCTCCACTCTCCCGTGGAGGTGGCTGACCGCAGGGATATGAAACGGGCGGTGGAGCTGTGCTGCTCTGCCGTGAGAAGGTGGTGCGAGGAGCGTAAGTGAGCTCCACCCTTTTCCAATGTTACTGTTTGCAGGGGAACTTATGGACTTCATGCAGCAGACCCTGCTGTTCTACCTGGTGGTTTTCTGTGTTATTGTTGTGGCTTTTACCTCTCACGGGAGAAACGCTGTAAGAGGTGCTGTATGGGGCATTTTCAGCGCCATGATGCGCCTGAGAAGGAGAAGGATGGTTGCAGAGAGGGCAAACGCCATGCTTGATAGGCAGGAGAAGCCAAGCCTTCAGGGCACCTTCTTGGTGCTGCTCCTGTACCTGCTGACCGGCTACCTCATCCTCTCAAAGGTCTTCTTCTTTGCTGTGGTGCTGGGCAACAGCATGTATCCGGTGCTTCAGAAGGGTGACCTGGTGCTGATTCAGACGCTCTCAAGGGAGCCGGAGGTGGGGGACATCATACTCTTCTCAGGCTTTGTTGAGAGGGATGTGGAGAGGAGGCAGTACGTGCTGCACAGGGTGTACGGGGTAACGCCAGAGGGGTTCCTGACGAAGGGAGATGCCATGCCTGCCCCCGACCCCTGGGTGGTGCCGCGTGAGAGGGTGCTGGGAAAGGTGGTGACCATAGCGGGAGAGCCAATCGCAATCCCGGGAGCGGGGGAGGCGCTGATTGTTGAGCCGGGGAAGGAGCCATCAAGGGCAAGCGTGGTTTACCTGCTCGGCATAGCGCAGCGCGCGGGTATGGCGATGTTCATCGCCTTCATGCTGGTCTATCTGCTCAGCAGCCTGCGCAGAGCAAGAGCTGCTGCGGGTTAGCTCAGGGGATAGAGCATGAGCATGAGCAGAGTTACACCCACGCCGATGGCGTAGCCGATGAGGGATTCACGCAGGCTGCTGCTTCTCGCAAGGCTCCCGGCAATGAGAAGCGCAGCACCTGAGGCTGTGCTGAAGGCTGCCGCGGCATTCTGCGAGGCTGCCAGCCTCAGCAGCCCCTGAGCCAGCAGAAAGGCGCCGGGGAAGGAGAGCAGGCACCTCAAAGCTCAACCACCTCCACCTGCATGCCTTCAAGCTCCACCAGCGCGAGGGTGCACCTGCCGGTGAGGTAGCCGCAGAGCTCCCCGGGGTTGAGCCAGAGGGTGCTGCCCCGGCGCTCCTCGTGCACCCTGTGGGTGTGCCCCGTGACCACAAGCCCGTAGCTGCCGCTATCCACCAGCGCTCTGACGAGCTCCGGGGAGGTGCCGTGGTAGAGGGCCACTTTGGTACCTCCCAGGGTGAGCTCGGCAAATTCGGCGATGCCCGGAAGCTTCTCTGCCAAGAGCCGCCGCTCGCCATCGTTGTTGCCGAAAACTGCTGTGACAGGTGCTTTTAGTCTGCCGAGCTCCGCCGCGGCAAAGGGAGAGACCACGTCACCTGCATGAAGCACGTGCTCGGCACCCCTGCGGTTCAGCAGCTCCACGGCTCTGCGGAGCACGTCCAGCCTGTCGTGAGAGTCTGACATGACGCCTAAGAGCATGGGATTATCTTGAGGGCATGAGAATAAAAAGGTTTTTTGGCTGGAAGGATTGAATCACCTGTTAGAGATACCCCGGCTCTCAAAGGCGGAGGTCGTGAGGAGGCTCATTATCACAGGGTTAAAGCAGGTTAAAAAGCCTGAAGACCTGATAGGGGTGCAGGCGCATCTGACACCGGGCTACCAAAAGTTTTTTATACCGGCACTGGGATAAAACTTCTACGGAGGTTGCGGGAATGTATTACGTGAACGGGCTTGAGTACTTAGGGAGAGAGGTAGTTATCCGGGGAAAACCGATGAAAAACGTTGAGGCAAAGCGCTTTGTCACCATAAAGAAGACGGACAGGATGCCCACCAAGGAGGAGGTGCTTGCCTGGGCGCGGGAGTGGAAGCCAAAGGACAACGCCAAGCTCAAGAAGGTCTGGGTAATGCAGATGGAGGGCAACAAGTGGCGTAAAGTGATGGACGTTATCAACTTAGAATAACTTGCCCGTTATTTTCTCTATTTTTTCTGACAGCGAAAAAATACGCTGCAGTGCCTCTGACTCCTCCTGCAAATCTGCCAGGGGTACGCCCTGTCTTTCGGCTTTTCTCACCATCTCATCCTCCGGGATGTTCTCCAGCACCTCTGCTATCAGGTTATCCCGCAGGAAGTCCTCATCATCAAGGGAGCTCACCCTGTTTGCCACGCAGTAAACCTCCGGTATTCCCGCGCTTCTTGAGAGCTCAATCAGCCTGTTTGCCACGTCCACTGCCTTTCTTGATGGCTCCGCCACCACCAGCATCAGGTCAAAACCCTCGGCGATGTTCCTCGCCATGTGCTCCACGCCAGCCTCGCTGTCCAGTATAACCATCTCCCCCCTCTTGAGTATCAGGTGTCTGAGCAGTGCTCTCAGGAAGGCATTCTCCGGGCACATGCATCCCTGGCTCACACCCTCCACCGTGCCCATGACAATCAGGCGTATGTTGTCCCTGACCGCGCAGTACTTCTCAACCACGTCATCCACCCTCGGATTCAGGTTGTATATTCCGGGGGTTATTACCGTTCGCTCTCCTATGAGCTGCTTGAGCTTTGAAATCGGCACAGGATTTTCAACACCTATCATGGTGTGCAGGTTCATGCTCGGGTCTGCATCCACGGCGATGACGCTGTAGCCCCTGTCAGCAAAAAGCCTCACCAGCGTTCCGGCAATTGTGGTTTTCCCCACGCCCCCCTTTCCGGAAATCGCAATCTTCACCTGACCACTTCCTCTGCAGCTTCAATCTTCCTTATCAGCCTGCGGTACTCCTCCTCTCCGATGCGCCCGCTGGCGTATGCTCCCTCCACCTGCTGCCTCCTCTTCTCCAGCGTCTCCTTAGTGTCAGGTGCATAGGGGTCTGTGCCTATCTCCTTCTCCAGGTAGTCAGGTATGCCATCAAGGTCGGAGTCTGCAGAAGTCACCACCTTCCCGGCTTCCCTCTTCCCGCCCCCGCCGCCGAAGGGATTGTAGAGTATGGCATAGGCTAAGCTTGATAAAACCATTATCCCTATTCCAAAAAGTGCTCCAAGCTGCACTGCTGTGAGCTTGCCCCTGCTACCCCTCGCCTGACGCCTTCCCGGCATGGTTAAAAACCTATGTGCTAACGACAATTAAATTTTTGCACCGGAGAAGGCGCACATTTTCAGTTCCTGAAGACCATCACCTTTGCCGGGAGGGTGCCGAGGGTGACTCTGAGCATCTCATCCGGCTCGGCAGGATACAGCTCGGGTCTGGCGGTCAGCAGCACTGCGGTGCGCCAGCTCCCTGAAGCCAGAGCACGCTCAAAGCCAGCATAGAGCTTGGCCACCTTGCGGGGGCTGCCCATTCTCAGCCCGTAGGGCAGGTTCGCGATAACCACATCCTCGGAATAGCGCAGCTCTCTGGCATCTCCCGTGAAGAACTCCACCGCCCCGGCTATGCCCGCGCATCTGGCATTCACCCTCGCCCCCTGCAGGTGCTTTGGTGAGATGTCGCACCCCCTCACCTTCAGCTCTCTCCTGCGCATCCCCGCCTCTGCCTCCTCAGCCACTCTGGAGAGCTGCTCCACGGGCAGAAAGCGCAGCCTCCAGAGCAGGAAGGAGCTCTTCCTGAGCATGTTTGGCATGCGCCACGCCCACCTCACAGCCTCTATGCACACCGTGCCCGAGCCGCAGAAGGGGTCAATCAGTGCCTCGCTGTGCCTCCATTCAGCCAGCCTCAGCAGAGCATGGGCGGCTGTGGGCTTCAGCGGTGCCGGGTGCAGGTAGGCTCTGTAGCCCCTGCGGTGCAGGCTCCTGCCGGTGGTATCCACTCCCAGCCACAGCAGTCTTCCCGAGAGCTCCGCCCTTATCACCACCCCGGGCTCCTTGAGGTTGACCCTGAGCCTGTGTCCCCTCTCCCTCCGGTACCTGTCAATCACCGCCTGACCTATGCGTGCTGCTATTTCAGGGGAGGTGAACTCATGCTCACCTATGCGCTCTGCCCTCACCGCAAAGCTCTGCTCCGGCGCAATCAGCTCCTCAAAGGGCACGCTCAGGGCTGAGGAGTAAACCTCCTCAAGCGTCTCCACCTCCTCCCTCAGGAGCAGCAGCACCACCCGGTGCAGGGTGTTTGAGCAGTAGTTGAGGAGCAGCACATCCTTAGCTGAGCCTTTCAGGAGCAGCCTTCCCTCACCCACCGCTTCGGGTTTTCTGCCAGTAAGCTCCTCAACCTCATCTGCCGCAACTGCTTCAAAGCCCCGTTCCGTGGTCATGAAGAGCTCCAGCCTCTCAGCCATGGCAGCCTTCGCCTCCAGCACCCGTGGCATGGCAGGGGAAAACGTTTAAATACCTCTACCACCCATGAATGGATAGCAGGAGGAATCACGTTGGACAGCATCATTGAGGAAGCACTGAAGAGAGGTGGTGGAGCTTCTTACGGGGGCATGTCTGTCATGCAGGAGCCTGGAGTGGACCAGGAGCTTGAGGAAATTCTCTCTCACACCAGGGCGAGAATCGTGGTGATAGGCACGGGCGGGGCTGGGAACAACACCATGACGCGTCTCATGGAGGTGGGCATAGAAGGCGCCGAAACCATAGCCATAAACACCGATGCCCAGGACCTGCTCCAGACCAGGGCGCACAAGAAGCTCATCATAGGCAAGGAGCTCACCGGCGGTCTCGGTGCCGGCTCCGTGCCCCAGATTGGCGAGGAGGCTGCAAAGGAAAGCGAGCAGGAAATCAAGGAGCTGCTTGAGGGTGCCGACATCGTGTTTATAACCTGCGGGCTCGGGGGTGGCACTGGCACCGGGAGTTCGCCGGTGATAGCCAACATCTCCCAGAAGCTCGGCGCCTTAACCGTGGCGGTGGTGACCTTCCCCTTCACCATGGAGGGCATGCGCAGGCGCAGCAACGCCGAGATGGGTCTGGAGAAGCTTCGCAGGGAGACGGACACGGTTATAGTGATTCCCAACGACCGTCTGCTTGAGATAGCACCCACCCTGCCGCTGCCTGCTGCCTTCAAGGTGGCTGACGAGATACTGGTCAGAGCTGTGAAGGGCATAACCGAGCTCATAACCAAGCCCGGTCTGATAAACCTTGACTTTGCGGACGTGCGTGCGGTAATGGAGGGCGGCGGAGTTGCCATGATAGGCATGGGCGAGAGCGACACCGAGAACCGTGCGGTTGAGGCTATAGAGAAGGCGATAAACAGCCCGCTGCTCAACGTTGACATCACCGGTGCGAGAGGTGCGCTCATCAACGTGGTGGGTGGCGAGGACCTGACCTTAGCGGAGGCGCAGCAGGTGGTGCAGGTGGTTTCGGAGAGGCTTGATCCCAGGGCGAACATAATATGGGGTGCCCAGATAGAGGAGAACCTGAAGGGCATGCTCAGGGTGATGCTGGTGGTCACGGGCGTGCGCTCCAAGCAGATTCTCGGGGCAGATGATGAGAGCTTTCTTGAGAAGGAGACGGGGGAGGAGGACCTCAGGTCAAAGCTCGGAATAGAGTTCCTGGACTGAGAGCATGTCGGTGGCGATTCTGAAGGACAGAGCCCAGCTTGTGGAGAGGCTTAAAGAGTGGCAGAGGGTTGTCAAGCTCTCCCGCAAGCCCAGGCGCAGCGAGTACCTGATGGTTGCCAAGGTCACCGGGGCGGGGATAATCATCATTGGCCTCCTGGCTTTCGTGATACGCATGCTCCTCCACCTGGGCACGCTGCTCAAGGGCTAACACTTCCTGCCGAAGGCCAGGTAGCCCGTGTGCCCCACCATCCTGGTTCTCGGGCGCGTGCCCACGCTCCTGACCTCAATCTCCCGCTCAAGCAGCTCAACCACCCTCAGGAACCTGAAGCCAGCCTCGCGCATGGCTTCGTAGGCTCTGCGAATCTGCTCAATGTACGGGTTGTAAACCGCTATGAAGCCGCCGCGCTTCAGTGCGGAGAAGGCATGCTCCACCGCCAGCCAGGGGTCAGGCATGTCAAACACCACCGCATCCACCTCTTCTGCTTCTATGCCCTCCCTCACATCCCTGAGCTCAGCCACTATCCTGTGCTCCACGCCAGCCGCTGCGAAGTTGCGCCTTGCTATCTCAAGGTGCTTCTCGTTGAGCTCGTAGGTGTACACCCTTCCGGTGTCTCCCACGATGTGGGCTAAGTATATAGCCAGCGAGCCCGTGCCGGTGCCTGCCTCAACCACCTTAGAGCCGGAGCCGATGCCGGTGTTCGCCACTATCAGCCCCACCTCCTTCCTCACCACCACGCTCCCCGCCCTGGGCAGCTTCTCGTGCAGGTCAACCACGCTCGGCTCAAGCATCACAAACCTGTGCCCCAAGTGGCTCCGCAGCTCGGCTGGCGGCTCAGCGCCTGCAAGCCTGATAACGCCCAGGTCGGTGTGGAGCACCTCTCTCTCCTCCTCCACCAGGAACTTCCTCCCCCTCTCATCAATGAGGAGCCTCATCGCACCCAGCCCCTGTAGAACAGCAGGTAAACCACCAGTATAAGCAGCAGCGTAAGAATCAGCAGGGTTCTCACGCTCTGGGCATCGGTGCCGAAAACTACAGGCAGGGGACCTATCAGAACCACTCCTCCTCCACGCACCTCGGCGCCCTGCTTGCCCGCCTGAGCCAGCATGCCTGCAGCCACCAGAAGCATGCCCAGCAGCAGCATCACAAAACCTGCGAGCACCAGCTCGTCGCCTCTCATGCCGCCCACCAAAGATTTTTATTGAAGCAGTGCCTTAATCACTATGCCTAAGACCGGAGGCTTAACATGTCAAAGCTTGATGAACTCCTCTCAGAACTCCTCGCGGCAGACGTGAAGAAGCTCCTCCTGCTTCCGATGCTGATGCTGGCTGCTGGGCTCGTGGTGGTGGTTGCCTCCTACACCACCGGCACCATGCCCATGAGCATAGACTTCAAGGGGGGCACGCTGATAGTTGCCCCCTACCAGGAGGGCGCGGAGGGTGCGGGAGAGGCACTGGCTGAGGCTCTGGGTTATCCCGTGAAGGTGCGAATAGTCAGCGACGCCTTGGGCAACCGTGAGATTGAGCTCTTCATCGCCCACGCTCTGAGCACAGAGGAGATGAAAGAGGTAAGAGCCGTGCTTTCTGCCGGGGGCATCCCCGGGGATGCAATCGCCATAGACATAATCTCGCCCTCCCTCGGCGAAGCCTTCTTCCGGCAGGCTATCTACGCCCTGCTCTTCGCCTTCACCCTCATGGCGATTACCATCTTCCTGAGGTTCAGGACCTTCGTGCCCAGCATAGCGGTGGTGCTTTCAGCCTTCTCTGACATGGTGGTCACCCTGGGGGTGATGAGCCTGCTGGGCATAGAGCTTTCCAAGGGCTCCCTTCTGGCACTTCTCCTGCTCATAGGTTATTCCGTGGACACCGACATCCTGCTCACCACCAGAGTGCTGATGCACCGCCACGGCAGCATAGCCGAGAGGATAAGAAGAGCCATGCTCACGGGCATGACCATGAGCATGACCACCTTCGCCGCGATGCTGGTGCTCTTCATAGTCTCCTCATCCAAGGTGCTTGATGATGTAGCGCTGGTGATAATGATAGGCATGGTGGTGGACATGATAAACACCTGGCTGCAGAACGTTGCGATACTCCGCTGGTATGTGGAGAGGAGGAGCGCATGAGGGCTCTGGAGATTCTTTCGCTGAGAAGGGTGCAGATTCTGATGCTGGCAGTCTCACTCTCCATGCTTATAATGGCAGCCAACAACCCGCCGATTTCGCTGGGCTGGGACTTGGCAGGCGGAAGCGAGCTCAGGGTGAAAATTGAGCATCCGCTGCCCTACACCGCCCCGGATGGCAGTGAGGTTACCATGGACCTGGTGGTTGACATCCTCACCAAGCGCCTGAACGGTCTCGGAGTTAAGGACTTCTCGGTCTCGCCCTGGGGCAACCAGTACCTGATAATAGACTTCGCTGGCATGGAGCCCGAGAGGGCAAGAGAGCTGGTGGAGAGGCAGGGCAAGCTGGTGGTGAAGCTGGGCAACATCACGGTGTTCACCGGCAAGGACCTGGAGAAGGTCTCCCCCTACACCAAGAGCATGGAGGGAAGCTGGGAGGTGCCCTTCACCATAACCCCTGAAGCTGCCGAGCGCTTCCGTCAGGCAGCGCTTCAGGTGCTGCAGGAGGCGGGGATTGAGCCGGATAGCGTTACAGACTTTGACGCCTTGGAGAGAGACCCGCGCATACCCCAGGTGGAGATGTACTTGGACGACAGGCTGATGCACTCCGCCCCCATAGGCGGCAGCCTGTGGCAGGAGTTCATAGTTGCAGGTAAGGCGCCGCGCTCCCTGGTGCTCACCACCGGCTCAAGACCCGAGGACGAGGAGGAGGCAAAGAGCGTGGAGGTGGTGCTGCGCTCAGGTGCGCTGCCGCTGAAGCTGCAGGTGCTCTCCACCTCCACCGTGCCGCCGGAGCTGGGGATGAAGTTTGCGAAGAATGCGGTGATTGCAGGTTTTGCGGCTATACTCACGGTTGCCCTGGTAATCTTCCTGCGCTACCGTGCTCCCATGGTGGTTCTGCCAATAATCGCCACCGGCGTGAGCGAGGTTATAATAATTCTGGGGATAGCCTCGCTCATACGCTGGGACCTGGACCTTGCTGCAATCGCCGGCATAATCGCAGCCGTGGGCACGGGTGTGGATGACCAGATAGTGATAACCGACGAGGTGCTGTTCCAGCGCACCTACTCCATGCGCTCACGCATAAAGCGAGCCTTCTTCATCATCTTCTCCGCCTGGTTCACCACCGTGGCGGCGATGTTCCCGCTGTTCATAATCGGCATGGCTGCCCTGAGGGGCTTTGCGCTGACCACCATCCTGGGCGTCACCATCGGCGTCCTCATCACCCGTCCTGCCTACGCGAGCGTCATTGAGTACCTCTTCAGCCGCGGCTCCGCAGGAGGCAGAGGAGCCGCAGCAAAGCCAAAGCCTGGCAGAGCCAAGAAAAAGAAGAAGGGCGCGCGCAGAGGGAGATAGGATGTACGTGATAATTGTGGGTGCCTCAAAGATAGGTGCAACCCTCGCTGAAATCCTCTCAAAGGAGAAGTGCAACGTTGTTGTGGTTGACAGGCAGAAGGAGAAGCTCAACCGCCTTACAGAAGAGCTGGACGTTCAGGTGATACACGGCAGCGGCACCGAGGTTAACACCCTGAGGGAGGCGGGTGCCGAGAAGGCTGATGTGGTGGTCAGTGCCACCAGCGATGATGCCGTAAACCTCATGGTATGCGAGCTTGCCAAGATGCTCGGCATACAGCGCAGAATCACCCTCTCCCACAACCAGGCGCACAGGGCGATATTTGAGGAGGTGGGCGTGGAGGAGGTCATATACCCCAGCAGCATAATCGCAAACTACATACGCAACCTCATCCTCCGCCCCGGAATCAGGAGCGTGCTCACCACCCTTCAGGACGCGGACATAATAGAGATTAAAATTCCCGACGGCTCCGCGGTTACGGGCAAGCAGATCAGGGACATCGGCATGCCTGAAGGCTCAACCATAGCAGCCATTCACCGGGACGGCGAGCTCATAATTCCCCGGGGCAAAACCGTGCTCATGGCTGGAGACCAGCTAACCATCCTGGCAAAGAAGGATGTTATAAAGAAGGTGATAAACCTGATAAGGGCGAGGGAGTAGCTACGAGAGCCTTTCCTGCAGCATCTCAAGCGCCTTTTCAGCATCTGCCCTGCCGCGGGTGATGCGCATCACCTGCCCGACCAGGTAGTTGATTGCCTCTCGCCTGCCGCTGCGGTAGTCCTGCACCGCCCCCGGGTTCTCACGTATCGCCTGCTCCACGGCGCTGGCGAGGCTCTGCTCGTCCAGCTTGCTCAGCCGCTGTATGAGCTCCTCCGCCTCTGCACCGCGCTCCACAACCTCCCTGAGCACCAGCTCTGCAGCCTGCTGGGATAGCCTGCCTGAAGATATGGCGCCGAGCACGGCGAGAATGTCCCGCACCGTGAGTCCGCTCTCTGCAAAGCTCATCCCGTGGTAGTTCAGGGTCTTCTTGATTATGTGCCTGAAGAAGGCAGCCGCTCTTCCAGGCTCCACCTGCCCGCACACCTGCTCAAAGGCGTCAGCCATCTCGGGCTCGGAGGTAATCGCCCAGGCATCATCTCTGGAGATGCGGTACTGCTGCATGAACCTCTGAAGCTTCTGATGGGGTGCCTCCGGCAGCTCCGAGCGCACCCTCTCAACCAGCTCTTCGGTTATCCTGAGGGGCGGGAGGTCAGGGTCCGGGATGTAGCGGTAGTCCTCGGCAGTCTCCTTGGTGCGCATGCTCTTGGTTATCATCTGCTCCTCTATGTAGGCACGGGTCTCCCGCTTCACCGCCTTCCCCCTGCGCCTCAGGTTCTTCTGACGGGTTATCTCAAACTTCAGCGCCCTGTAGAGCCCCTTAATGCTGTTTATGTTCTTTATCTCAACCCTCGCCCCATCCTCTATGCTCACGTTCACGTCTACACGCATGGTGCCCCCTTCCCTGCGAACCCTGCCCGAGTAGTGTAGCACCTTTACCAGCTCGCGCATGAAGTTTCTTGCCTCCTCAGGCGAGGTTATATCGGGAGCGGTTACTATCTCCACTAAGGGCACACCCGAGCGGTTGTAGTCCACCCTCCCGGTGACCGGGTCGTACTTTCCGGGGTCCTCCTCCAGGTGAACCTCCCAGATTCCAACGCCCGCGAGCTCGCCGTTTTTGCCTATGGGCATGGAGGTGCGCTGGTAGCCGGAGGGCAGGTCGGGATAATCGTAGTGCTTCCTGAGGATGTAAACAGGCTCACGCACGAGCTCGCAGTTCAGCATAAGAGCTATGGCGATAACTCCCTCAACCGCCTCTGCATTCACGCCCATGGGCTTGGCACCGGGCATGCCTAAGCACACCTCGCACACGTTGGTGTTGGGCTCTGCATCACGGTAGTCGGCTGGCGACCTGCAGAAGAGCTTCGTCCTGGTTGCAAGCTGCTCGTGAATCTCAAACCCTATCCTGACCTTCATGCTCTCCCCTCTGCTGCCAGCATCACGTTCAGCATCACCTGCTCCTGAAGCGGCTTTGCCTGCACCTGCAGCCCCACGGGTATGCCGTTAACCCTGCCGGCAGGCACCACACCCGCGGGTATCCCTGCCAGGTTGGCAGGCACGGTTAGCAGGTCGTAGGCGTACATCTCTAAGGGCGTGAGCCTCTCGCCGAGCCTGTGGGGCAGTTTGGGGGTTGTTGGTCCCGCGAGCACGTCAACCTCCTCAAGCGCCTGAAGCAGCTCACGTCTTATAAGGGAGCGGAACTGAAGCGCACGCCTGTAGTACCTGCCCGCATACTCCTTCTGGCTGATGTAGCTGCCGAGCATTATCCTGCGCAGCACCTCCTCCCCACACACCTCCTCTATGCGGTAGCCGTAGCGCCTGCCGTCGTATCGCCTGGTGGCTGAGAAGAACTCCACGAAGACTATGAGGTAGTAGGTGGGAAGTGCCTTCTCCAGATTCGGAAGCTCAACCTCCACCAGCTCAGCCCCCTGCGCTTCAAGGCGGCGCAGGGCACGCTTCACCACGCCGAGTATCTCCGGCGAGGTTACCTCCTCGTACTCCTTGGCGAAGCCCACCTTTATGCCGGACAGGTCGGCACTGAGGCGCTGCGAATAGGGCTGGGGCTCCACATCCAGCATGCTCGCCTCTCTGCTGCTGCCTGCTATCACCTCCAGAAGCAGCGCAGCGGTTCGCACATCCCTTGCAATTGGTCCTATCTGATCAAGACTCATCGCCAGGTCTATCAGCCCGTGCCTGGGCACAAGCCCGTAGGTGGGCTTTACGCCAACAACGCCGCAGTGCGACGCCGGGTTGCGTATGCTCCCGCCAGTATCGCTGCCCAGAGCGGCGTCTGCAAAGCCCGCTGCCACTGCTGCCGCGCTGCCGGAGGAGGAGCCTCCGGGAATCCGCCCCTTAGCGCTGGGGTTTTCTGTGGGTCCGAAGTAACTGCTCTCGCCGCTGCTGCCGCAGGCGAATTCGTCCATGTTGGTCATGCCCAGTATCACCGCACCCTCCCTGCGCAGCCTCTCAACCACCACCGCATCGTAGGGTGCAACATAGTTCTCTAAGGTTTTTGAGGCGCAGGTTGCCCTGAGCCCCCTGACATTTATGTTTGACTTCACCGCAACCGTCATGCCCGCCAGTCTTCCGCCCAGCTTCTCAGCACGCCTTGCCTCCTCTTGCGCATGCGGATTCAGCTCTATGAAGGAGTTTATCTCCCTGTCGCGCCTTTCAATCTCCTCAAAACGCCTCGCCAGGTTCTCCTCTGCCTCTCCCAGTGCCTGCCTGCTCATTACCTACACCCAGGTGCCGGCTTCTGCAACGTAGTGGGCGCCGTCCCTGCGGGGCGCTATGCTAAGCGCCGCCTCCCGGAACCCCCGGCGCAGCTCTGGCGAGCTGTCAGCCCTCAGGCTTTCGGCATCTATCACGTGGTAGGTCTCCTCCAGCTCTATCTCCTCCAGGTGCTTGGAAAGCTCGCGCAGCACGTGCTCCGCCTCTCTCTCAATCTCCCGCCTGTTGCTCATACTCTCACCAGAATTATCTCGTCGCTGCTCTCTATCTGCTCGGCGGTGAAGCTGAAGCTCCTGTCAGAGCGCCTGGTCTTGAAGCTCTTCACCTCCCCGGCAGCGTCAACCTCGGCATCAATAACCCTGCCGTAGTACCTGCCCCTGCGGTCGTAAACTTCTTTGCCCAGTATCTCATGGCGGGTTCTCACGTACGGGGGTGCCTCTGGTGGTGGATTTCCTACAGCGGATGCTCTGCCGGTGGCATCTGAGACGCGGGAGGAGAGCACGAGAAGCGCCCCACCGTTGAGCAGCAGCACAACCCCCGGCAGGGCGAGCACTAAGGTGGTGTAAATCACCGCCTCCATGCTGAAGGGTGGCGACACATCCGGGGTGAAGAGCTTCATGGCAAAGCCATAAAACTTAACGGGTATGATGAAGGACAGCAGACCCAGCACCACCTCAGCCAGCCCCACCGCTCGCACCACGTTCATCTCTGACCCTCACCACAAATTGGGCGCCTGAGAATATAAATCTTATGCGGGGATGCCGCCAATCCAGGGGCGGAGATAATGCAGCACCTGTAGTATATTCTCAGGTGCAACTTAAGCAAGCCAGGTGCGTTTCTCCTGAGCATCTGCCTGAACATAGCTCACGTCCGGGGCATCTCATCAGCGGATATCTAAACCACCCGCACCCTATCCGCACAGTCTGCCCGCTATCGCCCAGTTGCTCTTTTCCACGTCCTCAAATATTATGTGAACCTGCTCCGCCTCTGTTCCGGCAATCTCCACCAGCGCCCTTGTTATTGCCTCAGCAAGCTTCTCCTTCTGCTCTCTCGTCCTGCCCCTCCACATGCTTATCCTAACCACCGGCATGCCATCACCGCACCCTTCTGGAGCTACAGGATATAAATAGGTAACCCCGGGTGGGTGAGTGGCACCGCAATGTTATTATATGCAACCACTCCGGATATTATGGTGACAGCAGCCGGGGTGAGACGCGCCTGAATTGAGGTGACGATGACAGGAGGGCGCGTCCTGTTAGCTGGGACTGCCGGTGATGGTGGCAGCTCGTGAGGCAAGTTTAAATAGGGGGCTGAAGGTTTGGATGATGGTGAGAAAATTCTTGAGATAAGGCAGAGAGGGTATGAAATCATACCTGAAGCCATTCTGCATGTGATGATAATTGCAAACTCTTTTATTATTATTGGAGTGATTTATTCTATGCTAAAAGGAAAATTTTATCTTATTTCTTTGCTGGGTGTTGTGGTATCAAACGTCATACTCTTTGCCGGCATAAGAACTATTGAAATTCACAAAAAAGGTATTAAATATGGGGTAATATTTATATACTGGGACGATATCAGCAAAATATGGTGGGAAAATGGTATTTTAAAGATAAAAACTGAGAAGATTGTCGCTAATGTTATCCGGATTAAGGACAGGAATGGTAAAATTGTGAGTCTCATTGAATCGCTGAAAAGACCCC
>Ga0256839_1001080_pt1 | contig 33807 bp, 30 predicted proteins | sample 354166metaG_FD_185968 | JGI IMG/M metagenome (GOLD analysis project Ga0256839, IMG submission 185968) | Hydrothermal vent microbial communities from Mid Atlantic Ridge, Atlantic Ocean - 354-166 | ecosystem: Environmental > Aquatic > Marine > Hydrothermal vents | place: Atlantic Ocean: Mid...
TAAAAAGTTATCGTTAAAAGCGGTCATTATTTTTTCAGGTTGATAATTGATTGATAAACAATTTTTTCCAGGCGTTCAAATTCTACCTCCAGCAGGGCGGTTGACAAAAACCACGACTCGAACTGCGATGGTGGCAAGAAAACGCCATTTTTGATCATTTGCCAGAAGAACTTACCAAATAATCGGGTATCGCTGGCTTGTGCCGATTTAAAATCGGTTACTTCTCCGGCTGTAAAAAACGGGTTAATCATGGAACCAAAAGCATTAACGGTAACCGGGATACCGGCTTCGTCAGCGGCCGCTTTCATGGTCTCGGCCAGGGAAGTTGTTCTCCCGGTAAATTGCTGATAAGGATTTTGCTTTTGTAGTTCGGTAAGCGTTGCCAGGCCGGCTGCCATGGCTACCGGATTACCTGATAAAGTGCCCGCCTGGTACACCTCTCCCAGGGGCGCTACCATATCCATAATTTCTGCCCGGGCACCGTAAGCCCCCACGGGAAAGCCCCCGCCAATTACTTTGCCGAGGCAGGTAATGTCAGCTTTAATGCCCACCAGGTCCTGGGTGCCGCCAAACTTTGCCCGAAAACCGGTCATTACCTCATCCACAATGATCAGTGCCCCATGATCAGCCGCCAGCGCTGCCAGGCCCTGTAAAAACTCAGCCGTGGGCACCACTACCCCCATATTGCCGGCCACGGGCTCCAGGATAACCGCGGCTATATCGTCATGCTGCGAAAATAATTCCGCCACTGTGTCAATGTTATTGTATTCTGCCACCAGGGTATTACCTACTGCTGCCTGCGGCACCCCTTTGCTAGCCGGCAGGCTTAGCGTAGCCAGCCCCGAGCCGGCCGCTACCAGCAGGGCATCCATATGGCCGTGATAGCAGCCGGAAAATTTAATAATCTTATCGCGGCCGGTATAAGCCCGTGCCAGGCGAATGGCACTCAGCACCGCTTCGGTACCGGAGTTAACAAAGCGGATTTTGTCAATGGTTGGGAAAGCCCCGGTAATTAATTCGGCCAGGTAAATTTCTTTTTCGGCAGTAGCCCCGTAACTAAAACCCAGTTCAACGGCTGCCGCCACGGCCTTCCTTACCTGCGGATACCCATGGCCGAGGATCATGGGGCCATAAGATAATACGAGGTCAATGTATTCGTTACCATCCACATCGTAGATAAACGGCCCGCTGGCATGGCTGATGAACAGGGGCTGGCCGCCAACCGAAGCAAAGGCCCGCACCGGGCTGTTGACCCCGCCAACCAATACTTTTTCGGCACGCTGCAAAGCGGCAGCAGATTTATTAAATGATCTATTCATAATTCACCTTGTTAAGAAGTCCGGCTGCCTCCAGGGCAAAATAGGTAATGATGATATCGGCCCCCGCCCGCTTTATGGATAACAGCAGTTCCATCATTACCTTATCACCATCAATCCAGCCCTTGGCTGCGGCCGCTTTAATCATGGCATATTCGCCACTCACATTATAGGCCGCAATGGGTTTATTAAAGTTTTCTTTCAGGGCCCTTACCACATCAAGGTAAGCCATGGCCGGTTTCACCATGAGGATATCAGCGCCTTCCAGATCATCATATTCGGCTTCCAGCAACCCTTCACGGCTGTTGGCGGGGTCCATCTGGTAGGTCTTACGGTCACCAAAAGAAGGGGCCGAGTCGGCCGCCTCACGAAACGGGCCATAAAAAGCCGAAGCATATTTAACCGTATAGGCCATAACAGGCAGGTTGGGATAGCCATTAGCATCGAGTGCCTCGCGAATATTTTCAATGGTGCCGTCCATCATTCCCGAAGGGGCTACCATGTCGGCCCCGGCCCGGGCGTGTGACAGCACCTGCTTGCGGATATTGCCAAGGGTAAGGTCATTATCCACATAATCATCTACCAGCACCCCGCAATGGCCATGCGAAGTATATTCACAAAAACAAACATCGGTAATTACGGTAACCTGCGGATAGTCCTTTTTGATATAACGGACAGCCCGTTGAATTATACCCTCATCATTCCAGGTTTCAGCACCCTCCTCATCTTTGCTGGCGGGGATGCCAAAAAGTAATACGGCCGGTATCCTGGCCGCAGCTACCTTATCCATAATCCCGGGCAGTTTATCCACCGAGTAGCGGTTTACCCCGGGCATGGAAGAAATGGGGGCATCGATGTTCTCCCCTTCCTCAATAAACAGGGGGTAAACAAAATCATTTACCGACAACTGGTTTTCCCTCACCAGCCTGCGCAAACTATTGCTGTTTCGTAATCTTCTGGTCCTATGCATGGTCTTTTATGTCTGCAATTAAATAGTCCACTAAAACTTTTACCTGCGGTTCGGGGGCAGTGTGCACCCGGTTAAAATATTTTTTTGCTTCCGAAGCGGTAGTATCGCCCAGGCAATAGGCCGCAGCATGGGTAGTATTGCCCCCTTCCACGTAGCCCCGCACCCCCGAAGGGCTAAAAAACAGCACCCTGTCAAACTGTTCACCTAACAGCTTTGGCAGGATGACCGTATCGTAAACCACCACCTCTGTTACCGCAACCTGATGGCCGGCCAGCAGCTCAAACAGTTCATCCCTGCGTAAATTGCCCACAAAAGCCACAAATTTATGCTGGCGATAGTTCGCTGTGATAACCTTGCCCAACTCATGCGCAGAGCGGGCCGCTACGGCTACGGTTACCCCCAGGTGGTTAAGGGCTACGGCCGTCTTACCACCCACACAATAGGCGGCTTTGATTTTAGCGAAGTTAAAACCATTGTGCTGCAATGATTTTACTGCCTGCACACTGGTAAAAAGGGCATTTACCGGGGTGGTAAATGACAAGTCAGGCTGACGAAAATGCTTCTCGATAAAGGCAACTTCTTTAACCTGAATATTATGTGCCCGCAAGCGGGTTCGCTCTCCTATAGGCAATAGCTTGGTACTCAGCACTTTGTGTACGTTGCCGGATACTGGCGCCTGGTTACTATGTGTTTGTACCACCTTTACCATCACGGTGTAAGGTTTTTCCTGATCTCCTCAATAATGGCCTCGCCCCCCCGGGCCAGTACTTCCTGTGCCCACTGTACGCCCAGGCCTTGCGCCCCGGCCTCCCCGGCAACATTCACTTCCACTTTTCTTTCCCCGTTGATGCTGTAAACACCGCCCTTGAAGAGCACTTTTTTGCCGTCTAACTGCGCATGTGCGCCAATAGGCGAAGTACAGCCGCCTTCAAGGGTACGCATAAAGTCACGCTCAATAGCCACCATACGTTCGGTAGCCGGGTGGTTCAATACGGGCCTTAGCTCGGCAACCAAAGCAGCATCTTGCAGGCGGGCCGTTACCATAATGGCCCCTTGCGCAGGGGCGGGCACCATCCAGTCCAAAATAATACTGTTGGCCGGCAATTCATTAACCCTTTCCAAACCGGCACGGGCAAAAATAGCCCCCAGCCAATCTGATTCTGCCAGTTTACGCAACCGGGTCTGTACGTTGCCGCGCAGCCCCACCACCGTATGATGGGGATAGCGGCTCAGCCATTGGGCCTTGCGCCTGAGGCTGCCGGTAGCAATAACAGCCGGCCTGTCATCCGCAAAATCAGGGGCTGTTGCCGATTTATAAACCAATATATCGTTAAAATCGCCCCTCGGCAATACGGCCATCTGCACAATATCTTCCGGCAATTCGGTGGGCACATCTTTGAGGGAATGTACGGCAATATCTATTTCATTTCTGCGCATGGCCTCATCCAGCATGCGGGTAAACAGGCCCACCCCGCCAATTTCATGTAAAGGCTTGTCTTGTTGCTGGTCACCTTCCGACTCTACGGTAACCACTGCGCAATTTATCCCATGCAAAGTGAGTTCTTTTTCTACCAACGATGCCTGCCAAAGTGCAAGTTTACTGCCTCTGGTCCCTATTCTGATTACCTGGCTCATGCAACCGCTTCTTTTTCTGTCTCAAAAATACGGTAAATCAAATCAAGGGTTTGGTTGGCATCAAGGCTATTGGGTTTCATGTGTTTGGCAAACTGCCGCACCACTTTCTGCATCAGTTGGGCCGTAATATGGTCCAGGTCTTCGCTGGTAAACTGGTCGCGCTTGCGCAGGTGCTGGTTGATTTCGTTCCTGCGGATTTCTTCAAGCGATTGGCGTAGGGTATTAATGGCCGGGGCAAACTTACGGTTATCCAGCCAGGCGAAAAAGTCATGCTCAATTTCGGCAATAATAGCCTCGGCCCGGGGTATCTCATCCCTGCGATGGTCCAGGGTGGCATTGGTAATTTTTGACAACCGGTCAACATCCACTACGCGCACATGGCTTAACTCCTTGACCTCAGGGGCTACGTTACTGGGCATAGACAGGTCTAATATCAATAATTCTTTGCCGGCCGGAATATCATTGCTGGTAACGGTAGGATGATCGGCACCTGTAGCCACTATCATAATATCTGTATTACTAACCTGCTTATTGAGGTTGGCAATCTCACAAACTTCTACGTGCGGGGGCTTACCGGCAATAAGTTCCTTCAGTTTCTCCTGCGAGCGGTTAGCCACAACAATTTTTTCCGGCAGGGCATATTCCAGCAAGTGCTTATAGGTGTTTTTACCAATTTCTCCCAAGCCATAAAGTAAAACAGTTTTATCGGTTAGCGTGGTAAACTCAGCGAGTAAAAACTGCACGGCTGCATAGGCTACCGAGGTGGTACCCGAGCTCAGGTCAGTCTCGTTTTTTACCCGCTTACTGGCATGCATTAAATGGCTGAACAGTTTATCGAGGTACGTATTGACTGCCCCCAGGGATTGACTAAGTTGAAAAGCCCTTTTCAACTGGCCAACAATTTCGTAATCGCCAAGTATCTGGCTATCCAGGCCCGATACCAGCCGGAACAAATGGGTTACCGCTTCGGCAGCTTTATACACATAGGCTACGCTGGCAAACTCTTTAACCGTACCCTCCTGCCAATAATTGCTCAACAACTCAATAAGCTTAAATGGGTGTTCGGCAAAGCCAATAATCTCGGTACGGTTACAGGTAGAAACCAGCAACAGGCCATCAATGCCCCTATCTACGGCATTTTTGATTAAATCTTCCTGGTTGGCGGCCGAAATGCTGAATTTACCCCGCGTAGCCGTGTCGGCTTTCTTATAATTTATGCCCGCAATATAGAGTTTTTTGGGGCTGTTGAATCCTGCTGTGCTCATTATAGTAAAGTTGTACAAAATTGTAATTTTATGGCCAACAGAAATGCCGCATTAAGGATTTAATTATAACGAAAGCGGTATTTTTATGCCTCTACGGCCAAATAAATTACGTTTCCACTGCTGCCGGCCGTATATTTGCCGATATAACTAAACTTATAGACAAAACTTAATTAAACCGATAAATTTTGTCCCCTGCCAGCCTACAAAAGCCAGCCGTTTTGCTTGTAAACCTGGGGTCACCCGACCATCCGGAAGAAAAGGCCGTAGGCCGCTATTTACGGGAGTTTTTAATGGACCGTTATGTAATTGATGTCCCCTTTTTACTACGGTATTTTTTGGTAAATTTCGCTATTGTTCCCAGGCGGGCGGCTAATTCGGCCGCCCTGTATCAAAAAATATGGACAGCAGAAGGTTCGCCCCTGATCTTTAATACCGAAAACCTGGCCCGCAAAGTTGGGCAAAAACTAAATATTCCGGTTATCATGGCCATGCGTTATGGCGAACCTGCTATTGCCACGGCTGTACAACAATTACACGACATGCAAATAACCGACCTGTATGTAGTGCCATTATACCCGCAATATGCCATGTCAACTACGCAAACGGTAAACGAAGAGGTGGCCAAACAGCTTGCCAGGCTGCTGCCCGGGATAAGCCTGACCACCGCCCCCCCCTTCTACCAGGATGAAGATTACTTGCGTGTACTGACAGAAAATATACGCAGCCAGTTAGCAAAAACCACCTTTGACCACCTGCTGTTCTCTTACCACGGGGTACCGGAAAGGCACTTGCGCAAAACCGACCCCACCGGCAACCATTGCCTGATAAACCAGGACTGCTGCCAGGTGGCCAGCGAAGCTCATGCCGTATGCTACAAACACCAATGCCTGGTGACCACCGAACGCGTGGCACAGGCACTAGGTTTGCCGGCAGAACAGTACAGTATATCCTTTCAATCCCGACTGGGCAAAGACCCCTGGATACAGCCCTACACTACCGATATCCTTAAAAAGCTGGCGGCCGGAGGCGTTAAAAAACTGGCGGTAGTTACCCCGGCTTTCGTTAGCGATTGCCTGGAAACTATCGAGGAAATCGGAGAAGAGGCCCGGGAGGATTTTCTGGCGGCCGGAGGAACGGAGTTTTACCGCATTACTTGTTTGAATGATGACGACAACTGGGTTGACACCCTGGTTAATTGGAGTAAAATCGCACTAAACCTACCCTGATGGAAAAAGTAGATACTATTGTTCTTGGAGCCGGCATCTCGGGGTTAACGGCAGCGCACTATTTACATAAAAAAGGGGTTGATTTCTTGTTGCTGGAAAGCAGCAACCGGGCTGGCGGGGTAATTCAAACGGCTAAAACCGGCCGCTACCAGGTTGAAAAAGGGCCAAACTCCATCATGCTGAATGAGAATGTTCAGGCCCTGATTGATGACCTCGGCCTTGGTGATAAGGTGTTAACCGCCCCTGATGTAGAAAAAAACCGCTATTTGTATTTCAAGGGCAAACTTACCCCGGCCAAACCCGGGCCCGGCATCCTCAAAACCGGCTTGCTGCCCTTTGCAAGTGTAATGGCATTTTTACGCGAGCCGTTTGTCAAGCCTACGACAAAAGACGATGAGAGTATTGCCGATTTTTTCACCCGCAGGCTAAACAAAGACATCCTCGAAAACCTGATTAACCCGATGGTTTCCGGGGTTTATGCCGGTGATCCGGCCAAACTTAGCCTCCGCTCTACTTTTAAAAAGCTGTATGCCATGGAACAGGAACACGGTTCCCTGATAAAAGCGGCCATCAAGAAGCGTAAAGAAAAAAAATTTAAGCGCATCTTAACCTCGTTTCAGGGAGGGCTGTCCACGTTTACCAATAGCCTGGCCCACCCGTTTAAAGAAAAAACAGCGTATAACAGCACCGTAATTTCGGTAACCAGGGAAGGGGAAGGTTACCGGGTAAGTTTTGACCGGGAAGGCAAGCGCACGGCCATTATATGCCGGCAGGTAATCTCTACGGTATCCACCAAAGCTACGGCCGACATATTTACCGGTTTGGCAGAAGCGGTTAAAGATGAACTAAGGCAGGTATTTTATGCCCCAATGCTCTTGCTTTACCTTGCCTATCATAAAAACGATATGGGCTTTGACCCGGATGGCTTTGGCTTTCTCATCCCGCAAAAGGAGAATATGCCGTTTCTGGGCGCTATCTGGAGCTCCGCCCTCTTCCCCCAGGTTGCCCCCGCCAACCAGCTTTTGAGTACAGTATTTGTGGGTGGGGCCAATAATACGGCAGTAACCGAGCAAGCGGCAACACAGGCTACCGAAGCTGAAAACTCTTTTGCCGGGGTAATGGACATCAGGGCCAGGCCGGAGTTTCGGGAATTTTATCTTAAAAAGGAAGCTATACCGCAGTTTCATGTGGGATATTATAAAATACAGCAGGCCATTGATGCGTTTGAACAGGCCAACCCCGGGCTCTACATCTCCGGCAACTGGCGCAGCGGGGTGGCCATTGGCGACTGCGTGGACTATAATAAAGAACTGGTGCTAAAGAAGTTCTGACAAAAAAATAGCCGGTAATTACCAGCTTTAATGGGAATTCCCTTCTTAACTCCCGTGGCGACATCCAACTCCATTCTGTCAATGCCGCTTCCCACTTGGCAGTAACACACGGTTACTGTTTTCCGGTACAAAAGTAAACAGAAGTTATTAACCAATTGTATAAGGGATATTACCGATTTATTAAGGATCAGTCGGCAAACTTGGCACAAAAGTCCATAACACAAGTAAACCTATACGTACTGTGCGGGGCAATAGCCACCCCAATATATTTCAATTCAGGGTTAAGGATGCTCTTGCGGTGCCCAAGGCTGGGCACATCCTGGTCCAACAACAACTGGCCAACAATACGCACGGCATCTTCGTAGCCATAGGAGCAGTTTTCCGCCATCGTTTTCCATCCTTGCACGTACCTGGGCAACCGTTTGGCAAAGGTTGTGCCGTCAGAAGAAGTATGCCCCACCAGCCCATGCTTACCGGTATCACGGGCATGGTAGCGGGCGGCTTTAAACAAGTCCTCATCCGGCTGCAACATGGGCAGATTTTTGGCAGCCTCCATGTCTTTTTTCAGCGACTCCAGATAGGCATTACCCGAGCCGGCCATGTTGGCATAAGGTATAGGGTTAAATTGCTGAAAATAGGTTTGCAGGTATTTCCTGCCATCCAGCCGGGCCAGGTTAACCAGCAGGATTACTTTTTTCTCCGCTGCCGTGAGATAAGCGGCATCGCTGGCGGTGTTAGCCCTGGCCAACTCCGCTGCCGACCAGACCGGTTGCGGGGGCTGTCGGGCAGGCATAAAAAAGAGGTGAAAGAAGAGTAACAACTGCATGAACTATCTTTAATCCTTTTACCCAGCCATAATTATTCGCGATTTTCGTGAATATCGGGGTTAAAGCTACTGAATTTTCCGGCTAATAACCTGCCTGGCGCGAGACAACATTTTGCAAGGGTTCTCCCCGCTGCAACCTGTGGTAATTGGCCACAATCTGCGGGGCTACGCTTTCCGGGCTGGTAATGCTGGCCACGTGCGGGGTAATTATAATGTTGGGGTGCCGCCAGAAAGGGTGGCCCTGCGGCAAGGGCTCTTCCCGGAAAACATCGAGGCAAGCCCCGGCCAAATGGCCACTTTCCAGGGCCGCCAGCAGGTCCTCCTCTACCAGGTGCTCACCACGGGCCACATTAATAACAAAAGCCCCCCCCGGCAATGCCTGAAAAGTTTGCCGGTTAAGAATATTCCTGGTTTTTGCAGTTAGCGGCAGCAGGCAGATCAGCACATCGGTGTGCTGCAAAAATTCCTTGAGCCTTGCTTCTCCCGCCAGCACCTCGATACCGGCTACCTCCTTCGGGGAGCGTGACCACCCCTTTACCGGAAAGCCCAACTGCCTTAACTTCAGGGCGGCATCCTGGCCCAGCACCCCCATCCCCATAATACCGATACGTGCCTGTCGTTCCATAAGATATTTTCCCGGTTGCCACTTTTCCTGCCGCTGTAAGTCATGATACCCGGGTAAGTTGCGCAGGTAACCGTAAACCTGGGCGATAAGGTAAGAAGTCATATCATGGGTAAGTTGCCGGTCAACTACCCGGGTAATGGTAATCTCCGGTGAAATATCCGGATCCTTCAAAATGTGGTCAACCCCCGCCCCGGCAGAAGCAATTACCTTAAGGTTGGGGAACCTGTTAAACACCCCTTGCGGTGGGCGCCAGGCCAGAGCGAAATCTACCGCCCCGCTATCCGTTACTTCAGGATATACGCTGACCGGAAGTCCGGGGTCTTGGGCCTGTAAGGCAGTCGCCCATTTTTGCCGGAAGATTTCGTGCTGAACAATAACAACTATGGCCATACTACCTGGTTCTCCTGCAAAAATAACCGCCCCAAGCAGGGGAAACAACAACTTTTTGCAGAATTGGCCATAATCTCCCCGGGTTCACCCCCACACCACCGCAAATAATGCCTTCTTACGGCAGCGGATATTTTGGCCCTGCCGCACAAGGCACTAACCCGGATTATTCATGAAAATCATGAATAATGACGTAAATTAACCACCAAACGATTGTTTGTCAGTTAATTACATCAGCCCTGCGGGCGAAAAATTCATATGAATTTTTCGGGCTAACTTTGCGCCCATGACAATAACTGAGGTTAGCACCCAAAAGCAAGGCCGGCAATTCCTGCAGGTACATGTGGCAATCAACCGTCATGACCCCAACTGGATCAGGCCGCTGGACCAGGATATAGAACAAATCTTCGACCCTGCCCGTAACCCGTTTTTCCGGCATGGGGAGGTCTGCCGCTGGCTCTTATTTGATGATAAGCAACAAGCTATTGGCCGCATTGCCGCTTTTGTAAATAATAAATACACCAATAAGGGCGATGACCTGCCGGTGGGTGGTATAGGCTTTTTCGATTGCATAAACAACCAGCAAGCCGCCAATATTCTTTTCAACCAGGCGCGTAACTGGCTGCAGGCAAGGGGCATGGAAGCCATGGACGGGCCGATTAACTTTGGTGAGCGCAACAACTGGTGGGGCCTGTTGATTAAAGGCTTTAAGCCACCGGTTTACGGCATGAATTATAACCCGCCCTATTATCAACAGTTGTTCGAGGCCTACGGCTTCCGTATTTTTTATAACCAGCTTTGTTTCTACCTGAAAATCGACCAACAAAATAACCAGTTACAACAACGTGGCTACAACCTGCATGCCCGCTTTGCCGCCAAAGGGCATTATCAGGTAAAAACCATTGACCCGAAAAACCTGACAAAGTTTGCCGATGATTTCCGGGAAGTTTATAACCGGGCCTGGGCCAGACACGAAGGGGGTAAAACCTTATCAACAGAAAAAGCCCGGCAGATTTTCCGGCAGATGAAGCCCATCGCCAGGAAGTATATCAGTTGGCTGGCGTATTATAAAGACCAACCCATTGCTATGTGGGTCAACATCCCCGATATCAACCAGATCATCAGGGATTTTAACGGCAAACTCAGCCTGTTCAATAAGCTGCGCTTTTGGCGGGCTCTGCGCAGCAACCGCATGACCCAACTGGTAGGCATCGTCTATGGTGTGATACCAGAATACCAGGGTACCGGGGTAGATTATTTTATGCTTGTTGAGGCGGAAAAAGAATTAAAAAAACACACCAATTTCCAGACACTGGAGATGCAATGGATAGGTGATTTTAACCCTAAAATGCTGGGCGTAACCCGCTTCCTCGAAGCCACCGAAGACCGCAGGCTGGCCACCTACCGCTATCTGTTCGACCGTAACCGGCCATTTAAGCGGCACCCTGTCCTTTCCTGACGGCCAGGCAGGTTGGAACCTTTTTGTGGTGAATTATGTTTAAACATATAATTAACCGCTATGCTATGAAATACGTTGTTCTGTCTGTACTATTCCTGGCCATTATGCGCCAGGCCTCTGCCCATGTTGACCTTGACTCACCCGTAGGGGGCGAAAATTACGACCCGGGGCAGGTAGTTGTCATCAAATGGAGTATCCGGATCGCCCACCCGCAAGATAACTGGGACCTGTATTTTTCTACCGACAGCGGTGTTACCTGGCAAGAACTGGGGATTGACCTGCCTGTGTCGCAGCTCAGCTTTACCTGGACGGTACCGGATGTAAGCACCCCTAATGCCAAAATAAAAATTGTTATGGACAACCAGGGCCCCGACTATGAAAGCATCAGCAATGATTTCGCCATCGGGGTATTTGTGCCCTTAATGCTGAACTACCCCATGGGCAATGAAACCCTGGCCGGTGGCTACACCACCAACATTACCTGGCAGGTAAACGGCCTGGTAACTTTTGATGCCTGGAACCTGCATTTCTCAGACGATGGCGGCAACACCTGGACTTCCCTGGCCGAAAACCTTGCCCCCGAAACTTTGTCCTACACCTGGTTGGTACCGCCTATCCTCACCGATCAGGCCAGAATAAGGCTGGAAATGGATATTGGTGGCACAATTTACGAAGATATAAGCGGGGTTTTTACAATAAGCGATGCGGTGGTAACCGGATTGAAAAACTCCGAAGATAAGCACCTGTTGCATATTTACCCCAACCCGGTCACCGATAAGATGACCATAACCGGGCTCCGGCAGGGGGATATAAGGGTACGGGTGCTGTCACTCCAGGGAAAATTACTGATCAATAAACCATTAACAAACAACTCTGATAAAATTACCCTTAACCTTACCTCCCTGAGGCCGGGGCCTTACCTGGTAGAAACAACCCAGTCAAACAGCAAGGTTGTACAAAAAATTATCCTGCAAAAATAAAAGGTCCCTGAAACCAGGAGCTTTGTTCGTGGTAACGTACCCCCGTGCGGGACAGGCTGGGGCTTCCCGTCTGCCTCACTACACACGACAGTACGGGGCCCCGGGTGAGCACAAAATAACCTGATGGTACAAAAAAAAGGCCCCTGAAATCAGGAGCCTTGCTGGTGGTGACGGGCCTGGGGCTCGAACCCAGGACCCACGCCTTAAAAGGGCGTTGCTCTACCAACTGAGCTAGCCCGTCAGCCTTTACCTAAGGAATATTTGCTTTTTAGAAGCGCTTATTCCTTATTTGCGAGTGCAAATGTAGCAGCTTAGCTTTTAATTGCAAACCCAATGATAAAAAAACTCCTGCCAACCTTATTTACCCTGGTGCTTTATCAACTGGGTGGCTTTGCCCAAACAACCAACCCCCTTTTATTACGTGCAGATTCGCTTTTTACCCAACAGCAGTTTACCCAGTCGTTTGAGCTTTATGATTCTATTTACCGGTATCAGGGGGAAGCCTCACCTGCCATGCTGCTGAAAATGGCCTATATCAAAGAAGGCCTGGGGGATGTTACCTCGGCCCAGTATTATTTAAACGAATATTACCTCGCTACCGCCAACGAACAGGCCCTGCAAAAAATGGAAGACCTGGCCGAAACCAATGAGTTAGAGGGCTACGAACATAACGACATTACCTTCTTTTTCAACCTCTATTACAAAAACTATAACTGGCTGGTTTTCGGGCTTATTCTTATCTGCCTTACCCTCTTTGCCCTACTAGTCTATCAGAAAATAAAGTTCCGGCAACCCGCTCCGGTAAACACCTTTTTATTGCTGGCCCTGCTGACCGGCCTGTTTATCCTGGTGAATTTTGGCAAAGACTATAACCGCGGCATTATCATCAAAAACAATACCTTTATCATGGCTGCCCCTTCGGCCGGGGCCGACCTGTTAGATGTTACCGGCAAAGGCCATAAAGTGGTGGTAAGTGGCCGGCAGGATGTCTGGTATAAGATTGAATGGCAGGGGCAGGAAGGTTATATCAAGGCCAAAAATGTAAAACTGTTGAATATTTGGTAGGCCCCTGTTTTTATTTGCCTTACTACGGCCATCTGAACCGGTAATTTTGTAATTTATCGGGCAACCCATTGGCCCATGTACCTGAACAACCATAGTTATTTCAGCCTTCGTTACGGAGTGTTGCCGCCCGGGGAACTACTGGCGCTGGGAAAAAATATGGGGTTAGACACCCTGGCCCTGACCGATATCAACAATACTTCGGCCAATCTTGAATTTGCCAGGTTAGCCCCGAGGTACGGTATTAAACCCATATTGGGTATCGACTTCCGTAAGGCTATCGAACAAAAGTTTGTTGCCCTGGCCAAAAACAACCGGGGCTACCAGGAACTGAACGAATTCCTCGCACATTATCTGCATACAGGAACGGACCTGCCCCCTATAGCCCCGGATTTTCAGCATTGTTATGTAATCTATCCCTTTGGTAAAGCCCCGGCAACTTTGCGGGAATGGGAATACATCGGTATCAACAAACAGCAGGTTGACAAATTGCGTTTCTCAACACGGCAACACCCCCTTACCAAACTGGTCATCCTGCAACCCATAACCTTCCGCCATCAGCAGGATTTTAATATTCACCGGCTGCTCAGGGCCATTGCGTTGAACACTCTGCTAAGCAAACTGGCAGACACGGCAGTAGCCGATAAAACCGACCGCCCTGTGCAGCCGGAAGAATTACAGCAGGCCTTTGCCGGTTTCCCTCAAATCATTGAAAACACCAGGCAACTCCTGGCCGGTTGCCACATCGACTTTACCTTTGGCGACCAGGGCCAACATAACAACCAACAAACCTATACCGGCACCGAAGCAGGCGACTATGAAAAAGTTAAACAGCTTTGCTATGCAGCCGTTAAGCAAAGATACCCCAACCCGGGCAAAAAGATTTATGCCCGCATAGAGAAAGAGCTGGCCATCATCCGCCAAAAAGGGTTTCTGGCCTATTTTCTGATTAACTGGGATATCCTGTCCTATGCCCGCACCCAAGGGTATTTTTATGTTGGCCGCGGCAGTGGCGCCAACAGCATTGTGGCCTACCTGTTGCGCATCACCGATGTTGACCCTATCGACCTTGACCTTTATTTTGAACGGTTTATCAATCTGTACCGTAAAAACCCACCTGACTTTGATATTGACTTTTCCCGGCACGACCGGGACGATATCACCCAATATATTTTCAAAAGATTTAAGCATGTCGCCTTGCTGGCCACCTACAATACCTTTCAGCAAAAGGCAGTCATCCGCGAACTGGGCAAGGTGTTTGGCCTGCCTGCCCATGAGATTGAAGCGCTTTCGGGGACAACAGGGCCGCCCTCCAACCCCGATACGTTAAGCCAACTGGTGTTGCGCTATGCCCGCCTTATACACGGGTTTCCCAGCCACCTCAGTGTCCATGCCAGCGGTATCATTATTACGGAAAAACCGGTACATTATTTTACCACTACTTTCTTGCCCCCCAAAGGTTACCCTACCACCCACATCGACATGGAAATAGCCGAGGATGTGGGCCTGCATAAATTTGATATCCTCAGCCAGCGTGGCCTGGGCAAGATCAAAGAGGCGCTGACCATCATCCGTTACAACCACCCGTATTTGCCGGCCATTGATATGCACAATATCACTATGTTTAAAAAAGATGAGGCGGTAAAGCAACTGCTGCGCCAGGGAGAGGCCATCGGTTGCTTTTATGTAGAATCACCGGCCATGCGCATGTTACTCAAAAAGCTGGCGGTAGATACCTACCTGGGACTGGTGGCGGCCAGTTCTATTATCCGCCCGGGGGTAGCCAAATCGGGGATGATGCGCGAATACATTTACCGCTTCCGCCACCCCGAAGAGGTAAAGCAACGCGCCCACCCTATCCTGCTCGACCTCATGCCCGACACCTTTGGGGTGATGGTTTATCAGGAAGACGTGATAAAAGTAGCCCATTATTTTGCCGGCCTCACCCTGGGCGAAGCCGACCATCTGAGGCGGGGCATGTCGGGGAAGTTCCGCTCGCGCAGTGAATTTAGCAAGACCAAAGACAAGTTTTTCAACAACTGCCGGCAACGGGGCATTCCGGCAGCCGAAACCGCAGAAATATGGCGCCAGATAGAAAGTTTTGCCGGCTATGCCTTTGCCAAAGGGCACTCGGCCTCCTATGCCGTAGAAAGCTACCAATGCCTGTTTTTGAAAGCCTATTTTCCCCTGGAATATATGGTAGCGGTAATCAATAATGGCGGTGGCTTTTACCGTACCGAAACCTATGTGCACGAGGCCCGGATGTGTGGGGCCACTATAGAAGCGCCCTGTATAAACACCTGCAAAAGTGAAACCACCATCAAGGGTAGCACTATTTTCCTTGGCCTGGCCATGATAAAAGATATGGAGCTTAAAACCATCGGGCAGCTTGTTGCCAGCCGCCAGCAACAGGGGCCGTTTACCTCGCTGGCTAACCTGCTGCAGCGGGTACCCTTAAGTATAGCGCAAGTGAAGCCCCTTATCCGGGTGGGGGCATTGCGCTTCACCGGCCAGGACAAGAAGCAACTGCTGTGGGAAGCGCACTTTTTGCTGGCAGGCAAAAAGCAAACAAACACCTCCGGTGATTTGTTTAATGCCCCCACCGGCCGGCCCCGGTTGCCCCAATTCACCACCAAGCCCATAGAAGATGCCCACGACCAGATAGAACTGCTTGGGTTCCCGTTGTGTAACCCCTTTGATTTACTGGCCGCAGAACCACCCGCCAGCATTAAGGTAACAGAAATGAAGGGGTTTGTTGGCCAGCCGGTAACCATGACCGGTTATTTTGTGCACCGTAAAACTGTAGTTACCGGCAACAGAAAACTGATGTACTTCGGCACATTTACCGATGCCGATGGGCATTTTCTTGACACTGTGCATTTTCCCGAAGTGGCCCGCCAATACCCTTTGCGCGGCCCCGGTATTTACCTGCTGAAGGGTAAGGTAACAGAAGAGTCCGGCTACCATAGCCTGGAAGTAAGCTCTATGGAAAAACTACCGGTGCAGGTTTTAGCCTGATATCAGCTATGGATTATGCCCGAGCAATACTTTCATCATTTGCCGGGCAGCTACCCGGCCCTTTAGCTCAATGAAATCACGGGGCGTTTCATCCCCAACCTCATAGGTTACCCCTTCAGCCTTAAATTGGGTGTAAAACCAGCCTTTGGTTACCGGCTGGCCTATTCCCGAAGGGCTTTCGTTTAACGCATAATCAGCGATACTGTTTTCAATACCAGCCAGCCAGGCTTGCTTAAACCAGGGGATAGCAGATACATAACCCGAATCGGGCAGGGTATAAAAAACATCTTTCTGGGTACTGTGAAAATCGATACCGAGGATAACCCTGGCGTTAGCCGCAGCCGCAGTGTTTACCACATGATCGGCCACCTGGCGGGTTTCGGGCTGGTTATAATAGGCCCAGTCGCGGTTAAGGTCGATCCCCCCGGCACTATGGCGCCAATGGCCGAGGTCCACCCCATCGGGGTTAAGCAGGGGGTAAACCACTACCCGGTACTGCTTAAAAAAAGCCTCCGACCGGCTATTCACCAGCAGCTCATCCAAAAAAGCCTGCATGGCCTTAAAACCGGTTACTTCGGGCGGGTGCTGACGGCTGAAAATAACAATGATGTCTTTCTTTTTGGTTTTGCCGTTGTTGAAATCCATAAAAAACAAATCACGGCCAAGCTTGCTTTTGCCAACGGTACTAAAGGTTACCCGCTCATCTTTGGCCAGGCCCTCACACCAGGCGCCAATACGTTGCGCATCCATTATCTCCTGGGCGGCTATCCATAAGGTATCGGGGCTAACCTCGATATTCATTACGGCATAGCCCCCTTTAAGAAAGGTAAAGCGGGTCAACTCAACCGGTTGCCAGTGCTCGCCATCGTAGCTGAGTTTAGGGATATAACGGTGGCCGGCATGGGGATAAACAAACTGCAGCCAAATGTTTTTCTTTTCTGCCGACCATATTTTAAAGGCATACCAGGGGCTATAGTTAATGGGCGTGTTCTCCGGCTCAATGGTAGCTGCATAAAGATTGCCATGCACCAGTTGAAAATCATTTAACCGGGCAGCCGGAAAATCATTGGTGGCCGAAACCCCGCCAACCGTATCTACAAACACCTTTTTTACCTGGTAGCTGATCTCCCTGGTTTTGGTATCAACCGGATCGGGAAAATCGTAGGTAGTGGCCTGTAGCTTCTGGGCATAGAGTGGCACGGACAAGGCCAGTGCCAGCAGGAGGTTAAATAATCTGTACATAGTGCTAAAAAACCAAACCGGGCTGTCGCCAAAGTGGCTTGTTCCACCTGCCGCGACAGCCCTGCTTATTTACGCATTAATCCAATCGTTATCACTAAAATTCAACTTCAAGCTCAAGTTCTTCCTCGCCCCGTTTCACGGTAACAATGGTTTTGTCGCCTTTTTTGAATTTCCCCAGGGCTTTCATATAGCCCATCATGTCATTCACTTCATACTCCCCCATTTTAACAACAATGTCACCTTTGCGAATGCCGGCTTTTTCAGCCGCACGGCCTTCGCGTACCCCGCTGATGAGCATCCCCTTGCCATCGTACATGTAGTCTGGGATTACGCCCAGGGCAACCGAGTATTTCGGGGCTTTGTTGGGGTCTTCATCTTTGGTCTTGGTAAACTCAATTTTACCTTTGTTGTCTGTACGTGCGATGACCTCCTCAATAAAGCCCTGCACCTCTTGCATGCCCGCATAATTGATCTTATCAAAGTCATCGGTGGGCTTATGGTAGTCTTCATGCTGCCCGGTAAAGAAGTGCAGCACCGGTAAGTCTTTCAGGTAGAAAGAGGTATGGTCGGAAGGGCCGATACCACTGGGGTGGAATTTCAGTTTGAAGCCCTTTTCTTTGCCGATCTCGGCCAGCAACGGGTCCCAGGCCGGGGAGGTCCCCGAACCGTAAATAGCCAAATCCTTCCCGGCACTCAGGCGGCCCACCATATCCATATTGATCATATAATTAACGGTAGCCAGGTCGATCGTGGGGTTTTTACTAAACCAATTAGAGCCCCAAAGGCCTTTTTCCTCACCCGAAAAGGCAATAAACAAGTAGTTATTATGGGCGTACTTGCCCTGCAGGTCATTTGCCAGTTGCAACAATACGGTTACCCCGCTGGCATTGTCATCGGCCCCGTTATGGATTTCCGGTTCCTTGCCTTCGTAAAGGGAGCCTTCCCCACCATAGCCCAGGTGGTCGAAGTGGGCGCCAATGATGACGGTGGTGGGGGCGCCATTATCAATATAGCCGATAACATTCCTGCCGGTAATGGCCTTGCTGGTATCTACCGGCACCCTGGCGTGGGGGTTATACCTCGGTTTTACCGAAAACTCCTGAAAATAGCCGGCCGTGCCTTTGGGCTCGAGGCCTATTTTTTTAAATCTTTTAGCCAGGTATTTGGCAGCCGCTTCTTCCCCGGCAGTACCTGTTTCCCTGCCTGCCAGTTTATCGGCTGCCAGATATTCCATATCCTTTTGCATGGTTTGCGCCAGCCCCGGTACAGAGAAGGCCAGTAAAACCAGCAGTGCATAATACTTAATCGGATTCCTCATCATTATTCCTTCATTAGTTAAAACAAAAATACTTTACAACCACGGTAACTGCTAAGCGAAATGTGATTACTGGTTAGACAACCATTGGCAGGAAAACATGCGAAGTTCCTCTCTTCCGGAAAAAAAAGGCAGGTGCCGGGCAAAACCTATTTCCTGAATTCGGTTAAGATAGCGTAGCCGGTAAGTTTGCCTTTCTTGTTATACGTTTCCGACTTTACCATGCCCACATCAGGCTGGAACCACTCTTTAGAAGTCATTTGGAAGGTAACAACCGCTTTGGTTTTGATGGTTTGCCTGATAATCAGGCAATCAAACTGACCGGCCGGGGTATGCAGGTTTTCTTGGCCTTCTACCTTGCGGTTAAAAATATCAACGGTCATTTTAAGCCCCATGGGCGAATCGGCACTGCCCAATCGCATGGTTACCGAAGCATCCGGCAGGACATCCCCCGGTTGCATATTTATGGGCAACTCCAGGTTCTTGCCTTCGATGGCAATAGTGGTGCCCCCCTCGTCATCCTTCAGGTACTCATCGGGGACAAACTTTTTCATATCATAATAGAGTACCCCCTCCTTGCAGGTCATGTCCATGGTAATCTTTGGCCCCTGGGCGCCCTCTTTATCTGTTTGCACCACCGATACTGTAGCCGCAAAGCCATTTCCTGTTTGTGTAAACTTTTCCACCCGTTGAAAGGTCTTTGACAGCAGTTTGCCTTTTTTGTCATAATTAGCCCATTTCCAGGAAGTACCTTCCTTAAAATCAAACAGTTTCTCACACTGGCCATAAGCCAGGTTGGCGATCAGGAGTATAAGGGCCGTTGCCCTCGCTGCTTTTTTCATAGTCGGTTTGGTTTAGTTTGCATAACAAATATAACCATCACCTAGCTAACCACCTATTTAAGGTGTAGTTTACCTTCTTTTTGCTCGATGCCGGCCGTATCCAACAGTTGCCTTACGGCCGCCATAACTTCTTGCTCATGTTCCCAGGGAAATTCAGCCAACAGGGCCTGCATGGTCAGGGGGGCCGTGGCAAGCAAGGCCAATACGTCCCGCGCGTAATCCCTGGTTGCCTGCCTGTGGCGGATACATACATCGCACTTGCCGCAGCTTTCTTCGCCTGGCTCGCCAAAGTACTGCAAAATCCGCGCCATACGGCATGCCGTGTGGTTGCCAAGGTAAGCCAGCATGGCCTGCATACGCTCTTCCCCCGCTTTTTTCAGGGCCTGCAGCCTGCGTGGCTTGAGCAAAATAGCCTGGGGGTTAAGCCTTTCGGTAACAAAGGTTATTTTGGGCTTATCGGTCCGGGGAATGTAGGTCACTACCTGAAGCTTGTGCAACTGGTTTAGTTGTTTTTCCACTTTATCTACCGGCATCTTCAGAAAGCCGGCAACCTTCAACTCCTCTATACGTACAAAGTCGCCAAACAATTGCCCGCCATACAGGCGCAATAACCCTTTGATAAAGCTATCGTGCCGGGCATTGGCCACCTGAAACTCGTATAAATCCTGGTGCGAAAGATTGATTTTAAGCACCGAAGGCATGTGAATAGCCTCACTCAGACTGATCAGGTCTTCCTCTTCTAACCGTTTTAGTGCGTGAAATGCGGGCAACGACTGCAGGTTATAACGCCTGACGAAACCGGCCAGGTCAAAGGGCAACGACTGGTCTTTGCCACTGCCTACCGCCAGTTGAAAGTAGTTGGCCAGGCACTGGTAAATATGCCGCAGGTAAGTAATCTCCGGATGGGCGGTTTTAAACCTCTCCTGCAAAAGTTTTTCATCCATTGGCTGCGCCAGTATCACCGCATAGGCCAGCCGGCCATCGCGGCCGGCCCGGCCGGCCTCCTGGTAATAGGCTTCCAGCCCGGGCGGGATATCATAATGCACCACCAGCCGTACATCGGGTTTATCGATACCCATGCCAAAGGCATTGGTGGCTACCATAACCCGGTGACGGTTGTTTTTCCACATCTTCTGTCTTTCAAGCCTGCTTTTAGCCGTTAGCCCGGCATGGTAATAGGTGCTGGAAATATTATTTTTCAATGTCAGCCATTGCGAAATTTCACGGGCTTTTTTGCGGGAGCGGACATAAACAATGGCACTGCCCTTCAGGCGGGTCAATATTTCCACCAGTTTGGCCTCCTTGTCTTCCACCATTCTTACCGCTAATGACAAATTATCCCGCAGAAAAGAGGTACGAAAAACAGCCGGTTGTTGCAGGCCCAGCAAATCCACGATTTCCTCTTCTACCCGTCTGGTAGCAGTAGCGGTTAAGGCAAGCAGCGGTACCCCGGGGAATTTTGTCCGTAAGTCTTTGATGCGCAAATAAGCCGGCCGGAAATCATGGCCCCACTCAGAAACGCAATGGGCTTCGTCCACCGCAATAAGGCGGCAGTTCAGTTGTTCCAGCCGTTCCTGAAAAACAGCCGAAGTCAATCTTTCCGGGGCACAAAAAAGCAGTTTGGTATTACCATAGGCACAATTATCCAGGGCTATTTCTATCTGCCGGTAAGTCAGGCCCGAATGTAGCGCCACCGCCTTAACCCCTTTGGCCTGCAAGGTTTCCGTCTGGTCAATCATCAACGACACCAGCGGGGTGATGACCAGTGTCAGGCCTTCCTGCATCAGGGCCGGCACCTGATAGCAAACAGATTTGCCGCCCCCCGTTGGCAACAGGGCAAACGTATCGTTGCCGGCCATGACGGCCTCAATAATTTCCTTTTGCCCGGGCCGGAACCGGTCATAGCCAAAAATCCGGGACAATATTTCCTGAGGGTCCTGCAAGGGCGGCAAGGGTTTTGTTACCAGTTGATTTTTTTGCCCGCCAGAAAAGCGGCTATCCCCTGCCGGCAATCATCGGTGGCCCGTACCTCGGCATTGGTGGCCGCAGCGAGATCAAGCGCAGCAGACAGCACTTGGTCTTGTACCTGGCAGATGAGCTTTTTGGTATAAGCCATGGATGCGGCCGAGTTAGATACGGCTAACTGACGGGCAAAGGCCATGGTAGTGGCGGCCAACTCCCCGCCAGGCACTACTTTATTAAGCAGGCCGATTTCGTAAGCCCGGCTGGCGGTGATAAGCTCTCCGCCCAACAATAATTCCCGCGCCCGGGCCTCGCCAAGTTTGCGCAACAAAAACACCATAACAATTGCCGGCACAAAGCCAATTTTCACTTCGGTATAACCAAATTTTGCCTCCGGGACAGCAAAAGCAAAATCGCAAACGGTCATCAGTCCGCAGCCCCCGGCAATGGCATGCCCCTGCACCCCGGCAATCACTACCTTTGGCAGGGTATAAATTTTCCGGTAGAGGTCTTTCAGGTGGTGAGAGTCGGCCAGGTTTTCTTCATAGCTGTTTTGCTGCAACTGTTGCAGGTACTGTAAATCGGCCCCCGCGCTAAATACGTTGCCGTTGGCTTGCAGGATAATTACCTTAACCTGCTGATCGGCTGCCATCGCATCAAAAGCCGCCTGCAATTCGGCCACCACTTGCTGGTTAAGCGCATTGCGCTTATCCGGACGGTCAAGTGTAATCCGGCCGATACCTTCTGTTATCGTTTGTTGCACATACTCCATACAAATCCATCTTAAAGGTCAACAATCAGGGCGCCTTCGGTACGCAAATTGTGTACCTGATAGCGCACCCCTTCATCACTCACGAATTTACGCAATAGTATTTGATCCTGATAACATTTAGCTGCCGATTGCCCCGCCCGGTATAAAACAAAGTCGAAATAAGGCGGCATTTCTGTGGGCTTAAGGCAAGGATTGGCCAGCAGCAGGGTTTTCCCCTGCCAGGCAATTATTTCCCCCAGGCCGGCAACTTGCTGCCGTACCGGCCTGGCCAAAGCAGGCTTTAGCCCATAAAACCTGCGGTATGGGGTAACTAAAAAAGCCCGCTTCTCCCGGTCGGCCAGCAAGGCAGTATCGGCAAAAGAGACAAAGCGCCTACCGGCTACCAGGTCAACAGCCCAGCCCCGGTTAATGCTGTAGAATACCATTTGCCGCAAGTGCCGGCTGCGGTAACCGGCATAAAACAGGTTTAAGCAGAGCACCACGGTTAGGGCCGTAGCCAGGCGGAAATACATAACTTTGCCAGCCGTAAGATAGAGAAAAGCAAAAACAAGCAAGCCGTAAACCAACCAGGTGTCGGCAATGGTAGGCGCCAGGTTATGGATGTCGGCCATCGGTAACAGGGATATCCAATGAAGAAACCGGTTCAACAAGCCAATAAGCCCACCCAACAGCTTGCCCATGGCAGTCGCTAAAAGCGAAGAAAATGCTCCCAGGCATAACAACCCCAACCCGCCCCAGACAATAAGTGTGGCGGCCGGAATAACCAGCAAGTTGGAAAACAGGAAATAGGTAGGAAAACGGTGAAAATACAGGGCCGAAAGGGGCGAAGTAGCCAACTGGGCCGCCAACGACAAAGCCGTGATTTGCCATACCAACCGTAAAATACGGTTGCCGGGATTAAACCAACGCTCAACAACAGGGTATAGGAAGATAATCCCTACCACGGCTACATAACTAAGTTGAAACCCCACCGCCATGATCATATACGGGTTAATAAGCAACAAAATAAAAGCGCTTATGGCCAGGGTATTGAGGGTGTGCGACCTACGGTTAAAAACCTGCGCCAGGGCCAGAAAAGAGAACATGGTAACCGCCCGCAACACCGATGGTGAGAGGCCGGTAACAAAGGCATACAGCCACAGGGTTGGGATAACCACAACCGCCACCAGCCCAGGCTTTTTTACTTTGCCTTGCTTTTGGCCGAGCAGCATAAGGAGCACTACATAGATAATCCCCACATGCAGGCCGCTGACCGCCAGCACATGCATGGCCCCGGCCATCGCATATACTTCCCGTACCGGCTTGCCCAGGTCTCCTTTGTCTCCCAGGATCAGCGCCTTGGCAATGGCCAGTTCCTCAGCCCCGTGAATATTCTCGCCCAGCACAGCAGCGAGGTAATTTCGTACCCTGATTGACGCTCCGATAACATCAAACCGCTGTTGTCCGGGAACCCTCAACCATGCATCCTGAGCAACAAATTGCTGGTGGTGGATATTATTGAAAGCCAGGTATTGGCGGTAGTCAAACTCTCTGGGATTACGGGGTGGGGTAACCTCAAACGGGGCGCCCTTGATCAGTAACCTATCGTTGTAAGCAGGACTTTGCCGTAATGGCAACCTGAAATAGGCCAGCACCCTGCCGGTAGCCGGGCGCCAGCCGTCTGCGGCTATGGCTTCCACCTGCAAACGCAGGCGCAAGTACCCCCCTTTTACCTCCGGACCGGAAACCACCCTGGCCACGTAGTAGTTGGCTGACGGCAGGTGAAGGAGATGGTTGGGCTGCCGGGTTTCGGTGCGTTGTAATAAAAAAACCATACCCAGGGCCAGAAAGACCCAGGATAAAGCCATCCCGTACAGAAAATTATACCGCAACTGCCAGCTTCCCCGTTTGGCCAGCAAAACGATAAGGGCAACAACCGGCAGCCCCAAAAGAAGCCCTATAGGAGCAGCCGGAAGGGGCAAATATATACCGGCAAGAATTCCCAGGATAAAGAACAACACCACCCTGACAAACGGAAACCCTGACCAGTAAAACATGGCAAAACAAAGCAATTACCCTATGCAAGATAACGATTTTGTTTGAATAACAAATAATTGGCAAAGGCGAAAAAACCGCCTATTCAGGTTTGTTTTTCTCGTAAGCAGCCACAATCTGCTTTACCAGGCGGTGGCGTACCACGTCTTTCCCTTGAAGGTGCACAAGCCCGATGCCCTCAATGTCCTTGAGCAAGTCAATAGCCTTAAGCAAGCCAGAGTGCTGGTTGTTGGGCAAGTCAATTTGGGTGGTATCCCCGGTAACAATCACTTTCGACTGCGGCCCCATGCGGGTTAAAAACATCTTAATCTGCATGTGAGTGGTATTCTGGGCCTCATCGAGCAAAATAAAGGCCTTATGCAGGGTACGGCCGCGCATGTAGGCCAGCGGGGCAATTTCAATACTATCGTTTTCTAAGTAATAGCGCAGCTTTTCCTTCGGTACCATGTCATCCAGGGCGTCATAGACCGGCCGCAGATAGGGGTCAACTTTTTCTTTCAGGTCACCGGGCAGGAAACCCAGGCTTTCCCCGGCCTCCACAGCCGGGCGGGTGATGATGATTTTTTTTACCTCCTTGTTTTTCAGCGCCCGTACGGCCAGGGCTACGGCAATATAGGTTTTGCCGGTACCGGCCGGGCCAATGGCAAAAACAATATCATTGGCAAAAACAGCCTCTACCAGTTTACGCTGGTTAACCGATTTGGCTTTGATAACATTACCCCGCGGGCCATAAACCAGGGCCTCCTCGGCACTTTGGGGCAGGTGGTGGGTCTCCTCTTCCCGGATATAAGATTCCACGTTTTCAGTCGTAACCTTACCAAACTTGTGGTAGTGGGCAATGAGGCTGTTAAGAATATCCTGTATTTTCAGGATATCGGCTGTAGCCCCCTTTACCTGTATTTGGTTGCCGCGGGAAATAATTTTACTTCGGGGAAAGGCTTTGGCCAGCCGGCCGATGTTTTTATTCTCCACACCGAGAAAATCCGGCAGGGAGATGCGTTCCAGGGTTATTACCTTTTCTACCAATAGTTTTATGCTTTATGACAACTCAAATATGGGTATTTTTTAACTAATTTTACACCATTCTAAGCTACGTAATTCTTTGTTAATGGTTTTATGGCAATAATCACGCTTACATCAGATTTCGGTCATCGTGATGCCTATGTGGCCATTTTAAAAGCAACACTACTCAAGCTAAACCCCAAAGTTACTCTTCTCGATATCAGCCACGGGATAGCCCCCGGCAACCTGGCCCAGGGCGCCTTTGTGCTGAGCTCGGCCTATCAGAATTTTCCTGAAAATACCATACACCTGGTAGCGGTAGATTCACTGGGTAACCCCGGTAACACGTTTATTGCCACCGAAATCGAGGGGCAATTTTTTGTTGGGGCCGACAACGGCCTGCTGAGCCTGGTCTCGGAGTGGGAACCGGAAAAAGTGGTACTCCTCAACAACAACACCCCTTCAAGTTTTCCGGCCCGGGACATCATGGCCCCGGCCGCTGCAGAACTGGCCTCGGGGGCTATTTTGGAGGACCTGGGCCAGGCGTATGACGGAATGAAGAAGTTCCTGAGACGGTCGGTAAAAACTACCAAACAGGAAATTGTTGGCCATGTAGTACATATCGACCACTACGGTAACCTGATCACCAATATCCCGCAGCGTGATTTTGATATTCTGTCGCAGGGGAAAAAATATACTATTGGCATTGGCCGTGAATACATTTACCAGATACACACCTCCCCCGCTGAGGTAGATTCCGGGGATTGTTTCGTACTGTTTAACCACCTGGGGCTACTGGAAATAGGCATTAAAAACGGCCATGCCGGCCAATTGCTGGGCATGGAGTTTGATAGTTCAATCTGGATAAAATTTAGTGAATGATGTTGATACGCATTGTACGCATGACCTTCCGGCCGGAAGAAAGTCAAAATTTTCTGCACCTTTTTGCCGCCACCAGCGATAAGGTGAGAAATTTCCCGGGTTGTCATTACCTGGAGTTGCTCCAGGACTATGATGATCCGCACACCTTTAGCACCTACAGCAAATGGACGGACGACAAGGCGTTAACTACTTACCGGGAATCTGAATTATTTCACGGGGTATGGGCCAAAACCAAGGCCATGTTTGCCGCCAAACCCATTGCTTTTTCTTTAAAAAGCCATACCCGGCTGGCGTAAGGTCAGAAATCCTTCTTCGAGGCTTTGCGGGCAATAAAATAAACGGGAATGATCGTCCAGATAACAAGCACCAGCAGGGAACTGAAAATGCCGGCATGGGTACCAAAGAATTTTTGGAAGATGGCCCCCGTATAGCCCAGCAGGGCCGAGATATCGAGCTTGAGCAGGATTAATATCCTGGAGAGATCAATGGGGTTAAACATGGTAGCAATAAGGGTGAACTTATCGAGCGGGTAGTCTTCAAAAATGATCAGGGAGATCAAAAACATGCCATCGTAAATAACGGCCATAAACAGCCAGACCAGGATAGCATAGCCAAAACCTTTGATTTTATTATCGTTACTGAGGGCAATATTATAGGCCAGGGCCACAAAAATCAGGGTAAGGAAGGAGCCGGACAACAGTAGCAGGCCGAAATTAGCCATTTCGGCAGACTGCCAGAGGCCGTAGAACATAAACGGGATACCCAGGCCAATGACCAGGCTGAGCATCAACGACAAAGAAACCCCGAGGTACTGACCGATGAAAATGGTGGTACGCTTGATGGGCTGGGCCAGCAACAACTCGGTAAATTCGCGCGAGCTGTAAAAATACATGACCCCGAAAATAGTGCCGATCATAGGTGTGAGCACAATAATGATATTCATCAGGGTAATTACCGATTTGGCAACACTGTTATTCAAAAAGAGCAAAGCAAAGCCCAGCACCAGGTAAAACAGGAAATACACATAGCTCCAGCGGCTACGGATAAGGTCATAAAAGCTGTATTGCAGTACTTTAATCATTTGTTCTCGGATAAAATAGTGGCGATGGCATGCTCCAGGTCGTTACGGTCGCTTTTTTGCTTAAGTTCAGCCACGGTACCTTTAAAATAAATATTTCCTTCCAGCAAAAACACAATCTCATCGGCCATGGTTTCCACAAAATCCATGATATGGGTAGTGATGAGAATGGTTTTACCGGCTTCCCTTTCCTTGCGGATTAAATCTTTTAGGTGCAGCAACGACACCGGGTCCAGGCCGGTAGTCGGCTCATCGAGTATCAGCAGCGGGCTGTCGAACATAAACGCCAGCACCAGGTTTACCTTTTGCTTGGTGCCCCCCGACAGGTTGCCCAGTTTCTTGTCAAGGAAGGGTTCCAGCCCGAACATGTCGATCAACTCTGTATCGTTGGCCTGCCGGTTGCGCAGGTTTTTGATCATGTTAATCAACTCGGTTACGGTAATATTATCCGGGAAGCGGGCAATCTGGGGCAGGTAATCAATGTTTTTCCGGTAATCATATTTTCCTTTGATCACCTCGCCATCAATTTTTATTTCGCCCTGCTGCGGGATGACCATACCGAGGATGCTTTTGATCAGCGTGGTTTTGCCCGAACCATTGGGCCCCAGAATGGCGAAAATACCCTTATCGGCAATGGTCAGGCTAACGCTGTCGAGCACCTCTACCTTACCAAACTTTTTATGTAAACCGGTTATTTCAATCATTGATTATTTTCATTGAGGGTGAAGTATCCAGTAAATCATCCGGGGTGAATACAGGGGAGACCTTCTCGGAAAAATTTAAAATATCAATAAACAAACTCCTTAACAGAATAATGGTTTCCGGGGTGCGGTTAACAATATAGGAGAACAATTTTACCGGCCGGTAGGGCACATCGCCAATGCCGTCCTTGTCCAGGTCATAGCCGGCATAAGAACTCCAGTAATTGTGGTCAAACAAATTATCGTTCATTTTGGTATTGTAGGAGACATCAAAAGAGTTGCTCAAAAAGTCGTTCCCGGTAAAAATATTGGCATAACAGCCGCCTGTAAACTTAACGGCCCAACCATTGCCAACAAACCGGTTGTTTTTATAGTTTATCCTGTTGGTACCTTCAATATTTACCCCAATGGTATTTTCTTCAAACAGGTTTTGCTCAATTTCAGCATCATAAATTTCTTTCAGCAACAGGCCAAACGAGGCTGTTCCCCAGTTTCTAAGAAACTTATTCCGCTTCATGTTGATGAATTTTGAGAACATAACGGCTACGCCAGCCCCGTTGTTGATAAACACATTGTCATAATAATCATCATGGTTGGAAAACATAAAATGTAAACCATAGCGGATATTATTGGTGCTGATATTATCCGTTATTAAACTCTCTTCAACAAATTCAAGATAGATGCCATCACGTAACCGCGAAAGGTGGTTACCGGTAACCGTGATGTTTTTACAGTGCCAGATATGAATACCATTACCGGAGTTGAACTCTTCTACCGCCTGACTGGATATGGTATTCTGATGGATAAGGCCATAGTCAGACTTCTGCACATAAATGCCAAAAAAAACATCTTTCAGCACATTATCAGCAATAACGAAATAATCGCTGTTGCCAATATGGATAGCCGCAAAATCCTGGGTATAGCTAAGGCCGACATTTTGTAGGACAAAGCCACGCAAGGTAACACTATCGGATTTTATTTCAACAATACCGGCCAGGTATTGGCCGTCAATAACCGGGGCGTTTTCCCCCAGTAAAACCAATGGCTTGTCAATAATTATGTTGTTTTCTAAGTAAGTACCGCCTCTAACCAGGATTGTATCGTAAGGGCTGGCCTGCAAGACTGCATCTTTTACAGATTTAACAGCACAGGTGGCACATACCTCTGTTGTTACCGCAGCCGCTGGTAATGACAACAGTAGAGCCCCAATGAAAATGCCTAAAACAAACCTGAATTGTTTCATCGTACGAAGTTGCCCGGCAAATTTACTATTGTTTCAACTATGGTAGTACAAAAGCAGGGGACTATTATTCAACTTCCTTTTTAACCGATGCCCAATTATAGAGGGTGCCGCCATGCTCAGCTTTTACTGTAGCCGCTTTTTCCTCGCTGCTAAAGCCCGAAAGGAATGCCCCCATAGGACTGGGAATTTCCGGGGAAATTAAATAAACGGCTGTTCGGGCAGGGATCAGCTTGCCGGGTTCGCTATAGTCATTTATTAAAAAAAGTGCTATATCCGCTTCATTGCGTTGTTTCAAATCGTTAATCATACACTCTATGGCATCATACTTATAGGCTTTGCCTTTGGCCGTAACAATCTGGGCCGCATGCTGGTTATCAACAATAGTCATTTTACAAAAATGACAGCCATCTTTACCATAATTAATCTCGGTGGGTTCTACCGAACAGGATATCCCCAATATTAATAGGGTAAGTACAGTCAGTAGGTTTTTCATGTTATTTCGTTTTTTTGTTCTTCTTTTTTATCAACATAAAAGGCAACTAACGACAGCATCATGCCTGAAAAAAGGAAATAGGCCCCGGTAGAGGGGTATGACCTGGCAATAAAGTTGAGGATAACTTCTGTACCAAACAAGGGCGGCTGATAGTCAAGGGGGTTACCCTGGTCATCAAGAAACTTTATAGCCGCATTTTCATTTAAATTATGGCCATACTCATATTCCCATAAGTAAAAATCATACATACCGGCTGCCCCCAGGATAGACATCACCACAAACCAGGTAACATATAACCCACGTCTGCCCACAAAACCAATAATAATACCCATTACACTCATAGCGATTATCACCTTTGGGAAAATATCAAACTCCGGCATATGCTCTGGAATTTCCTTCATCCCCACATAATGGTTCATCAGGTTAATATTTTTTATATCGTTCGGCTCCTGGTCGGTTATTTTATTGATCCAGATGTTCATTCCCAGGGGATCAGGATATTGGGGTGCTTCCAGGGTAATATTCCACAATGGGAATACAAACAGGGCCAATAAGAGCAGTGCCCCTATTATCATTATAGCCTTCGATTTTCTCATAGCATTAGTATTTAATTGTTTGATACCTTCATAAAAAAGATAAAGGTGCCGAAATCCTATTTAAGTTGTTGGAACCGGCACCTTTTATCTGAATCTAACTAAAAATTCAACTATTCATCGTCCAAAGACCATTTAAGCGGCACATCAGACCCCTTAGGCGATACCCGCACATACCCCTGCATTTCCTGGTGCAGGGCTGAGCAGAAATCAGTACAATAGAACGGCCACACACCTTCTGCCGTGGCATCCCAAACAAACGTTTCGGTCTGGCCCGGCATAATTAACATTTCAGAAGTGTTGGCGCCAATCATGCTGATACCATGCGGTACGTCATAGTCTTGCTCCAGGTTAGTCACATGGAAGTAAACCTTATCCCCCACTTTTATGCCCTCAATATTATCCGGGGCAAAGTGGCTGCGGATCATGGTCATGTAAACATGCACGGTGTTGCCATCACGAACAACCTTGGTGTCTTTTTCACTTAATGTAGCGTAAGGGTGCTTGTTCTCTTCAAGTTTATAATACTTTTTAGAATTGGGGGCCACCAAATCGGCCGGGATACCGGCTGCATAGTGCGGTTCGCCAACCGTAGGGAAGTCCAGCAACAGCTCCATTTTCTCCCCGGTAATATCATAAAGTTGTGCCGATTGCGTAACCTCGGGGCCGGTAGGCAGGTAGCGGTCTTTGGTGATTTTGTTCATAGCCACCAGGTATTTACCAAAGGGTGCCTGTGAGTTGCCACCCGGGATCATTAAGTGCCCTACAGAGTAATAGGTAGGCTTTCTGTCCACCACTTCCCAGGTACCCAGTTTCCATTTCACTACCTCAGAAGAAATAAAGAAAGTGGTATAGGCATTACCCTTGCCATCAAACTCGGTGTGCAACGGCCCTAAACCCGGCTGTACAACTGTTCCGGCCAGTACGTCTTCGAAGTTAAGGATAGGAATACCATAGGCATCCCCGGCAAACTTCTCGTTCTTAATAGCCTCAAGCATTTTCGTAAACGAGTGAACCGTAACATTGGCCGAAAGCTTACCACTACCAACAATGTACTCACCCGAAGGGTCAACATCGCAACCGTGTGGCGATTTTGGCATCGGCATGAAGTAAACCAGACCCGGTAATTTAGACGGATCGAGGATTTTAACTTCTTTTTCCCAGATAGTCTTGGCGCTATGGGTTTCCTCATCATAAATATTGTGGGCATAGTTGGTCTTCATGGTTTCAAATTTGCCCTCCTTGATGTACTCTTCGGCTTTTTTCCAGTTAACGGCAGCCACAAAATCCTTGTCCCTTTGCGAAGCGTTAACCTCTAACAAGGTATGGGCTTCCTCGGTATTGTAGGTGGTATAAAAGAACCAGCCATGTGATTTCCCGCGGCCAGGGTGTGCTTTGTCGTAGTCAAAGCCCGGCATCATAATTTGAAAGGCAATATTCATTTCACCCGTTTCCGGATCAACTTTTAAGAAAGAGAGCGCCCCTTTAAAGTTACCTTTATATTCATTAATCGGCATGTCCCTTTGCGGTACGGGTACGGCAAAGCGTGTTCCGGCAATCACGTACTCGGTATTGTCGGTAACATAAGAAGAACTATGGTTACCGGCACTATTGGGGATTTCTATAATCTCCTCTGTTTCAAACGTAGTCAGGTCAACACGGGCAATACGGGGGGTATTGTTTTCGTTAACAAACACCCAGCGGCCATCCAGCTTGCCATTGGTTTGCGAAATGTCGGGGTGGTGCAAATCCCCCCACGGAATGAAACCATAAGAAGTGTTTAGCATAGGTTTGGTTTCTTCATTAAAACCATAAGCTTTTTCCGCATCAACCGAAAAGACCGGAATAACTTTAAACAACCTGCCTGACGGAAGCCCGTAAACAGCCAGTTGGCCATTAAAACCTCCCGAAATAAAGGCATAGAACTCATCGTGCTCTCCCGGGGCAACATATACCCTTTCGGCCAGGTTACCACCTAAAGCTCCCTGGTTACCCTTTTTTGAGCTGCCGGTATTGCAACTTGTTAGTGAGACGGCACCAACAACAGCGAACAGTAATAAATAATTAAAGAATTTCATATCGCATTATATTTAGTTTATTCAAAATAAGTATTATTCGGATTTAGGTAAGATTACTTCATCGATAACATTGATGATGCCATTGGATGTTTGAATGGAGGCTAACACCTTAATGCCATTGATATATACATCATCACCTTCTACCGTAACATCAAGATAGTCTCCGGTAGCCATGTATAATTTACGGCCTTTACGCGCCTCTTTCTTCAGGTCGTCAATAGCATACGAGCCCGGGGCGGCATGGCGGGTTAAAATAGTAGCCAATTGCTGCTTGTTTTCAGGTTTTAACAGGTTTTCTACCGTGCCTGCCGGTAATTTTTCAAAAGCCGCATTGGTAGGGGCAAAAACCGTAAGCGGGCCGGCATTTACCAGTACATGCTCAATTTCTGCTGCCTGTACGGCCGCTACCAGGGTAGTGTGGTCCGGTGAACCGATAGCTACCTGCAGAATATTGGGGGCTGATTCGTTATCAACCACCGAAGCCTGGCCCTTAGGCGTGTTTTTCAATATGTCGGCATCGGCAGCGCCAGCCTGGCTGGTCTCATCGGTGCCGCCAGAACATGCACCCAGGAAAATTAAGGCGGATGCAATAAACAAGGTGTAAATTAAAGATTTCATGGTGTTTAGGTTTATGTTAACTAAGTTAGAATGTTGTCAAAATTTGTGCTCACTCCCCCTCTCGTCTATCCTCCTTAAAATTAAGAATAATTGGTCGAAAATTGCGTGAGATTTTTGCTTCATGTTTGATAATTGTTTTATTTAGCAAAATTAAGATAATAAGACTTTTATATCCTAATTTATTTTACTGATTTTCGTCATGTTTTCAAATTCTACCAAGTATGCTATCCGGGCCATTGTTTACATCATGGAGAACCAGCATGAGCGGAAGGACACGGTAGTGAAAATGGCTGAAGAGCTAAAAATTCCGCAGCCGTATTTAAGCAAGGTATTACAGCAATTGGCCAAAAGCGGCATTATTTCCTCGGCCAAAGGCCGGGGGGGTGGTTTTTACCTCACCAAAGAAAACATGCAGCGGCCTTTAATGGATGTGGTGGTGTGTATTGAAGGCTATAATGTTTTCAATAAATGTATTCTGGGCCTGGAAAAATGCTCTGACGAAAACCCCTGTATCCTGCACCCGCATTTCAAGGCCTTTAAAGCCAGCATTGAACACTCGGTAAGCGAGCAATCGGTGGCTGATTTATTTAACATTGCCACAGATGATTAACCTGTCCCGGATGGTTAACTATGGCTTTTTTCTGCCCCGATGTTTATTGATATGCCCAAAAAGTAATTATGTTTGCATGCCAATTACCTGTTGCCCAGGTGGCGGAATTGGTAGACCTGCCTGCCGGCAGGCAGGCGCCTTGAACCAACGCTAATTGCATAAGGCAGTTAGTATTACTTATTGTACTTGAAATTATATATTATGCCCAGGTGGCGGAATTGGTAGACCTGCCTGCCGGCAGG
>Ga0256839_1001081_pt1 | contig 33803 bp, 32 predicted proteins | sample 354166metaG_FD_185968 | JGI IMG/M metagenome (GOLD analysis project Ga0256839, IMG submission 185968) | Hydrothermal vent microbial communities from Mid Atlantic Ridge, Atlantic Ocean - 354-166 | ecosystem: Environmental > Aquatic > Marine > Hydrothermal vents | place: Atlantic Ocean: Mid...
GCCTCTGGTATGCTAAAAATGAAAAAAGTATCGTCCAAGGAATCTGCCGAAGTAACAAATGCCATTAACCAGCTCTTAGAAGACTGGATACCATATATTCATACCATAACTGCAGATAACGGAAAGGCACGGTCTGACCGAAATAGCCACCACTTTTTTATCTGCATTTCTCTTTTATGAGCCAGTGATTTATCATTAAATTTTTCTGTATAAACAATTACCCAATCATTAGATTTTCCAGTAAAACCACTGTGGTTAGCATTGTGTTTTCTTAAGCGTTCATTAATTGAATCACAGGTGTGACCGATGTAATATTTATTACGTTTTTCAGAAAAGAGGATGTAAGCTATGCAACTCATACAAAAAAAGGGTAGCCAATTGGCTACCCTTTGTGGGCCCTGTAGGATTCGAACCTACGACCCCCTGCTTGTAAGGCAGGTGCTCTGAACCAACTGAGCTAAGAGCCCCACTATCAACTATTAACAACGCATCGGTTAACATCCTACGACCCTCCCGATAGTTATCGGGAGCGCTAAGAGCCCGTAAAAGTTTAAAAATTAACATTAAAATGTTTCATTTTAAACCCCTTTGCTTAACAGGACTGCAAATGTAGTATAGATTTTTTAATACACAAGCACTTGATATTAATTTCAGAAAATATTTTCTAAGGATAAGGGTTGGCTTCTTTTATAAAGTTAAATACCCTTTAAATTATATCTTTTTATCTCTTTAACTTTGGTGTGTGAAACTAGTTCGTAAATTATTTTTCTACCTAATTATTATAATTGCAATAACCGCATCAACGTTAGTTATTATTGTTGTTGTGTACAAAGAAGATATTATCCTCTTATTAAAAGAAGAGGTTAATAAAAAGATTAAAACTAAGCTGGAAGTAGATCAAATCGACTTAAAATTAATCAAAGGATTTCCTAATATTTCTATTGATTTTAAAGGAGTTAAATTTTATTCTGCTTTTAAAGATGAAATTCTGCTTGAAAGCAAAAATGTATATTTCGTGTTAAATATTTTCGATTTATATAACCAGCGCATTGTAGTAGAACGGCTGGAAATAATTGAAGCGAAAATAAACATTGCTATTAATAAAGAAGGAGCGAGAAACTTCGATGTTTTTGTCAAGAATGATTCATTAAATTCTACGATAAAGTCTTTAAATTTAAATTCTGTTCTATTAAAAAATGTGGAAATTAGTAATATTGACGATGTAAAACATATAAAGGATGGGTACTTTATAGAATCATTGCATGGAAGTTTGAATGTTAATGAAGAAACCATAAATGTGGAAGTACTATCCGATTTTCGCTTGACCAGCACGAATCTAACTCAATTTAATTGGCTCGTAAATAAGAAGATAAGCCTAAATGCAAAGAGTTCTGTTATCGGAGATAGAATTTATATCCACCCCAGTACTGTTGACATTCAAAAGGTAAATTTTAGCTTAGAGGGCACTGTTGGCTTTAAAAATAATCAGACTATTAGCCTTGCAATAAAAAGTACTAATCTTGAATATAATAATTTGATATCAATTTTGCCTCGTGATATCAGAAAAAAGTTAGCTCCTTACCAAGGAGAGGGGCTTATTTCATTTAATTCTACAATTGAAGGAGACCTTTCTGGTAAAAACTGGCCCAGCCTCAAAGGGCAGTTAAAATTTAGCAATTTCAACATCCAGCATAATGCAATTATATCTCCTTTAGAAAATGTTAATTTACAAGGAGCCATTACTATTAAAAATTTAGGCAACCTTAGTTCTGCCAGGTTAGAAATTAAAAAATTATCGGCTTCTATTGCCGAAAAAGACCTTGAGATTTCTATGGTTTGGGAGGATTTTGTAAATCCGAAAATTAAAGGGTCTATTAAGGGTAGCTTTAATGTTCCTTGGGTGGTTTCCTTTCTAGAGTTGGATGAACTCCCGATGGAAGATTCAAATGGAGAAGTTTATGTTGATATTTTAGGGGAAGTAAATTTATTAAGTACCTATAAGGTTAAGAACAATAATTTTACAGGAAAATTATTGTTCAAAAATGTTGCGATTAAAGACCTATATGGACTACCATTGGACTCTTTAAATGGAAAGTTGGTTTTTAATAATAATAAAGTTGAGGTAGAAAGGGTAGGTTTTAATTATGGGCAATCTAATCTGTTGTTCAATGGCTCAGTGAAATTTCCTGAGAATAATACCAAGCGTCTTTATTCTAAACTTTCTGTGGAAAGTAACTTTGTTAATTTAAATGAGATTATTGCCGTGCTAACAACCTCTTCCGATTCTACCAAAGAAACTTCTTCCGCTCCTGCTTTTAAGTATAGTGTAAATTTAGATTTATATGTAAAGAGCCTTGAGTTTCTTAAGTTTTATGGTAAAAAACTAAAAGTAAGCTTATCTTTTAATGAAAAAATAATAAATGTACATAGAGCATTTGCAGAGGCAATGGGTGGGGAGTTGGAGCTTAAAGGAACAATGTCGCAACAGTTTAATGGAGATTATTATTTAAAGGCAACCACACAAACAAAACATGTAAATATCGACAGCCTTTTTTATGTTTTCGGAAACTTTAAGCAATCATTTATTACTTCTGAGGCAATTAAAGGTAAATTAGATGCCCATATATATGCCCACATGTATTTCGATCATAATTGGAACTTTAAGCGAGAACTGCTTTATTCAGAGGCTTTATTAAGTGTAAAAGATGGGGAACTGATTAATTTTGAACCTGTTATGTCGCTATCGGCCTACTTAAACGAAGAGGGCGAAAATTTAGTAAAGCTTAAATTCTCTAATCTTGAAAATCATATTATTGTATCAGAAGATACTGTGTTTATTTCTGAAATGTATGTGGGTACAAATGTGAGAAATATTAAAGTTGGGGGTTACCATACGCTTAATCAACATATAGATTATCGACTGGCAGTTCCTGTTGTAAACGATAACAAGGATAAGGATGAACAATTTGGTAAGGTTAAAAAAGACCGAAAAGGTTATTTGTACTTCCCGTTTAGGGTATATGGCACAACTTCTGAGTATAAAGTAGTGTATGATTTAAAAACGGCTAGTTCTAATTTAATTAAAGGCGTAAAAAAAGAAATTAAGGGCTTGGGAGATATATTTATTGGAAAACAAAAGGATGAAATACCTCAAGACTCGCTTAAACTTGAAGACGATGAGTTTTTTGATTGGGATAATAATTGATTGAAAGGCATATTCTGAAATAAAAATTCGTTTATTTGAAAAAAATACTTGATATTAAAATTTAATACTTATATCTTTATAACATGAAAAAATTGGCAGTTGTACTTGCGTTCGTTGTTTTGGTATTTGCATCATCATGTACCTCTTATACATGTCCTACTTATGCAAAAGTAGATGTAGAACAAAATAATGTGATGCCTGAAGAGGCTCTATAGTTCTTTAAAATAGATATTTATAATCTATAGGGTGTCTGTGTATTTACACAGATACCTTTTTTTGTACCCTAAAATCAGGTTTTACCTACTCAAGATTATCACTTATTTTTTTTGCAATGGTTTGCATATCTTCTGTAGATGGAGATAGCTTAGGCTTTGCAAAATTTATATCATCCATGGTGTTTATAGGTATTAGATGAATATGTGCATGTGGTACTTCTAACCCTATAACAGTTGTGCCAATTCTGTCGCACGCAATCGACTTTTTGATGGCTAAGGCTACTTTTTTGCTAAATAGGTGAAGCTCTGTGAATCGTTTATCTTCCAAATCAAAAATATAATCAACCTCTACTTTAGGAATTATAAGGGTATGCCCCATGCAAAGAGGATTAATATCTAAAAAGGCAATGTGAAGTTCATCTTCTGCAATAATATAAGCAGGAATTTCTCTATTTATAATCTTTGTAAAGATGCTCGACATTATAATCCGATTTCCAATACTTCAAACGTCATAATTCCACCAGGTGTTTGGATATCGGCTTTTTCTCCAGGCTTTTTTCCTAATAGCCCTTTCCCAATTGGAGATTTTACCGAAATTTTATTGGCCTTAAGGTCTGCCTCTTCTTCAGCAACTAAGGTGTAGGTAAATGTAGCACCCATTTTTAAATTTTTAATTTTTACTTTGGAAAGCACGCTTACTTTAGACGTATCAATGCTCGATTCATCCATTTCTCGTGCATTTCCAACAGCCGTTTCGAGCATGGCTATTTTGGCCTCAAGATGCCCTTGTGCATCTTTAGCTGCGTCATATTCAGCATTTTCACTTAAATCTCCTTTGTCGCGAGCCTCTGCTATTTGATTCGAAATATCTTTTCGACCTTTAGATTTTAGCTTATATAACTCGTCTTTTAGTTTTTGCAAACCTTCTTTAGTGTAATATGATATCTCTGCCATAATCTTATTCTTTATAAATTAAAATAACGGCCACAAAAGTGTAGCCGTTATCGTATAATGTAACTTTAATTATTGTTTTTTAACGAATATTTTTAGTTGTTCAGTCATTGTATTTAGCAAAGCTAAAAGATTTTAATTGAATATTACAATGGATAATTAATTATCCTATAAGATCGGGGGCATGCTCTTCGAGCTGTACTTGCAGGTCAGGGTCAAATGAAGCTAAGTAAAGCGATTTGGCTTTAGATAATTGCTCAATGGTTAACCCTGTTGCTCCCTTAAAATTGGCTTTGTATAAATTGGCGTTTTTAAAATTAGTTTCTGTTAGCGAGCAATCACTTAGATTGGCTTCCATTAAAAATCCATTTTCAAAGTCTGCTTTAATCAAAAAAGCACCTTGAAAATTGGCTTTAATCAAAAAAGCATCCTTAAAATTTGTGCCACTTGCAAATGAGTTGGTTAAGTCTGCATGGTTCAAATTTGCATTTTCAAAATTTGTTTGATTCATCCGAGTTTCTGAAAGGTTGGCCTCAATTAATACACCACTGGATAAATTGGCGGTATTTAAATTACTCGTTTTAAGGTCGATGCCGCTTAAATTAGTCTTTTTTAAATAGCACCCTACCAAATCCATATTATAAATACCGTGTCTGTTTAATCTTTTTATATTACCTACATTTCTAAAGGCCGCTTCTTCTGATTCCCACATTCTAAAATCGTCTATTTCATCTAAAAATTGACTAATTCGTTGTTTTTCTTCCCCAACTTGGCGCAACCAAAAGAGTAAAATACCAATAATAAGAATATCGAAAAGCATACCATGAGCTTCAGCCAATACATTCATATAAATATTATCGAAATCGGCCAGGTAATAGGGCATACTTAACCCTAGAATTATGATGGCAAGTAGCCCCAATACGACAAACGATGTGAGTATTGGTTTCTGGATGAGATCCTCGTAATATTTTTTAATTCTGTTCATTCTATTAAGTAAAAAAAACTAACTTAAGCTAAAATTAGTTTCAATCAAAAAAGTGATTTAATCTTTTTAACCAAAATTTCATTAATTCTAATGTAGCTTTCTGTTGACCAGCCTGCTACGTGCGGAGTAAAAATTACCTTGTTCGACTCCACTAAGTAATCAAAATTCTTTTGTTGACTAGCGGTGAGTGTGTTTAGTTTCTCATTTTCTAATACATCGAGCCCTGCCTTACTAATTTTGCCTGATTTTAATGCATTAACAATAGAATCAAAAGGAGCAGCTTCACCTCTTGACGAATTAATAAATATAAGGCTTTTTTTAAACTCGTAAAAAAAAGGGATGCTTGTCATATTTAAAGTTTCAGAAGTTAGTGGAACATGTAAGCTCAAAATATCCGATTCTTCTTTTAATTGGTTAAGCGAGACTGATTTTGCATAATCATCTTTAAAATTAGGGTGGTACTTATCGTAGGCTATTACTTTGCATCCAAACGACTGCAGCTTTTTAGCCAAGCTGCTACCCATATGCCCATAGCCTATAATGCCTACTGTTTTATTGCCTAGTTCAGTGCCTCTATTGCCTTCTCTGTTCCAAATATATTGCGTTACTTGCTGGTGACCTTGCTGGAGGTTATGCAATAAATTTAAGATAAGACCGATGGTGTGCTCTCCAACGGCATCTCTATTGCCTTCTGGGGCATTTATTATGTGTATTGATTTTGATTTAAGGTAGCCCACATCAAGGTTATCAACCCCTGAACCAGCTCGGGCAACAAATTTTAAATTTTGTGCGTTAACTAACAGGTCTTCATTTACAAAAGTTTTACTCCTAATAATGAGGCCATCGTAAGCTGCAATAATTTTTTTAATGCCATCTCTGGTAATGGTAGGTTCACTATTGGCTTCAACTCCAATTTTTTGGAGCATAGCAGGTAAACTTTCGTGCATTTTATCAACAACCAAACACCGCATAGGTTAAAATAGGATATGAGCCACAGCAAAATAAACCGCTAGGCCTAATATGTCGTTAAAAGTAGTAATAAATGGGCCAGAAGCCGCTGCCGGATTAATATCGAACTTATCTAAAATGATAGGGGTAATGGTGCCCGATAATGAAGCCAATAAAACAACACAAGTAAGTGCAATGGCAACAATCATTGAAATATTTAAATCTCCTCTTCTAAAATAGCTAATGGCAAAAGCGAGTAGGGCTAAGAGCAAGCCGTTAAGTAGTGCCACGGTTATCACTTTAAATAGTCTTTTTGCCGCAGAATCCTGAAAAACGCTTTTGTTAGCCAAAGATTGTACCACAATAGAAGAAGATTGAATGGCTACATTGCCTGCTGTTGCTGTAATTAAAGGTATAAAGGCCGCCATAATTGGAATGGCGGCAATATCACTTTCAAACAGTCCAATCACTTCTGCCCCAAAAAAAGCTCCAATCAGGCCAATTACTAACCACGGGATTCGGGCTCTGGTAAGCATCCAAATGCTATCATCCTCTTCAACATCTTCAGAAATACCAGCCATTAACTGACGCTCTTCTTCAGCCTGCTCGGTCATTACATCTACAATGTCATCAATGGTAATTCTGCCCATTAAATTATTTTGCATATTTACTACGGGTATGGCTTCAAGATCATATTTTTTCATGATGGCTACTACCTCTTCTTCCTCGTCATAGGTTTTAATGGAAATTACATCGTCATCATAAATATCTTTAATAAGCGTACCTCTTCTTGCCAAAAGCATTTTTTTTAACGAAACCCTCCCAAGCAATTTGTTTTTATTATCTACCACATACACCGAAAATATTTTAGACACATTCTCGGCTTGCTCTCTAATTTCTTCGGTGGTTTGCTCCACAGTCCAGTTAAGGTTTGCTTTAATAAGCTCTTTGGCCATTATGCCCCCTGCTACATCTTCATCGTAGCGCATAAGGTCAACAATATGGTCTGCTTTTTCTGTGTTGGTAAGGGCAGAGATAACTTCTTCTCTTACTTTTAATGGAAGCTCATTGAGAATATCTGCTGCATCATCCGAATCTATATAATCAATGTAAGAAGCAATGTCTTCGGGTGAAAAAACTCTTAAAAAGCGTTTGAGGGTATCCTTTTCTAAATTGCTAATTACTTCGGCACCAATTTGGGCATCGAGTAAATTAATAATGTACTTTGATTCATCGGTAGTAAACTCCTCTAGCGTTTCGGTAATATCGGCAGGGTTTACACCTTCTAAACTTTGTAAAATAAAATCATTATCCCCCCTTTCAATAGCTTGCTTTAAGCTATCGGCATATTCGCGGGTGAGTTCAAATGTTTTTATTTCTTCCAACCTTCTTCAATTTTTTGAGTGAGTAAAACAAAGTCGGATACAGATAATTGTTCTGCCCTTAAGTTTAACTGTGAGTCATTATTTATTTCAGGGGGCAAAGCTAGAGGTTTTAAGGCGTTGCGCAATGTTTTCCTTCGGTTTTGAAAGCCTTGTTTTACTACTCTGGTAAATAAGTTTTCATCACAATCCAGTTGGTTGGTTTTATTTCTTTGCAATCGAATAACGGCAGAATCTACTTTGGGAGGTGGGTTAAAAACAGATGGGCTAACTGTAAAAAGGTAGTCAATTGTATAAAACGCTTGAAGCAGTACACTTAAAATACCATACGTTTTATTGCCCGGCCCACTGGCGATGCGTTGAGCTACTTCTTTTTGAATCATGCCCACTACCTCTTGTACCGAAGAACGCATATCCAGCACCTTAAAAAATATTTGGGAAGAAATATTATAAGGAAAATTGCCGATGATAGCAAAAGGTGCATTAAAATGTGCCTGGCAGTCAAATTTTAAAAAGTCGGCTGTTATAATTTTATCAGCTAGTTTGGGCATTTCTTTGGCAAGGTAGGCGGTTGATTCCTTGTCAATATCAATTACGGTTAGGTTAATATCCTTGTTGTTTAGTAAATATTGGGTGAGCACACCCATGCCGGGGCCCACTTCTACAACATACGAATATCGGTTATGGTGTGTAAGGCTATTTACAATTTTAAGGGCAATGTTAGTATCTTTTAAGAAGTGTTGCCCTAAATGCTTTTTTGGTTTTACTTTTGCCAATATTTTTCTTTTAAGGGAATGATTAAAGTTCCTGTAAAGCGAATTTCTGACAATTTTATTTATAGAAACAGTAATAGCACAAAAACTATGGCATCAAAGCATAAACCAATTATTGGTATTACCCTTGGGGATGTAAACGGAATTGGGCCAGAGGTTGTAATAAAGGCCTTATCCGATTCTAGAATTCTTAATTTTTTTACTCCGGTTATTTATGGGTCTTCAAGGGTGTTGTCCTATTATAAAAAAATGATGGACATTGAGTTTAATTATTCTCAAGTAAAAGAGGAGCATAATTTTATACCCAAAAAAAACAATGTAGTTAATTGTTGGTCTGAAATATTGGAATTAACACCAGGGGCAGAAAATAGTGTAGGAGGGATGGCTTCTTGGAAAGCCTTGAAGCAGGCTTCTAAAGATTTAAAAGATGGCTTTATTGATGCCATTGTAACGGCACCTATTAATAAGGCTAATATACAGTCCGATGAATTTAATTTTCCTGGCCATACGGAGTTCTTTGCCAATCTATTTAACACCGACAAGCAACTCATGTTTATGGTAAGCGATAAATTAAGAATAGGTGTGGTAAGTGGGCATGTGCCTTTGGAAAACGTTGCCAGCAAAATTACGCGAACCTCGCTAGAAGAGGCCTTGGTGGCAATGGAAAAATCGTTGAAGAATGATTTTGGAATTACAAAACCAAAAATTGCTGTGCTTGGATTAAACCCACATGCTGGTGAAGAGGGGTTGCTTGGTGAGCAAGAAGAAAAGATTATTAAGCCAACTATTTTGGAATTTCGTAAAAGTGGGAATTTATTTTTTGGCCCGTTTCCGTCTGATGGTTTTTTTGGCAGCAAAGAATACAAAAAATACGATGCCATTTTGGCTATGTACCACGATCAAGGGTTAATACCGTTTAAAAGTATAAGTTTTGGTAGTGGGGTTAATTTTACCGCAGGTTTGCCAGTAGTAAGAACATCTCCAGATCACGGAACAGCGTATTCAATTGCAGGTAAAAACGAAGCCTCTTCAGAATCGATGTATGCAGCTATAATGACCGCTATTGATATAATTAAGATGAGGCGAGAGCGCATTGCTTAAAGGACTCTCTGTTTTTTGGATTTTTAAGCTTTCAGATAGTCGTAAAAAAAATAGGGTTTTATTTGTGGTGTAAACTCGATATTATTGTTAGTTGATTTTAAGGCCTATGATTAAACGACTACTACTGCTCCTATTACTTATTAGTACACCTGCTTGGGCTTCGCATATTGTGGGTGGAGAGTTTGAACTGCTGCATATTGAGGGTAGTACGTACCGCTTAAACCTAAATTTATATTTTGATGTTTTTAATGGCCTTCCTCGTGCGCAGGATACTCAGGTGAATGTAAGAATTTATCAAAAATCAGATAATACGGCTATGATGGATGTAACATTGCCGTTGGTGAGCAATACACCTGTTGAATATACGCAACAGGAATGTGCCGTTGGTGAGCTAGACACTAAAAAATTAATATACTCTACAACCATAACATTAGATTCAAGTATTTTTAACCACCCTCAAGGATATTATGTAGCTTGGGAAAGGTGCTGTAGAAATTATACAATTACCAATGTTATAAGTAATGACCCTCAAACAGGAGGGTTGCATGCAGGGCAAACGTTTTACTTAGAGTTTCCTCCAGTTGTTAAAAATGGAGAACCATTCATTAATTCGTCTCCTCAACTATTTCCGCCTTTAAGCAATTATGGTTGCCCCAATAGAGCTTATTGGGTTGATTTTTCAGGGTCTGATGCTGATGGAGATTCGTTAGTCTATTCTCTGGTAACTCCATTAAGTACGCATAGCGCAGAGGCTATTCCAGAAAGTGAGGTGCCAGGGCCTGCTCCTTTTCCACTAGTTACCTGGCAAAACCCGTTTGGTATTGATAATATAATGAATGGATCACCCGATTTATTTGTATCGAACGAAGGTTTTTTAACAGTTACTCCTACCCAACAAGGGTTATACGTTTTTTCGGTTAAATGCGAAGAATTTAGAGATGGGGAAAAGTTGGGGGAAGTGATTCGTGATTTTCAAATGCTTGTACTGGCTATTTGCCCTGTAGCAGACCCACCTGAAATTGCTGGCAGAAAACTAGGCGAACCAACCTTTGCATACCTTGATAATATGGTAGTTAATTTTGCAAACACAGTGAATGATGAAGACCGTTGTATTGAAGTGCAGGTATCAGACCCAGATGCATTAAAGGTAGAAGATGATTTTACTGAAAATATCTATTTAAAAGTTATCCCTTTAAATTTTAAAACCGATAAAAATCTAGGAGAAGTATTACCTACTATTTCAAGTGCTGTATTAACGAACGGCAGTGTTGAGTCTTTTAAAATTTGTTTTGATAAATGCCCTTATATAGAGACCGGGAATTTTAAAATTGGTGTAATTGCTTTTGATGATGCTTGTGCTTTACCATTGTCTGATACGCTAAGAATTGAGGTGGGCATAACACCTCCTGATAATTCCGATGCATGGTTTATTACTCCTGATAAAACAATAGCCATCGTAGAAGGAAATAAATTTACGTATAACATAGAAGGCAAAGACGATGATAATGATTTAATGGTACTGGATGTGCTAACCGAGGGGTTTGAGTTAGCCGATGTTGGTATGTCGTTTATAAATGAGGATTTAACAAATGGGGCTGCCTTCGTTACGTTTGAATGGGAAACAGGGTGCGATATTTATGATTTTACGGAGCAAACAGAATTTGAGGTTAAGCTTTTACTTGATGATTTAGACGCATGTGATTTTGGAGTGCCCGATACGCTTACATTAAATTTACAGGTAATTCTTCCGCCCAATACTGACCCAATTATTAGTACAGATTTACCACAAGTTAACTTAGCTCATACTGTTAATACGCCTTTAAGCTTTAATGTTTTTGGGTTTGATAGTGACGGGGATGATGTTGAATTAACAGTAGTTGGAGATGGATTTAGCTTGACTAGTTATACTATGAGTTTCCCAGAAGTAGCAAGGGGTAATTCTAATGTACAAGGGCAGTTTAGCTGGTTGCCACCTTGTGATTTAATTGGAGCAGTTGAAGACAACAAGTTTAAAATGTATTTCTTGCTCAATGATATTGATAAATGCAAGTTTCCAAATATTGATAGTTTGGAAGTTACCATTCACCTAGTGCCCCCTTTTAATTCGGCACCAACGCTTCGTTTTAATAACCTTAATACCGATGTGGCTTTTGCCAGCAACTCAGCATCGTTAACCATTGGGCAGTTACTTAATTTAGATGTAATAGCCGAGGACGAAAAAGAAGACAGTGTATGGCTAAATTTATTAACCGTAAATGGAGAAACTGATTTTGGTAACTTTTCGTTTGAAAATGCAGTAGGACTTGGGGGGGCTTCGTCTGAATTAGAATGGCTGCCTGACTGTTCTAATTTAGAAAAGGAGTTTAAGCCCAAAGACTATACTCTAGCTTTTGGCATATACGATAATAAATGCGCCAATTCAAAAGCAGACACAGTTGAAATTTTTATTTCAGCAAAAGATATAGAACAACTTACTACTAAATTTATACCATCTAATATTATTACACCTAATAATGATGATAAGAATGATTTTTACGCATTGCCCAATTTGCCCTTAGACGATTGCTTAGGACAGTTTATTGGATTTAGAGTGCATAATCGGTGGGGTACGCAGGTGTATGAAACTATTGATAGAAATTTTAAATGGAGGCCTGTAAAGCTACCTTCAGGCGTATATTATTATGGAATAAAATTTACTAATAGAAATTATAACGGAACAATTACTATTCTTTATTAGTCTTACACAGGTTTACCAAACCGTTAGCCTTTTTACATTATTGTTTTTTACATAGCCTGTTTCGCCTTGCCACTCAATTTGTAACCACACATCCTGCTCACGATTAATTTCCACCTTATTGCCTTTTAAAATTACGTCTAGCACATCGGCTCCGGCAGATGGGCCTGCCATAACAAACGTATTATTTTTTATGATGAGGGCTTCGTTATAGTCTTTGCCAAAATTGATAAGCAAAAACAATCCGATTAATATTGCTAGCATAAAAAAACTTGTGACCGGAGGTATTTTATTAAATTTTTTAAGTTGAATAATAAAAAAAACAAACAGCGTGAGTGCGATGGAAAAAACCCCAATGACCAACCATTGAAAATGTTTATAATACAAGCTACGAATAAAATTCAGGTCGTTTGTTTCATAGCCAGTTAGTTTTTTTTCTTTGGCCAGTTTCTCCATCTTGGTAAGTGCCAACTCATTATTGGTAGCCAAATAATATTCGTTTAAATAGTACTGTGCCAGCGTGTAATCGCTTAAGCCTTCTTTTATATACGCCATTTTAAGTAGCATAGCTGGTGATGCTTTTTTGTAGCGATAAATGGAGTCGAATAACTCGAAAGATTGGGTAAACTTTTGCGCTGTAAAAAGCGAATCTGCTTTGTTTAATAAATCATTTTCAGGTTGCGAAAAAGTTTGAAAACTAGTGCTGAGAAGCACTAAAAAAAATAGTTTACTTTTTTTATTCATTGCGTTTGTAATTCAATTTTAATCTACTAATTTTGCAACCGCAAATAAGGAAAATGTGTGGTTAAAAAGCAAGTTTTCTGTTGCAAACGGCCGATTCGGTAGCTCAGCTGGTAGAGCATCTCCCTTTTAAGGAGAGGGTCCTGGGTTCGAGCCCCAGCCGAATCACTTTAAAAAAAGGCTTCCTTTTTCAGGAAGCTTTTTTATGCACTAAAGTTACTGGGCGAGAAGTTTATCCCGATAAGAAATGCTTTTATTTCTGTATCGGGAAGCCCCAGCCGAATCACTTAAAAGACTTCCCATAAGGGAGTCTTTTTTATACCTTAAGTTTTATAGTATTGGTTAAATAGTGTTCGTCTATAAACTCCAATAAACAAAAATAAAATAACAAATAAATCTCAATAACAAAAATTTCAAACTATGAAAGTGTTTGGTGTTTAGGGGATTGTATTTTGGGATTTATTTGAATATTGACACTTGTTATTTTTGAAAATAGTTACTTTATGGACAGGCACTAACTAAACAAATCCTCAATATCTGTTTTAGTAAGCGATTTAAGGACGCTGTCATCGGTACTTATAATGTCTTTTACCATTTTCATTTTACGGTTTTGTAATTCAACTATTTTTTCCTCTACCGTATTTTTGCATATCATTTTATAAGCCATTACGTGCTTATTTTGGCCTATTCTGTAACACCTATCTATGGCTTGTGCCTCTACGGCCGGGTTCCACCAGGGGTCAACTATATACACATAATCGGCCGAGGTTAGGTTTAGCCCTGTGCCACCAGCTTTTAAGCTAATTAAAAACACCCTTACTTTATCGTTATGCTGAAAATTATTTACTTTTTCCTGCCTGTTTTTGGTTTTCCCATCTAGGTATTCGTATTCAATATTTTCTGTAACTAATGCTTTTTTAATTAAATCGAGCATTTTAACAAACTGCGAAAAAACAAGTATTTTATGTTGTCCTGTATTTTCATTAATATGCCTAAGTAGCTCTTTAATTTTTATAGATTCGTTGCCATAGTCTTCTTTATCGGCTAGTAAAGCAGGAGAGTTGCATATTTGCCGTAGTTTTAGCAATCCCTCCAGCACATACATTTTAGATTTACCCAGCCCGTCTTCTTCTATTTTACCTAGCAAATAATTTTTGTATTTATCTCTAAAAGTATCGTAAACTTTTTTCTGAGCTGGTTCTAACTCGCAATACAGTACCATTTCAGTTTTATCGGGCAGTTCGGTGGCAACCTGCTCCTTTGTTCTTCTTATTAAAAACGGCTTAATAAGTTTTTTAAGTTCCTCTGTTCGGTTTTCGTCTTTGTCTTTTTCTATTGCTTTGGCAAAGTAATCTTTAAAAAATGTGGCGGTTCCTAAAAGTCCTGGATTAACAAACGACATTTGGCTGTATAAATCCATGGTGCTGTTTTCTACGGGTGTACCAGTCATTACCAGCCGGTGGTGTCCTTTAATCAGCCTTACTGCTTTGTAGCGCTTAGAGTTCGGGTTTTTAATTGCTTGCGATTCGTCAAGGATGGCATAATTAAATTGATAGTCTTTTAAATAATCAATGTCTCTAAGAATTAGCCCGTATGTAATTAGTATAATATCGTATTTTTTAAAGTCTTTGGTGTTCTTATTTCTTTTTATCCCCGAAATTACCTTTACTTTTAATTTTGGTGCAAATTTTTCTATTTCATTTTGCCAGTTAAATATGAGTGAAGTAGGCATTACTACTAAATTGGGCTCTTTTATTTTATTATTTTTTTGATGTTGCAATAAGCATATTACTTGTAGGGTTTTGCCCAACCCCATATCATCGGCTAGGCAGCCACCCATTTTAAATTCGTTTAAAAAAACAAGCCAGTTAAAACCATGGGTTTGGTAATCCCTCATTTTTGCAGTAACTCCCCTTGGGGTTTTAATACTTTTTATACTGTCAAATTCAATCAGTTTAGTTTTCTTTTCTTCTATTTCTTTAATTAAATCTTCATCGTCAATTTCATCAAATAGTTCGTCAATTAACGAAAAATGATGTTTGGAAATACTAACCCCATCATTATTAATTTCGCCATACCTAAAGTAGCGCTCCATTTTCTTTAGCCACTCTTCGGGCAAATAGCCTACGCTGCCATCATCTAATTTTACGTATGATTCTTGTTTTAAAACCGCCTTTTTTATGTTGGTTAAAGAAACAGTTTCAGTTCCATAAGATACCGCTATGCTTACATCAAACCAGTCGATATCTGAACTTACACCTACAGAAATAGCAGGCTTATTTACATTATACTTTAGTTTTTTAAAGGTATTATAACCAAATACTTCAATTTTATTATTTTTAAAGTATTCGAAAGCATCTAAAAACCAGCGTTTATCTCCAAACTGATCAAAAGAGAGGTAAAATTCATTATTTTGCCTTTGGCCTGCAAATTCAGGGTGTGCCTCACTAATTTCAGTTTCAAATTGTTCGATGTATTTTTGGTTAACATTATAATAGGTAATTACATCTTCTTTTTTTAGGGTATAGCTGCTGTTGTCTCCCAGTTCTAACAGCTTGTTGTTGGCAGCAATCACAGGTTTAAATACAACAAAATCATTTACTTCTGACATATATACCCTTTTGGATAGCTCATCAGCACTTAACTCTTTTTCTATGGTAGTTACGGAATTTATATCGATAATTACGTGGTATTTTTTTTGAAGCGGAATTAAAAAATTTGAAAGGTAGTTTTCAAGCTCCGATTTTTGAATTCGCTGCACAGGGTTATGTGTAAAATACGCTAAAGTTACCATATAGTCTGCTGACCTATGCAAGTAGTACGTGTTGTCTATTACAGTAAAAAAGCTAGTAGTACTTACCCGTTGGCTTGGCAGTTTTATTTTATGGTCATTAATTAGAACATAGCATTCAAGTTTATAAAAATCTTCTTCTTCGGTAAGTAAGAACTCAAGGTTTGCCGATTGGTTTTTAACAGATATAAGCTCAATATCTTGTTTGGTAATTTTATAGCTGTAGTAATTACCTTCTACAAGGTAAATTTTTATTTCTTTGTGTAGCTCTGTTAATAATTTTGACAGGTTATCCAAAATATAGCTCGCTATTCGATATTTAGAGGCGTTATCTGTAGCGTTCGGGTGAGCGGCATACTGACGGGATTGAGTCTGTAAATTTTCTAAAAAAAGTGGAGAAACCAACTGGTGGGTATGTGCTACTGTAGCAAAAGGAATGTTTATATTAGCAATATCATTCAAGTTATGTACTTCACTAATTCGAGAGGAAAGCTCACCAGATTTGTTGGATTTTCCGATTAATAATTTTGCTTGAACAGGAATTTCATTACCTTGATTATAAAAACTAAAACCTATGGCCATAACAAAATTTGCTGGTGCTTTAGTCTGGCTTTTAGCCTGAAGGTAGTCTTCGAGCGATGATTTTTTTGTAAGGCTATTAGAAAAAGTTTGCCATTTGTTTTTCTCCAATATAGGCATTAAACCCTCTATTTTGGGGACTATAACAAATTCTCCTTCTTCGTAATAAGATTCAAAAAGGGTGCGATAATCGTCTTTTAATGAGTACCCATACTGTTTTAATTGTTTGGTCCACTGTTCTTCTATGTAGTTTTTATTAAAATAATGAGGCGAAACATCTGTACTGATAAGTTTTAACGCATAGTTTTGATGCATACATAATTGCTTATTGGTAGCATTGCAGTCGCAAGTAAGTAGCAGGCTTTCATCTTTATGTTCAACTTTTACTTTTACAAATCGTTCTTGCCAGTAGTTATTGTTAACAGGTAAGTGCAAAATGATTTTATTTTTTAATAACTCTACCTCTATATTTTCTTTATTAGACAAATAGTAATTGTAATAGTTTTTTGAGTGTGCTGTTATAGTAGCAGCATCTATTACTGCAAATGGCTTAATAATATAAGGAGCTGTTTTACTATATTTTACAATAACCTCCTCTTCAATTTGCTTGTTTACCTGCTTATCAATTTGTATTAATACGGCTACTTCGTGCTTGCATATACTGTTCCAATCGTAAGGGCAATTACAGCTACTGCTAATATTTGGGGCGTTGTAGTTTTCTACTTCTACTTCATACAAATCGCTACCACTACCCAACACCTCTGCTTTAGCGTAGTTTTTGGCTTTGTTTATAACCAGCTCATTTATTTCTATTTGCTTTACACGGCCTCTTACCGTACTGCTGCTTCGAGTAGCGATGTATTGCCTTATATATGATGTTTTTGACATTTATTTAACCTGCATTATTTTATTTGCAAATCTCTGCAAACAATAACGATTAATTAAATGATTTATTTAAAAATCCTTTTTAGAAGATATTTTTTTTATAAAAAAGATAGGAATCCCTGTCCACACCATTAAAATGCCTATGGAAGCAAACAAACCTGTGTTAGTTCCAAAAAATTTTTGAAATACTGCTCCTGTGTAGCCAAGCAATGCTGAAATATCTAATTTTAAGAGTATTAAAATTCTCGATAAATCGATAGGGTTGAGCATAGTGGCAATTAGCGAAAACTTATCTAACGGGTATTCATCAAAAACTACTAGTGATATTAAGAAAAGGCCATCGTAAATAACCGCCATAAATAGCCAAATAAAAATGGCATAGCCAAAGCCTTTAATTTTGTTTTCGTGCATTAAGGCTATGTTAGAGGCTATTGCCACAAAAATAAAGGTGAGGAAAGAGCCAGAAACTAGTAGTAGCCCAAAGTTCCAAATTTCAGAGGATTGGAACACTCCATAAATCATAAACGGAACACCCAAGCCAAGCACTAAGCTTAACGTTAGAGAAAGTGCTATTCCTAAATATTGCCCCAAAAATATGGTAGAGCGTTTAATGGGTTGTGCTAAGAGCAACTCGGTAAACTCACGGGCACTGTAAAAGTACATTACGCCAAATATGGTGCCTATCATGGGGGTAAGTACAATAATGATGTTCATTAAAGTAATCACTGATTTAGATACACTACTGTTTAAAAACAGGAGCGCAAACCCTAACACGAGGTAAAAGAAAAAATAAACGTAGCTCCAACGGCTTCGAACTAAATCGTAAAAACTATATTGTAATATTTTAAACATTTTTTTCGGTTAAAATGGTAGCAATGGCATGTTCTAAATCGTTTTGAGTGCTTTTCTTTTTAAGCTCAGCTACTGTGCCCTTAAAATAGATTTTTCCTTCTAACAGAAAAACAATTTCATCGGCCATGGTATCAACAAAATCCATAATATGGGTGGTAATCAAAATTGTTTTGCCGGCTTCTTTTTCTTTATTGATTAGCCCTTTTAAATTAATAAGCGAAACGGGGTCTAATCCAGTGGTAGGCTCATCAAGAATAATAAGCGGGCAATTAAACATAAATGCTAATACTAGGTTTACTTTTTGTTTAGTGCCACCCGAAAGGTTACCCAATTTTTTATCCATAAAAGGGGCCAATCCAAACAACTCAATTAATTCTTTATCATTAGCTGTTTGCCCTCTAAGGTTTTTAATCATACCTATAAGTTCTTCTACTGTTAGGTTTTCAGGAAATTGTGCTATTTGGGGCAAGTAATTAAGGTTATTACGGTACTCCCATTGGTCTTTTATGGGTTTGTTTTCTATTAATATTGTACCTGATTGCGGAATAACCATACCCAAAATACTTTTTATAAGGGTAGTTTTACCCGAGCCATTGGGCCCTAAAATAGCAAAAATTCCTCCTCCTTTAATTTCAAGACTTATGCCTTCAAGCACTTGTACTTTGCCAAAGCGTTTATGTAAATTGGTTATTTCAATCATTGTATAACTTTCATTTTAGGCGTTGCATCAACCAAATCATCGGGTGTAAATACAGGCGATACTTTTTCGGAAAAGTTTAAAATATCTATAAATAAACTTCTGAGCAAAACAATAGTTTCTGGTGTTTGATTAACAATGTAAGAAAATAGTTTAACAGGGCGATAGGGTACATCCCCAATGCCATCTTTATCTAAATCATACCCTGTGTAGTCGCTCCAGTAATTATTATTAAAACTATTATCATTCATTTTACTATTATACGAAACATCAAAAGAGTTGTCAATAAAATTATTATTTGCAAATATATTGGCATAGCAGCCTCCTCTAATTTTTACAGCCCATCCATTTCTTATAAAATTATTGTTTTTGTAGTTTATTCGGGTAGAGCCTTCTACGTTAATGGCAATGGTGTTTTCTTCAAAAATATTATCTTCTATTTCAGCATCGTAAATTTCTTTTAATAATAACCCAAAAGAGGCTGTTCCCCAGTTCTTATAGAAACGGTTTCTTTTCATACCAATAAACTTCGAAAACATTACAGCCACCCCTGCTCCATTATTTATAAACTCATTATCATAATACGTGTCGTTATTAGAAAACATAAAGTGAAGCCCATAGCGTAAGTTGTTTGTGCTAATATTATTAGCAATATGGCTTTCATCTACAAATTCAAAATAGATGCCATCACGTAAATTAGACAGGTGATTATTGGTAACAGTCATATTATCAGAATGCCAAATATGCACGCCATTGCCCGAGCTATACTCCTTAGTAGCATTACTCGATACCTTATTATTATGTATGATGCCAAAATGAGATTTTTCAACCAAAATTCCAAAAAACACATTGCGGAGCTCGTTGTCTTCGATGGTAAAATAATTGCATCTGGATAGGTGAATAGCAGCATAATCTTTGGTGTAACTAACACCCACATTTTGTATAATAAGCCCTTTTATAACTATGCTATCGGCTGATATTACCAAAATACCTGCTTTAGACTCACCATCAATAATTGGTTTATCAACTCCTATTAGCACCAAAGGTTTGTTTATTACAATTTCGCCTTCCTGGTAAAAACCGCTTTTTACTAATAGTGTATCTCCGGGCGAGGCTTTTGCAATGGCCTCCGTTATGGTTGTGATTTTGCAAGTTGAACATACCTCTAGTGTATTGCCAAAAGCACTGTTTATTGGGGTGTTAGCACATAAAAAAATGGCTGCTGCAAATAATAATTGCCTCATAAGATGTAGCTATGTAAGCGGTTGTTCTAATATCTATATTATTATCGAATAACCAATACTAATGAGTCAGTATTTGCTACTATACTATGCTCAACATTAACAGGTATTTTAAATGTTACCCCTGGGGTAAGCTTAATATCTTCTTCTTGTATATGAAAAACTGCTTCTCCCTGATGCATTATTAATAATGTTTCTTTAGGTGTGGTATGTTTGGGTAATGAGTGGCCTGCTTCAATACTAATCAGAATGGTTTCACAGCTATCATTTTTAAGCAATTTTTCTACGGTAAGCCCATTAAAAGGCTTAGTTATTATATCTAATACATTCATATTTTTAATCGCAGGGCGATAGCCCTTTTGGTTTAATTCCCCGACCCTTGTGGTCGGAAATAATTTTGTTTGCGCAGCAAACTCCTAATAATACCCCGATGGCTCTGCATCGGGATAGTTTAATTGATTTTGCTTTGCACTTCGTTCCAGTTGTACAATTCGCCCCCAGACTCTTTTTGAGTTTCTTGCGCATCTTCTTTTGAGCTAAACCCCGAAAGAAAGGCTCCCATTGGGCTTTTAATTTGGGGGGAGATTAAATAAGTAGCAGCTTTGGCATCTATTAATGCGCCTGGCGATGTGTAATCGTTTACAAAAAAGAGAGCAATGTCTTTACCCTCTTTTTTCTTTAAATCATTTATCATACACTCAATGGCATCGTACTTAAATACTTTGCCTTTGTTTGTAACAATTTCAGAAGCATGTTGTTGATCTACAATAGTCATTTGGCAAAAATGGCAGGAGTCGCTTCCATAGTTTATTTTTTCGGACTCTACTGAGCAGGAAAAAATAGTTATAAAAAAAAGGATGATAACAGAAGTAGTGTGTTTCATTTTATTAAGAATTTGCTTCCTCCTTTTTATCCACATAAAAAGCTACTACCGATAAACCCATACCTATAAACATTAAATAGGCGCCTGTCATTGGCCATGATTTAGCTTTAAAGTTTAGAATAGTTTTATTGCCAATTAGTGGAGGCTGATAGGCCAAAGGGTTTCCATTTTCATCGGTAAATTTAATGGCTGCCTTGGGGTTAAGGTTGTGTCCGTATTCGTATTCCCAAGCATAAAAATCATACATGCCAGCTGTACCTAAAATTGACATAACCACAAACCAAGTAATATAAAGGCTTTTTTTCCCAATAAGCCCTATTATCATTCCAATCAAGCTCATTGCCCCAATTACAATCGGAAAAATATCAAACTCAGGCATATGTTCAGGTATTTCCTTCATTCCCACATAATGGTTCATTAAATTTATGTTTTGAATATCATTTGGGTTATGGTCAGCAATTTTATTAATCCAAATATCCATTCCAATGGGTTCTGGGTATTGAGGAGCTTCTAAGGTGATGTTCCAAAGTGGAAACACAAAAAGTGAGAGCAGTAGAAATGCTCCAAGTACCATAATGATTTTAGACTTTTTCATAGCAATAAAGATAATATATAAAAAATGAGAGGTATAAAAAAAAGGACAAAGGCGTCAGATTTAGTAACTAAAAATGACGCCTTATATCACATACTAACATTCTTGTTCTAACTATTCATCGTCTAATGACCATTTTAAAGGAACATCAGATCCTTTAGGAGAAACGCGAACATACCCTTGCATTTCCTGATGTAGTGCTGAACAAAAATCAGTGCAATAGAATGGCCATACCCCTTGATTTTTTGCTTCCCAAACAAACGTTTCGGTTTGGCCAGGCATAATCAAAAGTTCAGAGGTTTGGGCACCTATCATACTGATACCGTGAGGCACATCATAGTCTTGTTCCAAGTTTGTAACGTGGAAATAAACCCTGTCGCCTTCTTGAATTCCTTCAATATTATCAGGGGCAAAATGGCTACGTATCATAGTCATATAAATATGAACCGTGTTGCCATCTCTAACAACTTTAGCATCTTTTTCGCTTAGGGTCGCATAAGGGTGCTTGTTGTCTTCTAGTTTAAAATATTTTTTAGAATGTGGTGCAACCAAATCAGCAGGAATGCCAGCTGCATAGTGGGGTTCGCCTACTGTAGGGAAATCTAATAGTAACTCCATTTTTTCACCTGTAATGTCATAAAGTTGAGCCGATTGCGTAACCTCAGGACCCGTTGGTAAATAACGATCTTTTGTTATCTTGTTCATAGCCACTAGGTACTTACCAAATGGTTTTTGAGAATTACCACCAGGAATCATTAAGTGCCCTACTGAGTAATAAGTAGGTTTTCTGTCAATTACTTCCCAAGTTCCCAATTTCCATTTAACCACTTCTGAAGAAATAAAGAAAGTAGTATAAGCGTTTCCTTTACCATCAAACTCTGTATGTAGTGGACCTAGTCCTGGCTGAACTACCGTACCAGCTAATATATCTTCGAAGTTAAGAATTGGAATACCGTATGCATCTCCAGCAAACTTTTCATTTTCAATGGCATCAAGCATTTTTGTAAAGGAGTGTACTGTTAAATTAGCAGAAAGTTTTCCACTACCCACAATATACTCACCCGATGGATCAACATCGCACCCGTGAGGCGATTTTGGTGTGGGCAAGAAATAAATAGCTCCAGGAACATCTTTTGGGTCAACTGTTAAAACTTCAGTTTTCATCGTAGAGGTTGCCATATGTGTTTCATCGCTGTAAATATTGTGAGCGTACTTAGTTTTCATTTTTGTACCTCCACCGTTGGCAACAAATTCTTCAATTTTTTTCCAATTTATAGCAGCAATATAATCTTTATCGTTTTGAGAAGCATTTACTTCTAGCAGCGTGTGCGCTTCTTCTGTATTATAAGTTGTATAAAAGAACCATCCATGCGATTTTCCTCTACCGGGGTGCGCTTTGTCATAGTTAAATCCTGGCATCATAATCTGAAATGAAAGGTCCATCTGCCCTGTTTCAGGGTCAACTTTTAAAAATGATAATGCACCTTTAAAATTTCCTTTGTACTCATTAATGGGCATATCACGTTGAGGAACAGGTACACCAAAACGAGTACCTGCAATTACATACTCTGTATTATCAGTAACATACGAAGAACTATGGTTACCGGCACTATTAGGAATCTCAATTATCTCTACCGTTTCAAAAGTTTCTAAGCTAATTCGGGCTATACGAGGGGTGTTATTGGCATTAATAAATACCCATCTTCCGTCTAATACTCCGTTTGTTTGAGAAATATCAGGGTGATGCGAGTCATCCCAAGGAATAAAACCATAAGACGTGTTTAGCATAGGTTTGGTTTCTTCGTTAAAACCATAGGCTTTTTCGCCATCTACAGAAAAAACAGGGATAACTTTAAAAATTCGTCCAGAAGGCAATCCAATTACCGATAACTGGCCACTAAATCCACCAGAAATAAATCCGTAAAATTCATCGTGCTCACCAGGAGCTACAAATGAGCGTTCTGCGAGGTTTCCTCCTAAGGCTCCTTTGCTTTCTTTTTTAGCATTGTCGCAACTCGTAAACGAAAGTGCTACTCCCGCTAAAGCTGCTGCAAATAAATATTTTGTTAGTTTCATTTTATATTAAGTTAGAGTTATTCTGATTTAGGTAAAAGAACCTCATCAACTACATTTACAATACCGTTTGCTGTTTGAATGGAGGCTAATACTTTAACTCCATTTACAAAAACGTCATCTCCGTCAACGGTAACTTCAAAGTAGTCTCCAGTTGCCATGTAAAGCTTTCTTCCTTTGCGGGCTTCTTTTTTTAAAGCTTCAATGTTGTAAGATCCTGGAGCCGCATGCCTAGTTAAGATAGTAGCTAAGTCGCCTACATTTTCTGGCTTAAGTAATGTGTCAACAGTACCTTCTGGTAATTTGTCGAACGCTGCATTAGTAGGTGCAAAAACAGTTAATGGACCTGCATTAACCAATATATGCTCAATTTTAGCTGCTTGTACTGCAGCTACCAACGTAGTGTGGTCAGGAGATCCAATTGCCACTTGCAAAATATTAGGATCCGATTCGTTATCTACAACTGATGCTTGCCCTAAGGGTGTATTATCAGCTGTAGCATTAGAGGATTCTGTATCCCCTTCTTGTGTTTCGCTGCTTGTGCACGCACTAAAAATCAATAGTACTCCTGCAACAAACAGGCTGTAAATTGTGGTTTTCATATATGTATTAGATTAGAGTGTTCTAAAATATTCCACCACGGCTCGCGCATCGTCTTCTGTTAAGCTTTGGTTGGCCATGGGGGCACTAAATTTAATAAGCAGTTGTCGGGCAATTGGGTCTTCTTTTACCATCCCCTCTGGGTCAAGAATCATATTCATGACCCAAGCAGCGGTTCTTCTTTCCATTATTCCTTTTGGAGAAGGCCCAATAAACCGCTTTTCAATTTTATGGCAAGCAGTACACTTAGCCTCGTAAATTACTTTACCAGCATCGGCAAGTGCTTGATCAATCTCCGCAGGAAGTTCTAGACTTTTAACAGGGCCTACTCCATTATTGGTTTCCCAGCCTTTTTCGGCTTCTTCCAATGTCATTGGGGCTTTAGGAGCTTCTGCAACAGTTTCGCTTTCTGATTTTTCTGATGAACCACCTCCGCAAGAGGTGGCGAAAAAGGCGAGACATAATAAAATAAGGGTGCTTAATTTGTGATTGTACATGTTAGTATGTTTAATTTGTGCAAATTTAAGATAATAAGATATTTTTATCCTAATAAAATTTGCTGATTTTTGCAACTTGTTTAACTGATTTATATCATGTTTTCAAACTCTACGAAGTATGCGATTCGCACCATTGAATATTTATTAAATCATCATGGTGATGAAAAATTGTCAGTTGCAAATTTGGCTAAAGAGCTTGATATACCTCAGCCTTTTTTGAGTAAAATAATGCAGCAACTGTCAAAAGGGGGGGTAATATCTTCGACAAAGGGCAGGGGTGGGGGCTTTTATTTGAGCAAAGAAAATATGAACCGGCCTTTAATTGATGTTGTTATTTGTATTGAAGGGTATAATGTGTTTGACAAATGCATTTTAGGACTAAAAGAGTGTTCCGATGAAAATCCATGCTTATTGCATAAATATTACAAAGTATTTAAGGGAAGTTTGGTAAAGCCGATTGGCCAAGATTCCATTGAGGAGCTACTTAGGACACCTTCTGGCTAACAATTATTTTTTAGCCAGAATATTGTCAGAAAGGTGATAAATTTCTTTTAAATTTTCTAAAATTTTTGGAAAATCAAGTTTAAGGTCTTTCAATGTGCCATTACTAATATCATATACCCAACCATGTACTTTTGGGTATCCGTTTTCTGAATAGCTGTCTAGCACAAAATTAGTTTTAATAACATTTATGCATTGTTCTTCTACATTGAGTTCAACCAATCTGTCAAATTTGTCTTTAAACTTTTTAATATTAGCTAATTCTTCTCGATGGATTCTATACACATCTCTGATGTTTTTTAGCCATTTATCCAATAGGCCAAGTGATTGTTTCTTCATAGCCGCTTGTACTCCTCCACAGCCATAATGCCCACAAACAACGATATGCTTTACTTTTAATTCCTGAACGGCATACTGAATTACAGTCATAACGTTCATATCCGTATTAGCCACCACATTGGCAATGTTACGATGAACAAACATTTCTCCAGGGTTTGTACTTGTTAGTGTATTGGCTGGCACTCGGCTATCAGAGCAGCCAATAAACAAAAACTCAGGATTTTGTTGTTTGGCTAGATTTGTGAAAAACTCAGGATCTTCAATTTTTTTGATAGAAGCCCATTTTCTATTTTTTTCAAAAATATCATCGTATGAATCTGACATAACTTTGTTGTTTGCTGCTAAGATAGGATACTTCTCGCTTTTGCGCCCTATGGCACAAAAAAATAAATAGTGTCTCTAAAAAACAGCTCTTTTTTCAACGGTTTTGGAAGCTACTTCTTCTATTTATTTTTCCAGCGTTGGTTTTAACAAAGCTGTTTATGTAAATGATTTCTTTCGGATGCCTCCGTTTGTCTATCTCAATTAAGGAAAAATCCATTTCACTTATTAGATTAATTACATTTTCGCTTTCAATGCAAAGTATGAGTTTAGTGCCTAAGTAATCATCAGGAATCCCATATAAGAAAAATCTATTTTTGATATTTAGCTTTTCAAAATAATGTTCAATTGGCCTTTCAATTTCTTCTAATTGTATTTTTATTCCACCACTATTTATAACATTGTCTGCCCGACCTAACCATTCAAACTGATTGGATGAAATTAGTTTTACTCGGTCGTTTGTGATGAGTTTTTGTTTGTTAGTAATTGCACCTGTAATTACTAATTGTTTTTGGTTATTAATGCCAATTTTTGTGTCGCCAATTATTTTAAAATACTTTTCTTTCGGTTGAGACAGTCGTTTTAGCGCAATATGCGAAACCGTTTCGGTCATGCCATACGTGCTAAAAACAGGGATATTAAGTTGTGCTATTTGGTTGGCTAGAGACTGACTAACGGGTGCACCCCCAAGTATGATGGCGCTGCAATTTTGTATTTTATTGGGGTAAAATTTAAGCGTGTTTTCAAATTGCAAAGGCACCATTGCTGCAAAATCAAATTGCTGCTCCATTTCTTTTAAAGGGTTCGATGAGGGCTCTTTAATAACTAATTGAAGTTGATGCTCCAACGCTCGAACAAGCATCATTTTGCCCCCAATGTAAGCGGTATCTATGCAAACAAGGGCAATACTCTTCGGTTTAAGTTTTAATGCTTTAACGGTTAGCTTGGCACTAAGCTGCATTTGTGCTCTTGTAATGCTGATAGTTTTGGGTTTGCCTGTTGAGCCAGAAGTTTGTTGCGCAAACTCTTGCTGGGCATTGAGCCATTGCTGGCAAAAGGTTAAGGTCGTTTTCTCAAAAACAGAATTGGTTGCGTAATCTCCTGTCCTAATCTGCTCATAGGAATATGTTTTATTATTTAATAGGAGCGAAGTTGGGGTCATTCAAAATAAATTTTAACCACAGAGGGCACAAAGAATACACAGAGGTTATAATGTTCCGTTAATTACACGTTTTATGCCATTTTTTAGCAAGGTAACATTGAAATTTATGAGAAGGCCTAATTTGTAATCTCCTAATTTCATATAGGTAAGAGTTTGTGCTAAGTGAACATCATTTAAGGCTTCTACACTTTTGAGTTCAATTACCACTTTATTTTCCACCAATAAATCAATACGATATCCACAATCAAGCTTTACATCTTCAAATATGAGAGGCATTGTTTTTTCTTTTACAACCAATAAATCCGATTGTTTTAGCTTATAATATAAACATTCTTGGTAAGCACTTTCAAGAAGTCCAGGGCCTAATGCTTTATGCACATCAATGGCACAGCCTATAATTTTTGTTGCAATATCATTTTCGGTCATCACTACGTAAGTTTATCTGTGTTCTCCGTGGTTAATTATCTACGGCATCAAAATTAGGCTCTTGCTTTTCAATAATAAATTTTAACCACAAAGCTCACAAAGAATACACAGAGGTTACAGAGTTCGTGCAGTGTAAGTTTCATTGTGTCCTTTGTGCCTTCTTTGTGTTCTCCGTGGTTAATTGTCTGCGGTATCAAAATTAGGCTTTTGCATTTCAATAATAAATTTTAACCACAGAGGGCGCAAAGAATACACAGAGGTTACAGAGTTCCGTGCAAAGTAAGTTTATCTGTGTCCTTCGTGCCTTCTTTGTGTTCTCCGTGGTTAATTGTCTGCGGTATCAAAATTAGGCTTTTGCATTTCAATAATAAATTTTAACCACAGAGGGCGCAAAGAATACACAGAGGTTACAGAGTTCCGTGCAAAGTAAGTTTATCTGTGTCCTTCGTGCCTTCTTTGTGTTCTCCGTGGTTAATTACCTACGGCATCAAAATTAGGCTTTTGCATTTCAATAATAAATTTTAACCACAAAGGGCGCAGAGTTCCGTGCAAAGTAAGTTTATCTGTGTCCTTTGTGTCTTCTTTGTGTTCTCTGTGGTTAATTACCTACGGAAATTTCGGAAACTTATCAAAATCAGGGTCTCGCTTTTCAACAAAGGCATTGCGACCTTCTTTGGCTTCTTCTGATAAATAATAGAGCAAGGTAGCATTTCCTGCTAATTCTTGAATACCTGCTTGCCCATCCAACTCTGCATTAAACGAGCTTTTTAGCATTCTTAGAGCAAGGGGGCTTCTCTTAATCATTTTCTTCGACCAAGCCACATACTCATTCTCCAACTGATCTAACGGAACCACTTTATTTATCAAGCCCATATCTAAGGCTTCCTCAGCATTGTATTGGTCGCATAAATACCAGATTTCGCGTGCTTTCTTTTGACCTACACTTCGAGCTAAGTAACTGGCTCCAAAGCCGCCATCAAAACTGCCTACTTTAGGGCCCGTTTGCCCAAATCGAGCATTTTCGGCTGCAATGGTTAAATCACACACTACGTGTAGCACATGCCCACCACCAATGGCCCAACCGGCAACGGCTGCAATAACCGGCTTAGGAATAGACCTTATTTGCTTTTGAAGGTCGAGTACATTTAGTCGAGGTACGGTGTCTTTGCCTACATAGCCTCCGTGGCCTCGTACGCTTTGGTCGCCACCACTGCAAAATGCTTTATCACCAACGCCCGTAAACACAATTACACGCACATCTTCACTATCACGGCAGTAGTTCATTGCATCAATCATTTCGCTTACTGTTAGTGGCGTAAATGCGTTATGCACCTGAGGGCGGTTAATGCTTATTCTTGCAATTCCTTCAAAAATATCAAAGAGAATTTCTTTGTATTCTTTTATGCTTTTCCAAGAGTAGGTTGATTCCATAATTTTTTTGCTTGTTTTTTAAAATTCTTAAATACTTGTGTGTTTACATCTATAAACGATTCTATCTCCAAAATCTTAGGATGGCCATCTTGCACCCAAAATTTATTAAGGCCATTCGATAAGCCTCCAATAGAAGCGCAATGATAATACGTAATGCCAAATTCTTCTGCTAAATTCTTCGCTTTTAAATCTTGTTTGGTAATAAAAAATTCCTCTTTTTCAGGTAGCTTGTTTGGCCCATCTATTAAATCGAAAATACCACCTCCGTGGTTATTAAGCACGATAACGCGCAAATTAGGAGGGATATGATGATGCCAAAAAGCATTTCTATCATAAAAAAAAGCCATATCACCCGTTATAAGCAAGGTGGTTTTTTTTGCTTTTAGCGCAGCCCCCAAAGCGGTGCTTGTACTGCCATCAATACCGCTGGTGCCTCGGTTGCAAAATAGTTCAATTTGTCGGTAAGAGTGGCTAAGACCAATAATATTGGCATAGCGCACCGTCATGCTATTAGCAAAATGAACATCGCAGCTCATGGGTAAATTGGTGAGAATAGTATGTAGGGTGGTAAACTCATTAAACACCTCTGTGGTGTGGAAATCCTCCACAAATTTTCTACTCTTATTTTGATAACTCAGCCAATTTTGGCTATAGTCAAAATGGCTTTTTTTAACGATATCCTTTATGCTATTAAAAAAGTTAATGGGAGTAACAGGTATTATACGAGTTAAGGATTGAAATGTATCGGATACCATTCCATCTTGCTGAATATGCCAATGCGCTTTGGGTTTATGCGTGCGCAAATACTTTTTTAAGCTTTTTGATAAAACAGAAGCACCAAAGGTAATTAGCAGTTCGGGTTGCAACTCAGTTAATTGAGCCTCTGGCAGCGCATCTATAAAAATATCGTGCGATTTAATAAGCTCGGGGGTGGCGTGCATATTAGAGAGAATGCCGCCAATAACAGGGATATGTTTTTTGGCTTTGAGTTCGCCTAAAATTAATAATAGTTCGGTAGATAGGTGATGTTGCCCAACCACAATTAATCGTTTGGAGTACAGGTTCCATTCATCTACCAAATTAGCCCAGTCCGCATTTGATAATTGCTTAGTAATAAATGACTTATGAATGGTTTTAGCAGTTTTATAAGAGGGCTTAGCATCCTTGTTAGGATAAAATGGTTCTCTAAAAGGAATGTTGATATGCACAGGGCCTTTGGCTCCATCATCGGCTAAATTAATGGCATCGGAAAACGTTCTTTCAAAATGCCAAGCAGCCTCTTTATTATCAATGTCAACGGGGCATTGGAAACTTTTTTTTACGTGGTTTCCGTAAATATTTTGCTGGTAAATGGTTTGCCCATCTTTTTGATCAATCCATTCTTGTGGGCGGTCTGCCGTTAGAATAATGAGTGGAATTTGTTGAAAAAATGCCTCTGCAACCGCAGGAGCATAATTATAGGCTGCACTCCCCGAAGTGGCAATAAGCACCACAGGTAGTTTGGACTTTTGCGCCATACCTAAGGCTATAAAAGCAGCTGAACGCTCATCGTTTATTACATAGGTTTTTATTTTAGGATGCCGATTAAAGCTAATAAGGAGTGGGGCATTTCGAGAGCCAGGTGATAGCACCGCATCGCTTACGCCAAGCTGATGGCAAATTTCTGCAATATTATAAATGGGTGCGTAGTTCACTTTTATCCAATAATATTTAGTAAGGTATTAAATTTAAGTTCCGTTTCGTTCCACTCCTTTTCGGGGTTCGAAATGGCAGTTACACCTGCACCTGCAAATAGATTGGCGTTGGCTTTAAACAACTCCATGCATCTTAAATTTACATATAAAGAGGTTTCGTTATTACTATTTACAGGGCCTAAATAGCCTGTGTAAAATTTGCGGTCGTGGGCTTCCGTTTTTTCAATAAAGGCTAAGGCAGGTTCTTTGGGCATTCCACAAACCGCAGAAGTTGGGTGCAATAAATTGAGCATTACTCCTCCTAAATTTTGAAACTCGGTGGCTTTGGTATCTACCTTAAAAGTGGTACATAAATGGTTTAAGTTGCCTGCTCTTACGGTCATTGGCCCTTCTTCAACAAAATCGCGCAATCTAATTTCTTTAAACCTATTGATAATATAACGGCTTACCATTGCTTGTTCTTCAATGTCTTTATCTACCCAGGCTACCTCGTGCAATGGTTTATCCGGGTTATTTTTTTGCGTACCCGCTAAAGCCATCGTTTCAAAAATGCCATCTGCATTTACGTTTATGAGTAGTTCTGGTGTGGCGGTAAGCCAAGTGCCAAACTCTTTGGTGGAAATTACCGATACAAAAGCCGAAGGGTACTTGCTGCATAGTTTTGCAAAAGCTTCGGCAAGCGAAAAATCAATTGCCAATTTGTGTAGCTTTATTTTAGAAGGAACTACTTTGTTCAGGCCGCTCGATTTAATAGTATTTATTCCTTCTTGAACTGCCTTTGTATAGGCTTTTTTAGAAGTTGATTCTTGTTCGTTTGCAGTGGTGTAATACGCCCAAGAGGTATTTGTTTCCTCATTATTAATGGGCAAATTAGGATGCTCTAAGTCTATAAATTCTACCGTATGCGTAGCTTCTAAATGCCATAAGCTACCTGCATAATTGGCAAAAACAAAACCTTTGGGGAGGTTCTCAATGGGGGTTTCTATGCTGGTTAAAGCGTTGCCATCTAACAGTAACATTGGGTTTTGCCCGGGTTTTCGGTACAAGGCTATATTCTGATTATTGGCAACTGCCCAATTTGCCCAGCTATTAATATCCTTGGCTAATTGTTTATTCGTGTATGGCAATACCGCTTTACTATTCGATTTGGTTTCTTCCATAGCTATTTTTTTGCAATCACCGATATGGTTAATCTACTTACACAAATTAGCTTGTCTTCTTCGTTGGTAATGTTAATTTCCCACACGTGCGTACTTCTACCAATATGAATTGGTTTGGTTACCCCATACACAAACCCACTTCGCACCGAGCGGATATGATTGGCATTAATATCCAGCCCAACCGCCATAAAATTTTCTTGGTCAATATTCATTTGTGCAGCAATGGAACCCAAGGTTTCGGCCAACACAACAGATGCGCCTCCATGCAATATTCCAAATGGCTGAACAGTGCGGTGGTCAACGGGCATTTTTGCTTTTATTAATTGAGGAGAAACCTCTAAAAACTCAATACCTAAGTGGCTTCCTAAGTTATTTTTTAAGCCTTTATTTAATTGTTCGGGAGTTATATCTATCGGAATCAATTTGGAATGATTAAAAATGTTTTAATTTGCTATTTAATCCTGCTTACAGTAGGCAGGAGTTCAAATCTACCTAGAAATTGAAGACAAAAAAAATATATATTGTTCGTCATGGGCAAACGGACTATAATTTAAAGAGTATTGTGCAAGGCAAAGGCATTGATGCTTCCATCAATGAGAGGGGAAGAGTGCAGGCTCAAGCTTTTTATAATGCGTATAAGAACGAAGGATTTGAGGTGATTTATACCTCTATGTTAAAAAGAACAACGGAATCCGTTGCCTCGTTTATTGCAGATGGCTTACCACAAACTAAACTGGCAGGGTTAGATGAAATTTGTTGGGGCGTTTACGAAGGAGTAGAAGCAGGGTACGAAGATAAATTATTTTTTAAGCGAATAACAGAAAGGTGGGCAAATGGAGAAACTTCTTTAGCGATTGATGAAGGGGAAAGCCCAGATGAAGTAGCCGATAGACAGCAGGCAGTGATTGATATAATTAAAACAGCAGATGAATCTAACATTTTAATTTGCATGCACGGTAGGGCGTTACGCATTTTTTTAACACAACTGTTAAAATTGCCTCTGGCTACCATGGATCAATTTACACATACTAACCTTTGCTTATATCAGCTAAATTATACGAATGGTAGGTTTGCTTTGGAAAAAGAGAATGATATTCGCCATTTAGAAAAGCTAGAAACAAAAGTGATATGACGCAAAAACTGACTTTTTTAGTATTGTTTCTTATTGGTGTTGGTTGTACTTCTTCTACCCAAGAAAAAAAGGTGGAAGAGGTTGTGGATGAAAATTATGACCCTATACTTACGCCTTACTTTTCTATCGTAGAAGCTTTAATAAAGGATGATTTTGAAAAAGCACGCACTTACGGACTGGAAGTTTCGAAAGCAACCTCTGATACAGGAGTAAAGCTTGCCCTTACAGGAATGGGTACTTTAATGGCTGAGGCTTCATCATCCTACGATCAACGTGCTATTTTAGAACAGTTCGGAATGGTAATACCATTGTATTTGGAGCAAAGCATTATAAACGATTATCCTATTTATACATTTAAATGCAAAAACGAATTTGACGAAAAAGAGGTTTTTTGGTTTTCGCTATCAAAGCAGAGTAAAAATCCTTTTATAGGAAATAATTCGGGCGATTGTGTAGAGATGGTGGAGGAAATTAAGCCAATTATCAAATGAGAAATATGAAAGTTAAAATAAGAAATGTAAAACGAATAGGTGTTTTTTTGATAGGTCTATTTTTTATAATGGCTTGTGGAGCTGGTTCAACAGAAACCGAAGAAGTAGCCGAAACCGACCAGTCGAGTACAAAAGAAATGTCGCTCATCGAAAAATTTAACTTTGAAGATTTAGAAGGCAATAAATTTAACTGGGATGATACTAAAGGGAAACTGGTATTTGTAAACTTTTGGGCTACTTGGTGTAAGCCTTGCATTAAAGAGATGCCCTCGATAAGCGAAGCCAATAGTCAATTAAGAGACCAAAACGTGGTGTTTATTGTGGCTTCTGATGAAGATGTTGAAAAGATTAAAAAGTTTGAATCCAAACATCAATATAGTTTTAAGTTAATGCGCTCAAATGCCTCTGTTTTTGATTTAGG
>Ga0256839_1001082_pt1 | contig 33787 bp, 24 predicted proteins | sample 354166metaG_FD_185968 | JGI IMG/M metagenome (GOLD analysis project Ga0256839, IMG submission 185968) | Hydrothermal vent microbial communities from Mid Atlantic Ridge, Atlantic Ocean - 354-166 | ecosystem: Environmental > Aquatic > Marine > Hydrothermal vents | place: Atlantic Ocean: Mid...
TCTTCGTCGTTCCGAGCGCAGCGAGGAATCCGATACCGCCGATATAAGATTTCTCCCTGCGGTCGAAATGACAAGGCGGTGCGGTCGAAATGACAAGGAGGTGCGGTCGAAATGACAAGGAGGTGTGGTCGAAATGACAAGGAAATGTCGGCGAAATGACAAGGCGGTGCCTGCCCTCGGGCCGGCATCCAGGCTGCACGTGGCCTGTCAGTCAATAACGCAAGCGTCAATGACCCGGCAACACCCGCTGCAGCGTCACGCCCATTTCCGCGGGCGAACGGGTGGTGGTGACGCCGGCGGCTTCCAGGGCGGCGTATTTCTCCTCGGCCGTGCCCTTGCCGCCTGCGATGATGGCCCCGGCATGTCCCATGCGCTTGCCCTTGGGCGCGGTCACCCCGGCGATATAGGCCACCACCGGCTTGTTCACGGCGGTCTGGATGTACTCGGCCGCTTCTTCCTCGGCCGTGCCGCCGATCTCGCCCACCATGAGAATGGCGTCGGTGCCGGGATCGGCCTCGAACAGGCGCAGGCAGTCCACGAAGCTGGTGCCGGGGATGGGGTCGCCGCCGATGCCGATGCAGGTACTCTGGCCCAGCCCCAGGTCCGTGGTCTGTTTCACCGCCTCGTAAGTGAGGGTGCCGGAACGGGAGATGATGCCGATGCGTCCGGGGCGGTGGACGTCGCCCGGCATGATGCCGATCTTGCATTCCCCCGGGGTGATGACGCCGGGGCAATTGGGCCCGATGAGGCGCACGCCGGCCTCGTCGGCGACGTACTTGGCCTCCAGCATGTCCAGGGTGGGAATGCCTTCCGTGATGCACACGACCAGCCTGAGGCCGGCATCGATGGCCTCCAGCACGGCATCCTTGCAGAAGGGGGCCGGCACATAGATCATGCTGGCATCGGCGCCGGTGGCGGCCACCGCCTGTTTCACGGTATCGAACACCGGCAGTCCCAGATGGGTCTGCCCCCCCTTGCCCGGCGTGACCCCGCCCACCAGGCGGGTGCCGTAGGCGATGGCCTGCTCGGAATGAAAAGTACCCTGCCTGCCCGTGAAACCCTGGCAGATCACGCGGGTCTCCTTGTCGACGAGTATGCTCATGATGCGTTCACCAGGGAAACGATGGTCCGGGCCGCCTCGGTCAGGTCCGCGGCCGCCGTGATCTCCAGACCGCTGCGCGCCAGGATCTCCCGCCCTTGCGCCGCATGGGTCCCTTCCAGGCGCACCACCACGGGCACCTGGATCTCCACTTCCTTCACCGCGCCGACAATGCCGTCGGCGATGATGTCGCAGCGCACGATGCCGCCGAAGATGTTGACCAGCACGCCCTTGACCTTGTGGTCGGCGAGGATGAGCTTGAAGGCCTCCGCCACCCGTTCGCGGGTGGCGGTGCCGCCCACGTCCAGGAAGTTGGCGGGGCTGCCGCCCACCAGCTTGATGAGATCCATGGTGGCCATGGCCAGGCCGGCGCCGTTGACCATGCAGCCGATGTTGCCGTCCAGGGCGATGTAGTTGAGATCCCATTCGCTGGCCTCCACTTCGCGGGGATCCTCCTGGCGCAGGTCGCGCAGGGCGCGGATCTCCTCGTGACGGTACAGGGCATTGTCGTCGGCATTGATCTTGGCGTCGATGCACAGCAGATCCCCCTGCGCCGTCACCACCAGCGGATTGATCTCCACCAGGCTCAGGTCCTTGTCGTGAAAAAGGCGCGCCAGCGCGGTCAGGATGCGGGTGAACTGCTTGATCTGCTCTCCCCTCAGGCCCAGGCCGAAGGCCAGATCGCGACACTGGTAGGGCTGCAGGCCCACGAGGGGATGGATCACCGCCTGGAGGATCTTGTCGGGACGGCTTGCCGCCACCTGCTCGATCTCCACGCCCCCTTCGGTGGAGGCCATCACCACGACGCGGCGGCGGGCGCGGTCCACCACCATCCCCAGGTAAAGCTCCCGGTCGATGTCGCAGGGCCGCTCCAGCAGGACCTCGTTGACAGGCTTGCCCTGGGGACCGGTCTGGTAGGTCACCAGGCGCGATCCCAGGAGGGCGGCCACCGCGTCACGGGTGGCCTCCCGTCCCTCGGTGAGCTTCACCCCACCCGCCTTGCCCCGCCCGCCGGCATGGGCCTGCGCCTTGACCACCCAGCGCTGACCGCCGAGGGCCTCCAGCGCCGACGGCAGCTGGTCCAGGGCGCGGATCACCCGATGCCCGGGCACCGGAATGCCGTAGTCGGCGAACAGCGCCTTGGCCTGGTATTCGTGCAGATTCATAGTGACTTATTCCATCGTCGAAAGTTGATAACGAGTGATGAATGATGTGCCGGGTGAGCGCTGTGATACAAGCCCGCCCTCACCTGTCACCACTGCCCATCACTCGGCCCTGCGTCTCACCGCCTTCCTGGCCATGTGAATGGCCTCCCCGTGGACCGCCAGGGCCGCTTCGTGAAAGGCCTCGGACAGGGTGGGATGGGCGAACACCGTCATGCCCAGGTCCTCGCTGCTGGCGCCGAAGCTCATGGCCACCACGGCCTGGGCGATGAGTTCGGAGCAATGGGCCCCGATCATGTGCACGCCCAGCACCCGGTCGGTGCGCGCATGGGACAACACCTTGATGAATCCACCGGTCTCGCCGGCGGCACGCGCGCGCCCGTTGGCGGCAAAGGGAAAGACACCACTGGCATGGGGAATGCCGTCCGCCTGCAGGGCCTGCTCGTGCCTGCCCACCCAGGCGATCTCTGGCTGGGTATAGATGACGCTGGGAATGAGATCGTAGTCCACCGTGGCATGACGGCCCGCGATGAGTTCGGCCACCATCACGCCCTCCTGGGAGCCCTTGTGGGCAAGCATGGGTCCGCGCACCACGTCGCCGATGGCATAGACGCCGGGCAGGCTGGTGCGGCACTGTTCATCCACGTGGACATAGCCCCACTCATCCAGCGCCAGTTCGGTACCGGGCGCGCACAGGCCGTCGATGTTGGGCAGGCGTCCCACGGCCACGATGAGGCGGTCCACCTTCAATGACTGCTCGCCGTCGCCATCCTGGAAACGGACCTCGACCTTGTTGCGCCTGACCCGGCAGGACAACACCCGCGCACCGAGACGAATCTCCAGTCCCTGGCGTGTGAAGGTCTTCAGGGCCTCGCGGGCGACCTGGCGGTCGGCCATGGTGAGAAAGTCCTGCTGCGCCTCCAGCAGGACCACTTCGGACCCCAGGCGCTGCCAGACGCTGCCCAGCTCCAGGCCGATGATGCCGGCGCCGATCACGCCGAGGCGCCCGGGGACGGCCTCGAAGGCAAGGGCCCCGGTGGAATCCACGATGCGGTCGCCGTCCACCGGCGCCGCCGCCAGTTGCGTGGGCCGCGAACCGGGCGCGAGGATGACGTGTTCGGCCCGGTAGGCGGCGGTTTTGCCGGTATCGTCCGTGACGCGCACGCTCCTGTCCGGCTGCAGGCAGCCATGGCCCTGGACGGACACCACGCCGTTGGCCTGAAAAAGCTGGGCGATGCCCTGCGTCAGTTCGCGCACCACCCGGTCCTTGCGGGCCATCATGGCGGCGATGTCGATGCGCGCCCTGCCGGGCTGGATGCCGTGCTCCGGGAACTCGTCGCGCAGGCGGACATAGAGTTCGGACGACTCCAGCAGGGCCTTGGAGGGAATGCAGCCCGCATTGAGACAGGTCCCGCCCAGGGAAGGCCGGCCCTCCGCATCCAGCCACTTGTCCACGCAGGCGGTCTTCAGTCCCAGTTGGGCGCAGCGGATGGCGGCCACGTAGCCCGCCGGCCCGGCCCCGATGACGATGACGTCGAATTTTTCCATGATGGCTCGTGCCTCAGATACCGATGAACATGCGTGCCGGATCCTCCAGCATGTCCTTGATGGTGACCAGAAACTGCACCGCCTCGCGGCCGTCGATGAGGCGGTGATCGTAGGACAGGGCGAGATACATCATGGGGCGCACGACGATCTCGCCGTCCCGCACCACCGGCCGTTCCTGGATCTTGTGCATCCCGAGAATGGCGCTCTGCGGGGGATTGAGGATCGGGGTGGAGAGCAATGAACCGAACACGCCGCCATTGGTGATGGTGAAGGTGCCGCCGCTCAGCTCCTCCAGCTTGAGCTTGCCGTCCTTGGCGCGGGCGGCATAGTCATTGATCCGTTGTTCGATCTGCGCCATGGAAAGGCGATCCGCATCGCGCAGGACGGGGACCACCAGGCCTCGCGGGGCGCCGATGGCGACACCGATGTCGTAATAGTCGTGATAGACGATGTCCGTGCCGTCCACCGAGGCATTGACCACGGGAAAACGCCGCAGGGCCTCCACACTGGCCTTGACGAAAAAGGACATGAAGCCCAGGCGCACGCCATGGGTCTTCTCGAAGGCCTCGCGGTAACGCCGCCGCAGGTCCATGACGGAACCCATGTCGACCTCGTTGAATGTGGTGAGGATGGCCGCGGTGTGCTGGGCCTCCACGAGGCGCTCGGCGATGCGGGCCCGCAGGCGGGTCATGGGAACACGCCGCTCCTCGCGTTCCCCGGCCGGGGCTTCCGTCGCCACGTCCACCGGCGGCGGGACAGCGGGCGCGGCAGGGGATGGCGGGGGCTGGGCAGTCACCGGGGCTGCGACCGGCGCCGCGGCCGTGCCGGGAGACGACGGCGCCTCTTCCAGGTAGCGCAGCACATCTTCCTTGAGAATGCGCCCGCCCCGCCCGCTGCCCTCGATGCGGGCGGGATCCAGGCCATGCTCGGCGATGAGGCGTCGCGCGGACGGCGAAACGACGGGGGGCTCGCCACCGGCCGTGTCTTCGGCCCGTGGGGCAGGCGCCGCTTCTGTTACCGGTTCTGTCGCCGATCCCGTCCGGGAAGGTGCCGCCCCGGAGGGAGCCGTCGCCGCGTCCGCCCCTCCCTCGGCCAGCACGCCGAGATCCTGCCCGGCGGTGACCGTCTCCCCCGCCTGCACCAGGATCTTCTCCAGCACGCCGTCGGCGGGCGCGGGCACCTCGAACATCACCTTGTCGGTCTCCACGTCCACGAGGGGCTCGTCGCGTCGCACGCGCTCTCCGGGCTGCCTGTGCCAGCTCACCACCGTGCCTTCGGTCACCGATTCGGGAAAGGGCGGGACCTTGATCATCGTCGCCATGGTGTCTCCTCGTCTCCTGGCAATGTCTCTTGGACCGGTCGTTCAGTTCTCAACGGGATTCTCAAGGGGCGCGGCGATGGCCTCCTCCAGGAAGGCGCACAATTGCTTGATGTGCAGCAGGGGATACCCCACCGCCGGCGCCGCGGACGGCGGCCGTCCGGCATAGCGCAATTTCGCCCGCTCACCCAGCACTTCGCGGATATTGTGCTGGATGGAATACCATGCGCCCTGGTTCTTGGGCTCCTCCTGGCACCAGACATATTCCCGGACCCCGGCATAGCGCTGCAATTCCCGGCGCAACGCCTCCTTGGGGAAGGGATAGAGCTGTTCCAGGCGGATGATGGCGATATCGTCGCGGCCGTCGCTGCGGCGCTTCTCGATGAGGTCGTAGAACACCTTGCCGGTGCACAGGACGACGCGACGCACCTTGTCGTCCCGGATCTCGTCGATCTCCGGAATCAGGACCCTGAACCCCCCCGCGGTCAGGTCCTCGAGCGTGCTCACCGACTGCTTGTGGCGCAACAGGCTCTTGGGGGTCATGACCACCAACGGCTTGCGGCAGGACATGAAGATCTGCCGGCGCAGGAGATGGAACATCTGTGCCGGCGTGGTGGGTACGCAGACCTGGATGTTGCGCTCGGCGCACAGTTGCAGATAACGCTCCAGGCGGGCCGAGGAATGTTCCGGGCCCTGGCCCTCGTAGCCATGAGGCAGGAACAGCACCAGACCGCACAGCCGGTCCCACTTCTGTTCCCCCGCGACGATGAACTGGTCGATCACCACCTGGGCGTTGTTGGCGAAATCGCCGAACTGCGCCTCCCAGATCACCAGGGTCTTGGGATCGGTGGTGGCATAACCGTATTCGAATGCCAGCACCGCCTCCTCGGACAGCAGGGAATTGGTCACCAGGAAATTGGCCTGGTCTTCCGCAAGGTGGCGCAGGGGCACATAGGCATCACCGTTCTTCTGGCAATAGACCACCGCGTGGCGATGAAAGAAGGTGCCGCGTCCGCTGTCCTGTCCCGACAGGCGCACCGGGTGACCTGCGGTCACGAGCGTGGCGTAGGCGAGATTCTCGGCGAATCCCCAGTCCAGCGGCAAGGCGCCGGCCGCCATCTTGCGTCGGTTCTCGAAGATCTTGGCCACGCTGGGATGCAGCTCGAAGCCCTGGGGCAAGGTGGTCATGCGCACCGTCAGCTCCCGGATGGTCTGCAGATCGACGGCAGTGGGCACGGGCAGGGTGCAGTCCTTTCCCACGTAGGGCGACCAGTCTTCCAGGCCGAAGTCCCGCACATCGTCATGGCGCGAAATATAGGGCACGGTGCATTGCCCCGCATCCAGCATGGCACGGTACTCTTCCGCCAGCGTCTCCGTCAGGGCGTCATCGACCACGCCCGCTTCCTGCAGGCGCCGCGCATAGGATTCCCTCACCGTGGGCAGGGACCTGATGCGGCGCACCATCATGGGCTGGGTCACGGCCGGCTCGTCCACCTCGCTGTGGCCGTGGCGGCGGTAACAGACCAGGTCGATCACCACGTCCTTGCGGAAGCGCATGCGGTAATCCAGCGCCAGCTGGCTGACAAAGAACACCGCCTCGGGATCGTCGCTGTTGACGTGGAAGATGGGCGCATTGACCATCTTGGCCACGTCGGAACAGTACAGGGTCGAACGCGCATCCTTCTGGTTGCTGGTGGTGAAACCGATCTGGTTGTTGACGATGACATGGATGGTCCCCTTGGTGGAATAGCCGCGCGACTGGGACATGTTGAAGGTCTCCATCACCACCCCCTGTCCCGAGAAGGCGGCATCGCCATGGATCAGAATGGACATCACGCGGGAACCGTCGCGGTCCTTGCGCCGTTCCTGGCGCGCACGCGCGGAACCCTCCACCACCGGATCGACGATCTCCAGGTGTGAGGGATTGAAGGCCAGGGAGACATGCAGCGCGCCGCCGGGCGTATCGATATTGGAGGAGAAACCCAGATGGTATTTCACATCCCCGGACCGCTCGTTGTTGTGGACCACCTTGCCCTCGAACTCCTCGAACAGCTCGGCGGGCGACTTGCCCATGATGTTGACCAGGACGTTGAGGCGGCCACGGTGGGCCATGCCGATGACGATCTCCTTCAGTCCCTGCGTACCGCCGCGCTGGATCAGTTCCTCCAGCAGGGGAATGAGGCTCTCCGCGCCCTCGAGGGAAAAGCGCTTCTGTCCCATGTACTTGGTATGGAGATAGCGTTCCAGCCCCTCGGCGGCGGTGAGACGCTGCAGCAGGCGCCGCCTGACCTCGGCGGACGGTGCCTGCAGATGGTATGACTCGATGCGCTCCCGGAGCCATGCCCGCTCCGTCTCCTCGGGGATGTGCATGTACTCGAACCCGATGTGGCCGCAATAGATGCGGCGCAGAACGGCGATGATCTCGCGCAGGGGGCGGCGACCCTCCGCGCCGGGAATGTCCGTCTCGAACGCGAGGTCCAGATCCGCTTCGCCCAGCTCGTGGTAGGCCGGATCGAGGCGCGGGGCGGGTGGCCGCTCCCGCATGCCCAGGGGATCGAAATCGGCAACGAGATGGCCGTCGGAACGGTAAGCATCCACGAGCTGGCCGACGCGGCATTGCCTGACGGCAAGCCCCGCCGGCACGGCGGCGACGGGGCCGGCCCCGCCCCGCCCGGTTCCGGGGCGGGGCGCCGGTGGCGGCACGCCGGGGAGACGGCGCAGCGCATCTCGCAGCCGATGATGGACCAGCGCGCGCCGCGCTTCCTCCTCCTGCGCCAGGCCGGCGAAAAAACGCTGCCAGTCCTCGGCGACGGAAGCGGGATCCTGGAGATAACGCTCGTAGAGATCTTCAAGATAGGCGGCATTGAAACCCGCGAGATGGGAAGCCCGCTGCAGGTGATGCAGGAAATTGTCCGCCGTCAGGTCGTCCATTGAAAATCCGTCGTTCTTGTTGTCATGCCAGAAGGCGCTCCAGAAATTTGAAAGGCAAGATCGATGCCAACGGAATCATACGCCGATCAGTGACGAGGAACAATGGATATCAGAAAGGATGGCCCTGGAGACACAAGGAAAGACGCAATGGATGACACGAGGCACGTTGAGCAGCCGGCTCCGAAGGCGGCGCGCCCGGCCGAACCCCCGCTACATGGACAGCTGCTCGCGCAGGAGTTCCGCCTTCTCCCGCTCGCCCTTGCCCTCATAGATCCTGGACAGTTCCTTCAGGGCGCGGGCATTGTTGGGCAGCTTGTCCAGGATCTTGCGGCAACACCCCTCGGCCTCCTCGTAATGTTGCCGGCTGCAATGGATGTTGGCCAGCCCCAGCAGGGCATAGGGATCAAAGCCGATGGCCAGGCTCTTCTCGTAATGGCGGCGGGCCTCGTCCAGGCGCCCCATGGCACACAGCGCATCGCCCACCCGCGTGTAGAGATTCTGGTTCTCCGGCTCCAGCTCGAGCACCCGCGACCAGTAGCGGATGGCATCGGCGAAGTTGCGCATCCCCCGCGCGCAATTGCCCAGCCCGTAGAGGGCAAAGGCATTGTCCGGATCCAGCTCGATGGTGCGCTTGAAATAGGCGGCGGCGCGCTCGAACTGCTTGCGGCGCTGGCAGATATTGCCCATCATGGTCAGCACCGCCACGTTGCTGTCGTCGAAGACCAGGTACTTCTCGAAACACTCCAGCGCCGTATCGTCGTCCCCCAGCTTGTATTTCAGGGTGCCCAGTCCCAGCCGGGCATATTTCTCGTTGCCGCCGATCTCGATGGCCTTGAGGTAGAGCTGCAATGCCTCGTCGAAACGGCCGAGCTTCTTGTAGGAATCGGCCATGCGCACCATCACATGGCTGTCATACCGGTTGCACTGGAGGTAACGGTCCCAGTAGATCAGGGACTTTTCGGGCTGCTGCAGACCGCGGTAGGCATTGCCCATGCCGCGCAAGGCGAAGACGTTGCGCGGGTCGATGGCCAGGACCTCTTCGTAGTACTTGATGGCGCGGGGAAAGTTTTTGAGCTTGCGATAGACATCACCCAGGCCGACGAGAATATAGGCGTTCTCCTTGTCCAGGGCATAGGCTTCCTTGAATACCTTCTCTGCCTCGTTGTAGCGCCTCTTCCCCATCAGATAATAGGCGCGCTTGGACAGCTTGATGACGGTCTTGTTCAGATCAGGCATGGCCGCGCGAATCCATTGTTGTGCCCGTCAGCCTGACTGGCTGTCCTGCCCGGGCTTTGGCTTGTCGGCCTGGACGGTTCGTGCCAGGCATGCTTGTTGTTGTTCTGCTTGTTTTTCTTGTTCGGCGTACTGCCATGCATACCCTCATTCTCATTCCCTCATTCCCGTTCCATGAGAATGGCCGGGGAGAACGGCCGGGTATGTTTTTTCTGATATACACCATTTTGACACATTCTGGCAACAGTTTCGCACTCCTGTTTTCATGCCCTGGAGGCCCGGCAGATACCCCTTATACCCTGTCGAGCAGGTTGAACTCGGCGCCGCCGCCCGGGTCAAATTTGGTAAAGAGATGCAATGGCGGCATCGATACTGGAAAGTGCGACGTGTATCCCACTCCGCGCACAGAAAGCGTCATAAAAATGTCGCCATGATACGGGAAACGGCAAATACCTCTCCAGGGCCGGAACGACTTCAGAGCGGCGTTCCGGCGACAGGGTGTGTGTGCAGGCAGACATCGATTCTGCGCACCTCTCCATGACGATATGAACAGTGGCTCCACAAAAGTGGGGACATGGTCCTGGCATGGTCATTGCAATGACTCCGGAAACGAGAGACGCCCGGAGTAACGTCCTTACGGAAGAATAACAACACGGGCGTGGGACAGCGGTCGCGGGCGCTCAGACGAGAAGCAGGCTGTACTTTCAAGAGGGCGTTATCATGAGCATATTCGATCACTACCAGTCCCGTTTCGAAGAGGCCAAGGAAGAGGAATACTCCCTCCAGGAATACCTGGAGATCTGCAAGAGCGACCCCACGGCCTATGCCTCGGCGGCAGAGAGGATGCTGCTCGCCATCGGCGAACCGGAGCTCGTCGATACGCGCCGGGACCCGCGCCTGAGCCGCATCTTCTCCAACAAGGTCATCAAGATCTACCCCGCCTTCCGGGACTTCTACGGCATGGAGGAGACCATCGAACAGATCGTCTCCTATTTCCGCCACGCCGCCCAGGGCCTGGAAGAGAAGAAACAGATCCTCTATCTCCTGGGCCCCGTGGGTGGCGGCAAGTCCTCGCTGGCGGAAAAACTCAAGTCCCTCATGGAAAAGCAGCCCATTTACGCCATCAAGGGTTCCCCCATCAACGAGTCGCCCCTCAACCTGTTCTCGGTCGAAGAAGACGCCGACATTCTCGAAGACGACTACGGCATCCCGCGCCGCTATCTGAAGGGGATCATGTCTCCCTGGGCGGTGAAACGCCTCCACGAATACAACGGCGACATCACCCGTTTCCGGGTCGTCAAGCTGCGCCCCTCCATCCTCAAGCAGATCGCGATTGCCAAGACCGAGCCCGGCGACGAGAACAACCAGGACATCTCGTCCCTGGTGGGCAAGGTGGACATCCGCAAGCTGGAACAGTACGCCCAGGACGATACCGACGCCTATTCCTATTCGGGCGGGCTGTGCCTGGCCAACCAGGGCATCCTGGAATTCGTGGAGATGTTCAAAGCCCCCATCAAGGTGCTCCATCCCCTGCTCACGGCGACCCAGGAGGGAAACTACATGGGCACCGAGGGACTGTCGGCAATTCCCTTCGACGGCATCATCCTCGCGCATTCCAATGAATCCGAATGGTTGAGCTTCAAGAACAACCGCAACAACGAGGCTTTCCTCGACCGCATCTACATCGTCAAGGTGCCCTACTGCCTGCGGGTGTCGGAAGAGGTCAAGATCTACGAGAAACTGCTGCGCAACAGTTCCCTCGCGGACGCGCCCTGCGCCCCGGACACCCTGCGCATGATGGCCCAGTTCGCGGTACTGTCCCGCCTCAAGGAACCCGAGAACTCCAACATCTTCTCCAAGATGCGTGTCTATGACGGCGAGAATCTCAAGGACGTGGATCCCAAGGCCAAGTCCTATCAGGAATATCGCGATTACGCGGGAGTGGACGAGGGCATGTCGGGGCTGTCCACGCGCTTCGCCTTCAAGATCCTTTCCCGGGTCTTCAATTTCGACCACAGCGAGGTGGCCGCCAACCCGGTGCACCTGCTCTATGTCCTGGAACAGCAGATCGAACAGGAACAGTTTCCGCCGGAACTGGAGGAGAAATACCTCTCCTACATCAAGGGCTATCTGGCCCCGCAATACGTGGAATTCATCGGCAAGGAAATCCAGACGGCCTACCTGGAGTCCTACTCCGAGTACGGACAGAACATCTTCGACCGTTATGTCACCTATGCCGACTACTGGATCCAGGACGAGGAGTATCACGATCTCGACACCGGCGAGAACTTCGACCGTGCCGCCCTCAACGAGGAACTGGAAAAGATCGAGAAGCCGGCGGGCATCAGCAATCCCAAGGACTTCCGCAACGAGATCGTCAATTTCGTGCTGCGTGCCCGGGCCCAGAACGACGGCAAGAACCCGCACTGGACCAGCTACGAGAAACTGCGCGAGGTGATCGAGAAGAAGATGTTCTCCAGCACCGAAGACCTGCTGCCGGTGATCTCCTTCAATGCCAAGGCATCCGCGGAAGACCAGAAGAAACACCAGGACTTCGTGCGCCGCATGGTGGAAAAGGGCTATACGGAAAAACAGGTGCGCTTGCTGACGGAATGGTACCTGCGCGTTCGCAAGTCTTCCTGACGGCACGGTGACGTGACCCGCATCGTAGACAGAAGGCTCAACGGCAAGAACAAGAGCGCCGTCAACCGCCAGCGCTTCATCCGCCGCTTCAAGGCACAGATCAAGAAGGCGGTGGCCGACTCCATCTCGGAACGCAGCATCACGGATATCGACAGCGGCGAAAAGATCAACATCCCGGCCCGCGACATCTCCGAACCTGTTTTCCGCCACGGACCGGGCGGCGAGCGGGAATATGTCCACCCTGGCAACACGGACTTCGTCGCCGGCGACAAGATCAAGCGACCGCCGGCCGGAGGCGGCGGCAGTGGCGGACGAGCCAGCAACCAGGGGGAAGGCGAGGATGATTTCGTCTTCAACCTCTCGCGCGAGGAATTTCTCGAATTCTTTTTCGAAGACCTGGCCCTGCCCGACCTGGTGAAGACCCAGCTTGCCACCAATGCGGAATTCCGCAAGGTGCGCGCCGGCTACAGCCGCGACGGCGTCCCCACCAACATCAACGTGGTGCGCTCCCTGCGCGGCGCCCTGGCGCGACGCATCGCCCTGCGCGGACCCCATCTCGCCCGCCTGCGCGAGGCCGAGGAGGAGCTGGATGCCCTGCTCAGGGCCGGCGGTGACGACGAGGCGTCACGCCTCAGGGCCGCCGCCCTGGAAGAGGAGATCCGCGAGCTGCGGCGCCGGATCAAGGCCATCCCGTTCATCGACACCTTCGATCTGCGCTACAACCACCGCATCGACCAGCCCAGGCCCACGGCACAGGCGGTGATGTTCTGTCTCATGGATGTTTCGGGCTCCATGGACGAGGAGCGCAAGGACATCGCCAAGCGTTTCTTCATCCTGCTCTACCTGTTCCTGACACGCAATTACGAACGCATCGACGTGGTCTATATCCGCCACCACACCACGGCCAAGGAAGTGGACGAGGATGAATTCTTCCATTCCCGGGAAACGGGCGGCACCGTGGTGTCCAGCGCCCTGGAACTCATGCACGACATCATCCTCGACCGCTATCCGACTTCCGACTGGAACATCTATGCCGCCCAGGCCTCCGACGGTGACAACTGGAACGACGACTCACCGAAATGCCGTGAACTGCTGATCAACAGGATCATGCCCCTGCTGCAATACTACGCCTATGTGGAAATCACGCCCGACGAACATCAGCGCCTGTGGCACGAATACCTCATCGTGCGCGAACACTGCCGTAATTTCGCCATGCAGCGCATCGACGGCCTGGAAGACATCTATCCCGTCTTTCGCGAGCTGTTCCGGAAGAAGGCATCATGAGCAGGAAACCCTTGTCGGACTCCTCGGAATGGAGCTTCGAGCTCATCGAACGCTATGACCGCGAAATTGCGCGCGTCGCCGCCGACTATGGCCTGGACACCTATCCCAACCAGATCGAGATAATCAGCTCCGAACAGATGATGGATGCCTACTCCTCGGTAGGCATGCCGGTGGGTTATCATCACTGGTCCTTCGGCAAGCACTTCCTCAACGTGGAACAACGCTACAAGCGTGGTCATATGGGGCTTGCCTACGAAATCGTCATCAATTCCAACCCCTGTATCGCCTATCTCATGGAAGAAAACACTATGATGATGCAGGCCCTGGTACTGGCCCACGCCGCCTATGGCCACAACTCCTTTTTCAAGAACAACTATCTGTTCCGCACCTGGACCAACGCCGACGCCATCATCGACTACCTCATCTTCGCCAAGAACTATGTCGCCGACTGCGAGCAACGCTACGGCGAAACGGAAGTGGAGCTGATCCTGGATTCCTGTCACGCCCTCATGAACTACGGCGTGGACCGCTACAAGCGGCCGCCGCGCCTGTCGGCACGCGAGGAAAAGGCAAGGCAGAAGGAGCGGGAAGCGTATCTGCAATCCCAGGTCAACGACCTGTGGCGGACCATTCCCTTCAAGAAAAAGCGCAAGGACGAGAAGAACGAACAACGCTTCCCCGCCGAGCCCCAGGAAAACCTGCTCTATTTCATTGAAAAGAACGCCCCGCTCCTCGAACCCTGGCAGCGCGAGATCGTGCGCATCGTGCGCAAGATGGCCCAGTATTTCTACCCCCAGCGCCAGACGCAGGTCATGAACGAGGGCTGGGCCACCTTCTGGCATTACACCATCCTCAACCGGCTCTACGACGAGGGGCTGCTCAGTGACGGATTCATGATAGAGTTCCTCCAGACGCATACCAACGTCATCCATCAGCCGCCCTTCGACAGCCCCCACTACACCGGCATCAATCCCTATGCCCTGGGCTTCGCCATGATGCGAGACATCCGCCGTATCTGCGAAAACCCCACAGACGAGGACCGCCGGTGGTTCCCGGAGATCGCCGGCAGCAACTGGCTGGAGACGCTGGACTTCGCCATGCGCAATTTCAAGGACGAGAGCTTCATCGCCCAGTATCTCTCGCCGCGCCTCATCCGGGAACTGCGCCTGTTCTCCGTCCTCGACGACGATCGCAAGCGCAAGCTGGAGGTCACCGCCATCCACGATGAGGCAGGCTACCGATACATACGCCAGGCGCTGGCGGATCAGTACAACCTGGGCAGCAACGAGCCCGACATCCAGATCCACGAGGTCAACATCCGCGGCGACCGCTCCCTCACCCTGCGCCACAGCCAGTACAACCGCCGCCCGCTGCACAAATCCGCCGACGAGGTCCTGAAACACATGGCCCGGCTGTGGGGTTTCACGGTACGCCTGGAAAGCGTGGACGAGAACGGCCGGGTGCTGCGGACCTACGAATGCGAGGTCTGACGGTGAGAAATGCCCATGGAAGCCTGCAGAAGCTATCGCGGCCAGGGGCCGCCCCTGGCAACAGGCCCACCCCCGGCGCGAAAGGGTTTCTCATTCACTGCCGAAAGGCCATGTCATGACGACCAAGACCATCACCTTCTGTGACATCTGCAACCCTCACTGCGTGCAGCCGATGGACCGGCGAGGCAGGCCGCGCGAAGGGCAGCAGGGACGGCGCGCAACGGACAATTGCGCCTGGGTGGAGGGCGCGCCGGAGGAAATCGCAGAACACGGCTGGATCGTGACCTCGAAAGGAAAACATATCTGCCCCCGTTGCTACATCCATCACAAGGAAGCGGTCTTCTCACTCTAGAGTCTGTCATCGACCTCCCACGCCGTCATATCGACCTCACCTATTGTCATTTAACCTTCCCTGTTGTCATTCCGACCTTCCCTGTTGTCATTTCGACCGAAGGGAGAAATCTTGCCCCCCTGACTCCAGATTTCTCGCTGCGCTCGAAATGACAGGGCGTTCAGACACTCATGGGCAAATAGGACGCGACAGAGCGTCATGTACCAAGACAATCGATAGTAAAGCAACCTTCAGAGCAACCCAGGCGTTCCGGATCAAGGCGCGACCCGCAGAGAATGGCTGGTCCTTTCCAAGGGCCGCAACGCCGAGCCGGGACGCCTGGGCCGCTCCCTCCGGGCGGGCGGTCGGGCGGCCATTCGCGGTGTTGCGGCGGCTTGTCATAGGCGCGCTATGGCGGCGCCACCGCGCCTTGCGACTGAGCGCCCGACCACCCGCTGAAGGTCGCTTTACTATCGATTGTCTTAGTAAGTCAGTGCGGCAGCTCCATGTGGTGCATCATTGGCACGCCGCCGGGTCACTGGCACAATTCACGATCCCCATCCTCATCGGCCAGTGCCAGAAGTGTCGGATCGCCACCGACAGCAGCGGTATTGAAGGTGCAGGTCTGTTCGCTGGCAAAGCGCAGCAGATAATGAGGGCCGCCCGCCTTGGGTCCTGTCCCCGAGAGCCCCTCGCCTCCGAAGGGCTGTACACCCACCACTGCGCCGATCATGTTGCGGTTGACATAGATGTTCCCGGCGCGGGCCCGTGCGATGATGCGTTCGGCGGTCGCCTCGATGCGGCTGTGGATACCCAGGGTCAGGGCGTAACCCGTGGCATTGACGGCATCCACCACGGCATCGAGACGATGGGCATCGTAACGCACCACATGGAGTACGGGGCCGAAGACTTCCTCCTTCAGGCAATCCAGGTTTTCAATTTCATAGAGCCTTGGGGCGAGGAACCAGCCTTCCGTGACCTCCTCCGGGAGGGGCGTCTCACACAGCAGCCGTCCAAGGCGCTCCATGCGCGCGACATGAGCCATGATCCTGTCCCGGGCAGGACGGTCGATGAGCGGTCCCACGTCGGTGGCCGGCTGCAGGGGATCCCCCAGCCGCAGCTCGGCCATGGCGCCCTGCAAGAGCCGGATGACACGCGGTGCAATCTCTTTCTGGAGATACAGGATGCGCAGGGCCGAGCAGCGCTGGCCCGCGCTGTTGAAAGCGGATCGCAGCACATCGCTGACCACCTGTTCCGGCAGGGCCGAACTGTCCACGATCATGGCATTCTGTCCCCCCGTCTCGGCAATGAGCGCCGCAATGGGCGCCTGACGCGCCGCCAGGGTCCGGTTGATCCGCCAGGCCGTCGCCGTGGAACCGGTGAAGGCCACACCCGCAAGCAGGGGATGGCGCACCAGGCTCATGCCCACCGCCTCGCCGCCCCCCGGCAGGAAGTGCAGCACCTCCGGGGGGACACCCGCCTCATGAAACAGGCTCACCACCTGCGAGGCCACCAGGGGTGTCTGGGAAGCAGGCTTGGCAATGACGCAATTCCCCGCCACCAGCGCTGCCGCCACCTGCCCGGTGAAAATGGCCAGGGGGAAATTCCAGGGACTGATGCAGGCGAACACGCCCAGCCCCCGCAAAGACAGGGTGTTGCGCTCCCCCACGGGACCGGGCAGCCGCAGCAAGGCCCCCTGTTGCCGCGCAAGCGCCGCATAATAGCGGCAGAAATCCACGGCCTCGCGCAGTTCCGCCAGCGCATCGGGCAGGGTGCGCCCGCCTTCGCGCACCACCAGGGCCACGAATGCCGCCCGCCGCGCCTCCAGCAGATCCGCGACACGCTCGAGACAGGCGGCCCGTTCTTCCACGGGGCTTGCACACCAGGCGGGGAAGGCCTGCCTCGCCACGGTCACGGCCCGGCTCGCCAGTGCCTCGTCCGCCTCCTCCACGGTTCCCACGAGGCGCGCCGGCGCGGCGGGATCGCGGATCTCCCGCGGCACGCCGCTGCAGGCGTCGCCATCCACCAGGGGCCGCGCATGCCTGGGCGTGGCCAGTGCCGCCTCCATTTCGCCGATCAGATTTGTGAGCGCCTCGCGGTCGGCCAGGTTGATGCCCAGGGCATTGCGGCGTTGCGGCAGGTAGAGATCCACGGGCGGGGGAATGCGCGGATGGGCAATGCACCCCGCCAGGGAGCGGATGCGTGCGACGGGATCCATAATGATCTCTTCGACGGGGACCCGCTCGTCGACGATGCGGTTGACGAAGGAAGTATTGGCGCCGTTCTCCAGCAGGCGCCGGACCAGATAGGGGAGCAGTTCCTCGTAGCCGCCCACCGGCGCGTAAACGCGGCAAGGGACGTGCCGCCCTTCCGGCAAGGTCCGCAGCGCTTCATAAAGGGCCTCGCCCATGCCATGGAGGCGCTGGAACTCGAAGCGCCTTCCCACGCCCCCCCGCTCCGGCCCCGCCATCTCCAGGAGGCTCGCCACGGTCTGGGCATTGTGAGTGGCGAACTGGGGATAGAAGGCCTGCTCCTGCTCCAGCAGACGGCGGGCACAGGCAAGATAGGAGACGTCGGTGGCCGCCTTGCGAGTGAAGACGGGATAGCCGCTGAGCCCCTGTTCCTGGGCCCTTTTGATCTCGCTGTCCCAGTAGGCGCCTTTCACCAGGCGCAGGGGAATACGCCGCCCCACCGTGGCAGCCCGTCCGGCCAGCCATTCGATTACCGGCAGGGCCCGCTTCTGGTAGGCCTGCACCGCGAGCCCGAAGCCCTCCCAGTCTCCCAGGGATGGATGGGTGTAGACGAAATCGAAGAGATCCAGGGTCACGTCCAGATGCTCGGCCTCTTCGGCATCGATGGTCAAACCGATGCCCGCATCCCTGGCGCGGCACGCCAGCATCAGCAGACGCGGTCCCAGTTCCCGCAGCAGCCGGTCACGCTGCAGGGGTTCGAAACGGGGATGGAGCGCGGACAGTTTCACGGAAACCCCCGGCGCGGCAAAGACATCCTCGGCGTCATGGCTGCCCGCCAGCGCGGCGATGGCTTCGGTATAGGCCTGGCAATAACGATCCGCGTCCGCCTGGCACAGGGCCGCCTCGCCCAGCATATCGAAGGAATAACGCCAATGCCCCCAATGCTGCCCCCGCTTTCCATCGCGCCCCCCCTCGCGGCGGGCGCGCTCCAGTGCCTCGCCCATGTCGCGCCCCATGACGAACTGATGCGCGATGATGCGCATGGCCTGGCGCAGTGCCATGCGAATGACGGGCTCGCCGCTGCGGGCCACCAGATGTCCCAGAAAGGCCAGGGGATCGTGGCGTATCTCCGTTTCCAGCCGGACGATCCGGCCGGTGAGCATCAGCCCCCAGGTGCCGGCGTTCACCAGCAGGGAATGCCCGGCTCCGAGGTGACGGCGCCAGTCGGCCTGGGCCAGTTTGTCCTGGATCAGGCGGTCGGCGGTGTCGGCGTCAGGGATGCGCAAGAGGGACTCGGCCAGGCACATCAGCACGACCCCCTCCTGGGACGACAGATCGTATTCGTGCATGAAGGCATCCAGGCCGCCCCCGGCCAGACGCCGCGCCCGCACCGCTTCCACCAGCAGGCGCGCCCGGGCCGCCACGCGCGCGGCGGCGGCTTCGTTCAGCGTGGCAAGGGGCAACAGGCGCCGCACCGTCTCCGACTCGTCCGCCAGCCAGGCCGCCCTGATGGCGTGGCGCGCCGGATCGGCCGGACCCGCACCATGATGCAGGACCATGGAGACGATTATACGCTGCTTGTTATTCGCCTGGGCCTAACTTTGACAAAAGACCAAAGGCAAGCCGGATGAAGGCCCAAAGGACCGAAATCCCGGCGCCTGCCTTCAGCGCGGCTTTACAACTTCAATGGTGACAGGTTGAGAAATCAAAGGCGGATCATGGGGGACATGATTCTTGTCACCCAGGATCAGGCGCAGCGTATGACGGCCCGGCGGCAGCTCCAGGATCACCTCGGTCTGGCCGCCGCCGAAATGGCGATGACGTTCATCCTTGGGCAGGGGCTTGTCCAGGGGTGGCAGCACATCCACATTGATGAGCAGGTGATGATGACCGGTAGCGGGCTTGTCCACCCCGGCCGGAGCCACCCCCATGCCCTGAAGACCGAAGCGCACCTTGACCGGGCTGGTCACGGTTTCACCATGGGCAGGACTGATGAGATAGACCCGGGCATCGGACGGTGCGGGGGAGCGGCTCCAGGCGGAGCCGGGGACGTACAGCAGCAAAAAGCCCGTGAACAGGGCCGCAAAAAAAGAGACGGATCGTTCCATGGCAGGCATTCCTTATCGAAACCAATGACTATGGTTACTCGCCGGCGTTATTGTAAATGCCAACATGGCACAGACCGGCGCCTCGACAGGTATTCTACATGGAATCGACCAGGCCAACCACTCCCGTGCCGCATGCCTGGCCGTCTGTCATCGGACCGCTGACATCATGAGGGCATAATATGTACCCCAAACACATCTTTAATTGGCAGTTTTCCGAACTATAACACTGATTTTTTCCAGGTTCATGTTTTCAAGGTTACACGCCGATATTTCTGCAAGCAAAACTTCTCTACGCCTCAAAGCCCGGATGACTCATAAACTACAGAAGATCAAAGTCGAGCACCTCAAGTTCGGCATGTATGTCTCGCAACTTGATCGGCCCTGGCTGGAAACGAACTTTCTTTTCCAAGGCTTCCATATCAGGACGCTTGAAGACATCCAGAAGCTCAGAAACTACTGTGATCATGTCTATGTGGACCCAGAGAAGGGAGTTGCAGTACCGAGGAATCTGGAGATTTCCACGCGGCTGGATGAGGAGCAGTTGACGCGTATATTCCTCAGCCCATGCGGAGATAAAAGATATCCCATCGTCACGCCCGTGGAAGAAGAACTCAAGATCGCGCGCAAAAGTTACGATAACGCATTAAACCTGGTATCGGACATCACAGAGAGAATCTGCAAAGGAACCAGGCTCAAGGCCGACCCCATCAGGAAAACTCTCAACTCAACCATTGAGAGCATATTACGCAATCCTGATGCCTTCATGTGGATGAAACAATTGAAAGACAAGGACAGTTACACCTACCGCCACTGTGTTGACGCCAGCGCCCTCGCCATTGCCTTTGGCCGGCACCTCGGCCTGTCCAAGCCCAATCTGGAGAATCTGGCGATCGGTACGCTCCTGTTTGATATCGGCAAGCTGCAACTTCCCGATGAGCTTCTGAACAAACCAACCAAACTCACGAGCAGGGAATATGAACTCATAAAACGTCACGTCCACATCGGCGCAGAACTGGTCAGTGACATGGAAGGCAGTAACAAGGAGATCATCACACTGGTCATGCATCATCACGAGAGGCATGATGGTAAAGGCTATCCATGTGGCATATCCGGAAACCGCATATCAATCAACGGGAGGATAGCGTCTCTCGTTGACTGTTATGACGCCATTACGAGTGATCGTCCTTATAGAGCCGCTTTAGCCTCCTACGAAGCAATCCAACAGATCTACAGTTGTAGAAACAAGGATTTCCAGGCTGAGATGGTAGAACAATTTATACAATGCATCGGGCTTTATCCTCCTGGCACCGTCGTGGAACTGAATACGGGCGAAGTTGCAATCGTCATCGCGCAGAACCGTACCAATAGACTGCACCCCCGCGTCATGCTGATACTGGACAAGGACAAGAAACCCTACGACCGCAATGCCATATTAAATCTCGCCGACAAGCCTAGAAGCAAGTTCGGAATCTTCGTGGAAATCAAGAAACCGCTCCCGCCCAAGGCATATGGGATAGAACCGAAAGAATATTATATTTGAACGATGGACATCGAGGATAACAGGCGGGGGGCTCCCCATCATAACAGGCAGATGCTTTTGCGGTCTCTGTCAGAGATTCTCTCGCATCATCGCAGCAGCGGGCATTACTGCGCCCTGCTGCTGTTTCAATTGGGAGGCTTTCGGGAAACGAGCATTTCTCATGGATATCCTGCATGGCTCCAATCCGTATCCTGCATTATGGAGAAAATTCGACCGACACTGAAGGAAGATGATCTCTTGATGAATACAGGTGATGACGAGATTGTCATCGTATTGGCGGACATAAAGGCACCTCAGATAGCATACCTTGCGGCAAACAAGTTCCTTGATATCATTAATGGACGCCATGACATAGTGGGTACGGCCATCAGTTTGTACGCCTCTTGTGGTTGCGCAATCTATCCGGATCACGCAGTTGAACATGTTGAACTTCTCAGAGCCGCTGAATCCGCGCTTTACGTTACACAGATTCAAGGTAAAGCGATTACCTTCTATGATGAATCGTTTACCATGCGTAGACGACGCATCATCGCATTGCAGAACGATCTGCGCCTGTCCTTGGAAAATGATGAATTATGCCTCTTTTATCAACCCCAGGTTGATATAAGGAACGGGGAATTATATGGGCATGAATCTCTCATGCGCTGGAATCACCCGCAGGAAGGATGGATCATGCCCGGCGAATTCATCTCGGCAGCGGAGCAATGTGACCTCATTCACCCCCTCACATTCTGGTCTTTGAATGTAGCATTTCGCGAATATCACAGACTGTCAGAAGCCGTCAATAATACCCGTCTATCACTCAACCTCTCCGCCAGGCTGCTGGACTCCCATGAAACACCGGAACTGATCCAGAGCGCCATCAACATCTGGTCCATGAAACCAGAGAACCTGACGCTCGAAGTCACCGAAAGCGCCATGATGAAAGACCCAAAGAAAGCATTGGAAATCCTGAAAACTCTTCACAGCATGGGCATTGCACTGTCCATCGATGATTTCGGCACAGGCTATTCGTCCCTTTCTTATCTGAGAAGACTGCCGGTCAAAGAACTGAAGATCGACAAGAGTTTCGTTCAACAGATGGCCACAGACTTGCCCAACCGCCAGATCGTCCAGTCCGTCATCGACCTGGCCCACAACCTGGACATGCGCGTGGTGGCTGAAGGCATCGAGGACGAACTCACCCTGGACATGCTGAGAGAAATGGGTTGTGACTTCGGGCAGGGCTATCATATCGCCCGCCCCATGCCCCTGGAAAAGGCGCTGTCCTGGGCGAATAAACCCGCCCCGGGCCTCTCCCCCGATGAGGCGGCGGGCAACCCGTAACCGCCCGCAGATATCGTGCAGGAGCGACCGCCTGGCCTCCTATCCCCCCTTCGCGCCGGGGCGGCGCTCCCACACCTGTGATGCATCCAGCGAACCCGAGAACCTATTCCACTTCTTCCGGGCGCGCCTCTCCCAGCCACACCTTGATCACATCAGCGGTCAGCCCCAGGTCCGCACTGGCGTATTCGCCTCGGGCCTGCAGTCTGGCCACCTGCGCCCCTTCGGCGAGCCGGGCGGCCAGATCCTCCGCGAAGGCATCGAAGCGGCTGTGCAACTGCACGACCCCATGCTGGCGGATGAGAAACCGGCCGGCCCCGTCCTCACGGGGGCGCACGACGGAATCACCTTCGGCAGTCGTGAGATCGGCCACCACGCCGCCCTGGCGAACATGGTGGAAACGCCCCGCGCCGGCAAGATCGAGCACCAGGCCTGCCGCATCTCAGCACCGATGCTATATGACCTGAAAACACCGGTTTGAGATGTCCTCCCGATCAAGCCTAGGGCGATCATCCCAGGGTTGTGTATGTCATGACTCATGGGAGGGTGCCATGCTCAACCGAGAGGACTGGCTCATGATACGAGAGATGCGGAAAAAAGGCTGCTATTTGCGAGAGATAGCCCAGCAGGTGGGTTGCTCGGAGCGGACGGTCCGCCGGGCGTTGCAGCGGGGCGGGCCGCCGCCTCGGCGGCGAGCCGGAGTGCGGCCGAGCAAGCTGGATCCCTATAAAGCGCAGGTGGATCAGTTGCTTGCGGATGGCGTCTGGAATGCGACGGTGATTTTCGCCGAGATCCAGGCCCGGGGGTATGCCGGTGGACTCAGCATCCTGCGGGACTACATCCGGCCGAAGCGGGCGTTGAGGAAGGCGAAGGGCACGGTGCGTTTCGAAACGGCCCCCGGTCGTCAGCTGCAGAGCGACTGGGGGCAGATCGAGACGATGGTCGGCGGCGAGCCGACGCGGGTGCATTTTGCCGTCAACACGCTGGGGTATTCGCGGCGGTTCCATGCCAATGTTGAACTGTCCACTGAAGCGGGGTAACTCCAGACATCAGTCATCAATGTAAGTCTCATATAGGTGAGCGTTATGCATTTCCGTGGGGTTTGTCGTTTCAGGTAACGCCTGTCATTTCAAGCGCAGCGAGAAATCTGAGGAGCGGTGGGACAGGATTTCTCCCTTCGGTCGGAATGACAACACCCTCTGTCATTTCGAGCGCAGCGGGAAATCTGGGATCAGTGGCATAGGATTCCGGTCGGAATGACAACACCCCTGCGTCATTCCGAGCACAGCGAGGAATCTGGGGGCAGTGGGACAGGATTCCTCCCTGCGGTCGGAATGACAGCGTCCTTGGTCATTTCGAGCGCAGCGAGAAATCTGGGGAGCGGTGGGACAGGATTCCTCCCTGCGGTCGGAATGACAACGTCCTTGTGTCATTCCGAGCGCAGCGAGAAATCTGAGGAGCGGTGGGACAGGATTTCTCCCTGCGGTCGGAATGACAACACCCTCTGTCATTTCGAGCGCAGCGGGAAATCTGGGATCAGTGGCATAGGATTCCTCCCTTCGGTCGGAATGACAACACCCCTGCGTCATTCCGAGCACAGCGAGGAATCTGGGGGCAGTGGGACAGGATTCCTCCCTGCGGTCGGAATGACAGCGTCCTTGGTCATTTCGAGCGCAGCGAGAAATCTGGGGAGCGGTGGGGCAGGATTCCTCCCTGCGGTCGGAATGACAACGTCCTTGTGTCATTCCGAGCGCAGCGAGAAATCTGAGGAGCGGTGGGACAGGATTCCTCCCTGCGGTCGGAATGACAACGTCCTTGTGTCATTCCGAGCACAGTGAGAAATCTGGGGGCACTGGGACAGGATTCCTCCCTACGGTCGGAATGACAGCGTCCTTGTGTCATTTCGAGCACAGAGGGAAATCTGGGGAGCGGTGGGACAGGATTTCTCCCTTCGGTCGAAATGACAAAGGAATGAGGTCGAAATGACAAAAAAGTGTAGCCGGAATGACAAGAAAGTACGGTCGTAATGTCAAGGAAGAGTGTTCCGCAGATTCAACTTTGAAGTGCAACCAAAATGACAAAAGCGTGTTCTGCCTGAGAAACGCTGTTTTCATCCCCGCAAACCTGAATAACAGCCTGGACTTCCATCCTGGTGGTCGCCCGAGCAGCCGGGTCAATCCGCCTCCCGTTCCAGGTCACAGCAGTGTGTGGCGCGCTGGATGCCTTCGCCTTCGGTGCTGAGGACTGCGCCGGTGACCGGGTTGGGGCGGAAGGTCGTGCAGCCTTTCAGTCCCTGATCGTAGGCTTCGTCGTAAACCTGCCGGAAGGCCTCGAAGTCGTAGTCCGCAGGAATGTTGATGGTCTTGGAGATGGCATTGTCCACGTAGGGCTGCACTGCCGCCTGCATGCCCACGTGGACGGTCGGCGCCAGGCTGCGGGCATCCACGAAGGCGGGCGGCAGCCTTGCCTCGCCCCGAAGCCGGCGCCACAGGCGGTAGGCATAATCTTCCAGGGGATACTCGGTATAGCTGCCGTCGCGCTCCAGCACGCGGCGCCGGTAACTGAAGTCGAAGACAGGTTCCAGCCCGCTGGAGACGTTGTTGGCGAGAAGACTGATGGTGCCGGTGGGGGCGATGGCGATGAGGTGACTGTTGCGGATGCCATGACGTTCGATACCCTCCCTGATGTCGCCGGGCAGGGACCGGACAAAGGGGGCGTCAAGATAGGACTCCCGCTCGAACCAGGGAAAGGGGCCTTTTTCCCTGGCGAGCGCGACGGAACTGCGGTAGGCACTATGGCAGATACGCCGCATCACCTCGGCGGCAAAGGTGCGTGCCTGTCTGCTGTCGTAACGCAGCCCCAGCATGATGAGTGCATCGGCCAGACCGGTGATGCCCAGTCCCACGCGACGCGTGCCACGGGCCTGTTCTTTCTGCGCCGCGAGAGGAAAACGCGACAGGTCGATGACATTGTCCAGCAGGCGCACCGCCACGGGCACCACGGACTCCAGCGCCGGCCAGTCGAAGGCAGCCTGCTCCGAGAACGGTGCGGAGACGAAGCAGACGAGATTGATCGACCCCAGATCGCAGGCGCCATAGGGCGGCAGGGGAATCTCGCCACAGGGATTGGTTGCACTGATGGTCTCGCGGTAATGGAGGTTGTTGAGCCGGTTGATACGGTCGATGAACAGGACGCCGGGCTCCGCATAGTCGTAGGTGGCACGCAGGATGCGGGCCCAAAGCCGGCGTGCCGGGAGGCGTTTCAGGACACGACAGGGCACCGCCGCCGCATATCCCGGCCAGTGTCGCATAACGGTCTCCGCCTCGCCCGCGGCAGCCAGCTCGTTGCGGGGATCGGGAAACACCAGCGGCCAGGGCTCGTCATGCCGCACCGCATTCATGAAGGCATCGGTGACCTGGACCGAAAGATTGAAGTGGCGCAGGCTGCGGCCATCCTGCTTGGCGGCGATGAAGGCCTCGATATCGGGGTGGTCGCAGCGCAGGGTGGCCATCATGGCGCCGCGTCGCGCGCCGGTGGAGAGCAGGGTCGCGCACATGCTGTCCCAGATGTGCATGAAAGAGACGGGGCCGGAGGCAACGGTGCCGGCGCTGCGTGCCGGAAGACCACGGGGGCGCAATGTGGAAAAATCATATCCTACGCCACCGCCCTGCTGCAGGGTCAGCGCCCCCTCCTTGAGGGCCTCGAAAATGCCGTCCATGGAGTCCTCGATGAGTCCCATGACGAAACAGTTGAAGAGGGTCACCCGGTGGGCGGTGCCGGCACCCGCCTGGATGCGTCCCCCCGGCAGGAAGCGGAAACCCGCGAGGATGTCATAGAAGCGCCTCGCCCAGCCCGCCTGGCCGTCTTTCTCCACCGCTGCGAGGGCGCCGGCAATGCGACGCCAGGTATCCTCGATGCGCCGGTCCCGGATCTGGCCGTCTTCTCGCCAGCGGTATTTGCTGTCCCAGATATGGCGCGAGATGGCGGTCTCAAAGATGTGTCCGTCGTTCATCACTGCCTCGTTTACGGGACCTCATTTGCGGGGTCTCATTTGCGGGCCTGGCGCTTGAGATGGCGAAAGAGGCGCTTGCGCCGCTTGACCTGCCTGGGCGTGAGCACGTTCTTTTTGCCCTGATAGGGGTTCTCGCCCCCCTTGAACTCGATGCGGATGGGGGTTCCCTCCAGTTGCAGGGCACGGCGGAAATGGTTTTCCAGGTAACGCCGGTATTCCCCGGGAACGGCGGCGGTCTGATTGCCATGGATCACGATCACGGGTGGATTGTGTCCGCCCTGGTGGGCATAGCGCAGCTTGATGCGCCGCCCGCGCACCAGGGGCGGGGCGTGCCGGGTCACGGCCTCCTCCAGCAGGCGCGTGAGCTGCGGCGTGGACAGCTTGCGCATGCTGCTCTCGTAACACCGGTCCACGGCCTTGAGCAGATCCCGGATGCCGCTGCCGTGAAGGGCAGAGATGAAATGCAGCGGCGCATAAGGGACGAAGGCAAGGCGCCGATCCAGCTCGGCGCGCACGGTACGCCTCCGCTCCTGGCTGAGTCCGTCCCACTTGTTGACGGCGATGACCAGCGCCCGGCCGCTCTCGATGGCCAGGCCCAGCAGGCGGGCATCCTGTTCGGCGACACCCTCCCGCGCATCCAGCACCAGGATCACCACGTGGGCGGCCTCCATGGCCTGCAGCGTCTTGATCACGCTGAATTTCTCAATGGCCTCGTTGATACGGCTGCGGCGCCGCACACCGGCGGTATCGATCAGGGTATAGCGGCGTCCCTCGTGGACGAAGGGAATGCGGATGCTGTCGCGGGTGGTGCCCGGCTGGTCATAGGCAAGGACGCGCTCTTCGCCCAGGAGGCGATTCACCAGCGTGGATTTGCCTACATTGGGACGCCCCACCAACGCCACGCGGATCCCCTCTTCCGCCGTCTCCTCCCCGTCTTCGCACTCGGGAGGAAAGTCCGCCAGCACGGCCTGCATCAGGCCCTGCACGCCACGACCATGAACGGCGGCGATGCAATGGGTCTCGGCGATACCCAGCGCCTGGAATTCCGCCGCTGCCATGCCCGGCGCCTGCCCCTCGGTCTTGTTGACCACCAGGATCAGACGTTTTCCATAGGGACGCAACTGCTCCACGATGGCGGCATCCGCGGGAGTGAGCCCGGCGCGTCCATCCACCAGCAGCATCACCACATCGGCCTCTTCCACCGCGCGCAGCACCTGCTGTGCCATGCGTTGATCCAGGGGAGCCTTCTCCCCGCTCAACCCTCCCGTATCCACCACAATGAAAGAATGCCCCCCCATACGGCCCAGGCCGTACTGGCGGTCGCGGGTCAGCCCAGGCTGGTCGGCCACCAGGGCATCGCGACTGCCCGTAAGCCGGTTGAACAGCGTGGACTTGCCCACATTGGGACGCCCCACGAGCGCTATGACGGGTTTCATGGCCTTAGGGTAAAGAGAAAAGGGGGAAGAAGGAAGGGGATGGTGTTGGGGGATGGACTGTGTGCGTCATGGGGGAACTGTCTGCCCGCACCACCGCCCCTACACATCAGGCATCATTCACCCTGCCGCAGCTTCTTCGTCTGCAGAACATACACCGCGTTGTGCTGGTCCTTGAGATAGAGCACACCATCGTGGCTCACGATGGGCCCGGGCAGGCCCACCGGGCTGACCTGATGACGCGCAACCAGGGTGCCGTCCTCCGGCGAAAGCCAGTGCAGGTAACCGGAGGCATCGCCCACCACCAGCAGTTCGCCGTCGCGGGCCGGTGCGCTGAGGATACGGCCCTGCAGTTCCTCCTGCTGCCAGAGTATGGCGCCGCTGCGCCGCTCCAGGGCCAGCAGCACGCCGTTTTCGTCGCTGACGTAGACATGATCGCGGTCCACGAGCAGGCTGTGATAGGTCGAAACATCGCGGCCCCAGAGGATCCTGCCGGTGGCCGCCGAGACCGCCACCACGCGCCCGTGATAGGCAGCGGCGTAGATCACGCCGTCGCGCAGCACGGGATCACCGTCCACATCCACGATGCGCTCCAGCTCGGAGCGTCCCTGGGGCACGGCCACCGTGGCCTCCCAGATGACCTTGCCGTCCTGCAGCGCAAGCGCCACGAGCTTGCCGCTGGCCAGGCCGACGATGACCTTGCGGCTGTCGATGAGGGGCGTGCTGGTACCGCGGAGGGAAAGGGAGGGCACGCTGCTCTCGTAGACCCACAGGCGCCGGCCGTCCCGGGCATCCAGCCCGAAGAGGCGGCCGTCGTTGACGTGGACCACCACCACCCGCCCGTCGCTCACCGGCGGAGACAGGACTTCGCTGGAAACCCGGCTGCGCCAGAGCAGGCGGCCATCGTCCTGGCGCAGGGCGATCACCTCCCCCTCGCGGGTGCCCAGCAGGATCATATCCCCGCTCAGTCCGGGCCCGCTGGTGATGACCACCGGCTCGCCTCCCGCCGGGGGATCGAACACCTTGCGCCACAGGCGCCTTCCCGCCGGCGCCTTCACGGCAAACAGGCGGGCCGGCGGCGTATCCACGAAATAGAAGCGTCCCCCCTGGACCGCCGGCGCCAACAAGGCCTCGTCCACGTCATGGCCGCCCTGCGACTGCCGATACCACAGCAGTTCTGCCTGGATGCCGGTCACCAGCCCCGGAAGGGGCTGCGCTTCGTGGTCTTCTTCGCGCGTCACCACGGTGCCGCAGGATGCGGCAAATAACGCAAACGCCACGATGACCAGTGTGCGCGTCGCTGTTTGAAGGCGCGCAAAGGAATGATCAGACCGCATCAGGCATCGCCGCCACCCAGTTCATTGAGCTTCATCCGCAGCAGGCGATCGTCGCTGCCGGGCTCGCGATGCGCCAGCGCCTTTTCATAGGCAGTACGCGCCGCGGCTTCGTTGCCCATGGCCACATGGACATCGCCGCGGATTTCTTCGGTAAGCACGGTGAAGGCTTCATTGGTCACGGTCGCGAGGATGTTGAGGGCCAGCTGGGGATTGCCTTCCGCGAGGTGAACCCGGGCAAGGCGCAATCGCGCCAGGTCCTGCAGCTCGGGCAGTGGCGCATTCTCCCGCACCCATTCCAGGCGGCTGCGCGCGGCCGCCAGCTCACCGGCCTCCGTGCGCACCTTGGCCAGCACCAGCGCCGCCAGCGCGCCGTAAGGCGTCCCGTCATAGTTTTCGATGAGATAGGTCCCACGCTTGATCACGGCCTCGCGGTTGTCCTGGGCCAGTTCGGTGAGCAACTGCTGGTATTCCGCCGAGGCCGTCTGTGCCTGGGTTTCGGCACGATCGAGCCACCAGCGGGTACCCACCACCGCGGCCAGCACCAGGACCACACCCGTGACGACCATCTTGCCGTTTTCCTGCCACCACCGCTTGATGGCCTGTTCGTCGGTCTCGTATGTATTCACCTCGTGTTTCCCTCATGCTGTCTTTTTGCAATCGGTCCCCGCCGCCTGCACGGCGGGCCATGGCTCACGCCTCGTGCCCGGTCCATCGCCGCATCCAGGCCACCACGGCATCCTGCGCGATGCGTTGCTGGGGCCGGTCTTCACGGAGGAACTTGATGGACACCACGCCTTCGGCCAGTTCCTCTTCGCCGAGGATCAAGGCAATGGACGCGCCGCTGCGGTCGGCCTTCTTCATCTGGCTCTTGAAGCTGCCACCGCCGCAGTTGACCCGCACACCCAGCGCCGGCATGGCATCGCGCAGGCGCTCGGCCAGACACAGGCCCGCCGTCGCCGTTCCCGCGCCTGCCATGACGAGATAGACAAGCGGTGACGCCGGTGTCATCTCCCTTCCCCCTTCGCGCAGGAGGGCCAGGAGGCGCTCCATGCCCAGCGCGAAACCCGCCGCCGGTGTGGGCCGCCCGCCCAGTTGTTCCACGAGGCGGTCGTAGCGGCCACCGGCACACACCGTGGCCTGTGCCCCCAGGCGGTCGCTGACCCATTCGAAGACGGTCTTTTCATAATAGTCCAGTCCCCGCACCAGGCGTTCGTTGATCACATAGGCAACGCCCGCGGCATCCAGCAGGGCACGCAATTCGGCAAAATGCGTGGCCGAATCCTCGTCCAGCCAGTCCGACAGGCGCGGCGCCCCGGCGATGAGCGACTGCATGGCGGGGTTCTTGCTGTCGAGAATGCGCAGGGGATTGCTGTGCAGGCGTCGCCGGCTGTCCTCGTCGAGTTGAGCCTCGCGGGCGGAGAAATACGCCACCAGCCGCTCCCGGTAGGCCTGCCGCGCGGCGAGGCTGCCCAGGCTGTTGAGCTGTAATTCCAGCCCTTCGATGCCCAGTTCCCGCCACAATCGCGCGGTGAAGAGAATCAGCTCGGCCTCGATATCGGGACCGGCCATGCCGAAGGCTTCCACGCCCAGCTGGTGAAACTGGCGATAACGGCCTTTCTGCGGCCGCTCGTGACGAAACATGGGCCCGCCATACCACAGGCGCTGGACCTGGTTGTGCAACAGGCCATTCTCGATACCGGCACGGACGCAGCCGGCGGTCCCCTCCGGGCGCAGGGACAGGCGCTCCCCGTTGAGATCCTCGAAGGTGTACATCTCCTTCTCGACGATGTCGGTCACTTCGCCGATGGTGCGCACGAAGAGTTCGGTCTTCTCCACCAGAGGCAGACGGATCTCCTCGTAACCATAGGATTGCGCCACGCGGCGGAAGACCTCCTCGAGGCGGCGCCAATACGGGATGTCCCGTGGCAGGATGTCGTGCATGCCACGGATTGCCTGAATCACCTGGGCCATTCGTCTGCGTCAGGGATACCCCGGGAATGCGTGTCAGCGCGTCCCGCCCTGGCGGACCACCACGGGAATGGCGTCCACGCCCGCGGCCGCGCGCCGCTGTTGCAGATAATCGCGGATGGTCTGTTCCAGTTCATCGAGGAGCGCCTCGTCACCCACCTTGTGATGGGGCCTGCCGTCGATGTAGAGCAGATTGGGACTGCCGCCGGTGACGCCGATGTGCGCCTCGCGGGCCTCGCCGGGGCCGTTGACCACGCAGCCGATCACCGCCACGTCCAGGGATTCGTTGATGTCTTCGAGGCGCGCCTCCAGGGCATTGACGGTGGCGATGACATCGAAACGCTGCCGGGAACAGGAAGGGCAGGCCACCAGGTTGATGCCGCGGCTGCGCAGGCGCAGGCTCTTCAGGATATCGTAGCCCACCTTGACCTCCTCCACCGGGTCGGCGGCCAGGGAAACGCGCAGGGTGTCGCCGATCCCCTCGGCCAGCAGCATGCCGATGCCCACCGCGGATTTCACGGTGCCGGCCCGCAGGCCGCCCGCCTCGGTGATGCCCAGGTGCAGGGGCTGCTCGATCTGTCCCGCCAGCAGGCGGTAGGCGGCCACGGTCATGAACACTTCCGAGGCCTTGAGACTGACCTTGAAATCCTGGAAATCGAGACGGTCCAGGATATCGATATGGCGCAGGGCGGACTCCACCAGCGCCTCCGGCGTGGGCTCGCCGTATTTCTGCTGCAATTCCTTCTCCAGGGAACCGGCATTGACCCCGATGCGGAGGGGAATACCGTGATCACGGGCGCTGTCCACCACCGCGCGCACGCGTTCCTCCCGGCCGATGTTGCCGGGGTTGATGCGCAGGCAGTCGGCACCCAGCTCGGCCACCCGCAGGGCGATGCGATAATCGAAATGGATGTCCGCCACCAGGGGCACGCTCACCTGGCGCTTGATGGCGCCGAAGGCTTCCGCGGCCTCCATGGTGGGCACGGAGACCCGCACGATATCGGCGCCGGCCCGGGCCAGCGCCTCGACCTGGGACACGGTGGCCGCCACGTCGCAGGTCTCGGTATTGGTCATGCTCTGCACGGCGATGGGGGCATCGCCACCCACGGGCACGTGTCCCACATGGATGAGTCGGGCACGCCGGCGCTTGATGGGAGGATTCGTCTGCATGTGTTCGTTCTCTCAGGGCTCACCCAGCTCGAAGCGGGCCACCTTGCCGCGCGTGTGGCGGCTCACATCGTAGGGTTCCCCATTGTATTCAATCTCAACGCCCGGCGCATAGCCCAGCAGGATGCTGAAGGGCGCCTCTCCCGTCAGCTCGCGCTCCTGGCCCGCGCGCCCCAGGTCGAACATCAACCGCCGGCCCGTGCCGTCGCTGATCTCCACCCAGGAATCGGCGGAAAAACGCAGGCGCAGCCGGTGCGTGGTGTCGGACGGGGCCGGCGCCACGGCGGCGGGCGCCGGCGCGGTTGCAACGGCGGCCGGGAGGGGGGGGTCGGGTGACGCCCCGGCAGGCGGGGAACCGGAACGTGGTTCGGAAACCGGATCCGGAACGGAAGAGGCGGTGGCAGCGGGCGTCTCAGGGGGCACAAGGACGGCGGCCGCCTCGGTCTGCATCCGCAGCGAATCAGGCACCGGCGCATCCAGTGCGCCGGGAGATCCCAGGGCGGTCGCCGCTTCGCCCGGGGATTCTTCGGTATCGCTGCCGCCAAACAGCCAGGCCAGCAGCAGGATCAAGGCACCCGCCGCCACCAGGAAGGGGGCCCAGTTCTCCACATTGATGGTGATGCGGCGCGGTCGGGCCGCCGTTGCGGTCAGTTCGGCCTGCAGCGAGGGGGGTTCGAGCCCCCGGGCCTGAAAGGCCTGTACCAGGGGATCGCCGGGAATGCCCAGCAGCCGGGCATACTGGCGCAGGTAGCCGCTGACGAAGATGGGCGCGGCAAAACGCTCGAACTCGTCCTGCTCCAGATGGGCGATCTGGGTGGCGCTGAGGTGGAGTTCCAGCGCCACTTCCTCGCGCGAGAGGCCCAGCTTCTCCCGCGCTTCCCGGAGACGGGCGCCGACAGCCCGCGGCGGCGGGGCCGGGGTTTCCGCCTCGTCGGCTGCGACCGCCTGCTCCTCATCCGTCACGGTTGTGCTCCTTCCGTTTCCGCCAGGGCCCGCGCCTCGCGGGAGTCGGGAAATTTTTCCCGCAGCAACTGCGCGTAAGTGGCTACGCCCTTAGGGTTATCCAAGGCCTTCTCCAGTTGCAGCGCCAGCCACAGGGTACGTGGATTGTGCCGTGCCACCCTTTCGTAACGCCGCAGAAAGACGCGGCCCTCTTCGTAGCGCTGCGCCTCGTAGCTCAGCTTCATCATCTGATAAAGCGTGGATGTACGCAAGGGATTGGCCTCCAGGGCACGTCGGAAAAAGCCTTCGGCCCGCGTCCGGTCGGGTATGCGCAGGGCACAGAGCCCGGCATTCTCGTAGGCCTCGTCGGGACGGCGATACTCCGCCAGCTCAAGGGTGCGCAGGAAGCTGGAAATGGCCTCTTCGAAACGGCCATGATCACACAGAAACACGCCGTAATTGTTGATCAGGGCCGGGTCACGCGGGCTCAGTTTCAGGGCACGCTGGAAATGCCGCTCGGCCGCCTCGGGTGAACCCAGGCGGCTGTAGAGCATGGCAATATAGTGATGGGCTGCCGGCAGTTCCGGATCCTGTTCCAGCGCCCTGCGCAGCTTTTCCAGGGCCACGTCCAGGTTGCCCTGCTGCAGGTAACGCACACCCAGCTCGGCATTGATCTGTGCCGGGCTGCGCTGTTCCTCGCCGCCACGCCCTGCCGTGGCACAACC
>Ga0256839_1001083_pt1 | contig 33784 bp, 27 predicted proteins | sample 354166metaG_FD_185968 | JGI IMG/M metagenome (GOLD analysis project Ga0256839, IMG submission 185968) | Hydrothermal vent microbial communities from Mid Atlantic Ridge, Atlantic Ocean - 354-166 | ecosystem: Environmental > Aquatic > Marine > Hydrothermal vents | place: Atlantic Ocean: Mid...
CTCAAGGCGGCCTGGTGGCTGCCTCGAAAATTCACTCACCTAGTTCAGCGCCTTATCGGTTTGGCTGCCTGAGCTCTGCCATATGTCAGAAAGTGCAGCTCGGTTGAAACCGGCAAAATTTACAAGCTTTCCGCGACTTTCATGTCGCGGCCCCATTGAAGCGTCACAACCCTGAGCGGCCTTTCTTCCGCCTTGTACTTTCCGCGACTTTCATGTCGCGGCCCCATTGAAGCGCGCAGGGACTAGTCGGGTTCTGGCCAATGGGTGCTGCCTTTCCGCGACTTTCATGTCGCGGCCCCATTGAAGCATTTAGACTTGACGTGATTGTAGCCAGGCCATTAGCAGCTTTCCGCGACTTTCATGTCGCGGCCCCATTGAAGCTCACTCCCGTCGGACTGGCACGTCGAGTCAGTCTGGCCCTTTCCGCGACTTTCATGTCGCGGCCCCATTGAAGCGCGGCTGCTGCCCCGTAGCTTCCATCGCTCCAGCCGCTTTCCGCGACTTTCATGTCGCGGCCCCATTGAAGCCATCTCGAATGTCGGCACAGGCCTGCACGATTCCGCCGTCTTTCCGCGACTTTCATGTCGCGGCCCCATTGAAGCGGAGAGGGTGGTGGCCCTGCAGGCCCCGGCCGCCGACTTTCCGCGACTTTCATGTCGCGGCCCCATTGAAGCGGTGGTAGCGGTCATTTCGGGTCTCCTTGACAGAAGGCTTTCCGCGACTTTCATGTCGCGGCCCCATTGAAGCCCATTGATAGCCTCTGGAAAGTTGGAGTTTATTGACCTTTCCGCGACTTTCATGTCGCGGCCCCATTGAAGCGTTATATCGGCATCTACAGCACGTTTACACGGACGACTTTCCGCGACTTTCATGTCGCGGCCCCATTGAAGCAAGCATATAGGGGAGCGAGCGAACGCAAAGACGATACTTTCCGCGACTTTCATGTCGCGGCCCCATTGAAGCTAGGCGATCCAGTGCCGCGAGCATGTCATTGTCGACCCTTTCCGCGACTTTCATGTCGCGGCCCCATTGAAGCGCATCAAGCCAGCTTCTCTCGCAATCTCGTCAACGACTTTCCGCGACTTTCATGTCGCGGCCCCATTGAAGCAATGGGAATGGGAAGACGATTATATGGCATGGTATGCTTTCCGCGACTTTCATGTCGCGGCCCCATTGAAGCTTTGTCCCCCGAGCACCAACAGTGGCGTACCTGGCACTTTCCGCGACTTTCATGTCGCGGCCCCATTGAAGCGCATCAAGCCAGCTTCTCTCGCAATCTCGTCAACGACTTTCCGCGACTTTCATGTCGCGGCCCCATTGAAGCAGTCGGAGTGCGTCTCTCTTATCATACACCTTAAGGTCTTTCCGCGACTTTCATGTCGCGGCCCCATTGAAGCGGCTGTCACAGTCAGTCTCTTACTAATAGATAATCCACTTTCCGCGACTTTCATGTCGCGGCCCCATTGAAGCTATTTCCTCATCCTTGAGGTTTAGAACGACTTCCACCTTTCCGCGACTTTCATGTCGCGGCCCCATTGAAGCTCCCCTCTTGGGGGAATACGGGCCAGCCTCCAAGCTGCTTTCCGCGACTTTCATGTCGCGGCCCCATTGAAGCGACATGAACTGGGATCCCGACGACACCGACCTTCAACTTTCCGCGACTTTCATGTCGCGGCCCCATTGAAGCCCAATCAAGGGAGCGGGTGCGTTGTCTCCTTCCACCCGCTTTCCGCGACTTTCATGTCGCGGCCCCATTGAAGCGACTTCGACGAGCGCGGACCAGACGCCCTCGGCATCTTTCCGCGACTTTCATGTCGCGGCCCCATTGAAGCGAGTGTGCGTATTCGCACGGGGGGCGCGTAAACGTACTTTCCGCGACTTTCATGTCGCGGCCCCATTGAAGCGCCATCTGCGACTCGAACCGCTGGGCGTCGACGGTCCTTTCCGCGACTTTCATGTCGCGGCCCCATTGAAGCGAGCTAATATCCGTTATGCGTTCTCGGATCATCGAACGGCTATCGCTGAGATGTCTTGTGCCGCACAGTATGCGTGGTAGACGGCTTTCAGGCATTCCAGGTCGACAGCGCCTCGGTGGATCCAGATGCGGTAATTCAACTGAACCGGCTGGTTGGGTGGGAAGGAACGCGCCTTGACTCCAGGCCATCCGACACAAAGCGGTCCGTAATGGCGAGTCAACCAAGTCGGCGGGAAGTCGGGATGTGCGGGATGAACCATCAGCATCGCGCCACTCCTGGCGCCGGCACGATCGAAGGTCGACGTGAGATCGGCCCACGGGAGCTGCGTGTCGGGCAAGTCCGCCGACGTTCTTCCCGAGGGAACCGTAATCGTGGTGGCTTCCCGAGAACTCGGGTCGAAACGCAGAGCGAGCCCGCCGTAGCTCTTGTTGGGAGCACCTCGCAGCGAAATCGTCTTGTCTTTGGGAGTGAACGTTAGAGACACGTCGATGACACGATGATCGCCGCTCCGATGGTATGCCGTAAGCCAGATCCGTTCGGTCATCACTTGCGTGTCACCAATGAACCAGCCGTTTTCGAACGCAAGGACAGCGGCGACGGGGCCGGTTTCACGATGAAGCCAACGCAGAAACTTTTGACGGAGTCCACCTCGGTCGGCCCACAGATCGTAGTGCTTGCCGTCGATCTCGACGTGAGGCCAGGTCCAGAACAGGCCATGGTGGTGGAAGTGGTCGGCGGGAAAATCGGCAGTGAGGACTTCGCCGTCCAGGCCCCAGATCGGGTGAACATAACAGGCACGCTTTCGGCGAGGATCGCCTGGGGGGACGTGCCGAGCCACGACCGTGCCGTACTGGTAGGAGAAGACGGGAGCATCTCCTTCCAACAAGCGCAACGATTGGCCGCTGGCATCTTCGAAACGAAAGGGCGAGGGGACTGTCGATGGAGCAGCGTTTTCGGCAACCGGCCGAAGTTGAAGTCGAAAACGCCGGGTGGTTGCGGTTGCTTGGCCGGCTGGAAGAACGGCTAGCAGTCGGTACTGTTCCGGTAGCGGCTTGCCGTCTGCTCCAATAGCCGTGCTGATTTGAGCGATGTGCGGCGGTTGCTCAGCGCCGGATTCGAGAAGCCGGCCGGATCGGAGTGGCTTCCAGCCATCTGCGAGCGTCATCGGCACGCTGAGATGGATCGGCGTTGCCAGTCGCGGCAGGGATAGCTCAATGTCGGCCGAGGATGCCCTGGTTTGAGAGTCCGCGACCGGGCAGTCCAGAACCAACGCTGCGAGAATCAGCCAAGGAGCGATGACTTGGGGGGACCTGCATGGCATGGAAGTGGATCCTCGGCAGGTTTTGGGCTGACAGTGAAACGGCCCCATATCGTGAGCGTATAATGCATGAATTGTAGACGTCTGCCGGTGAGTGTGCGACGGTGTGTCGATCGACATTGCTTGGAGGTGATCGAATTGCGATCGCCGGTCGTGGTGTGGTAAGATCATCGGAGATCCTGGGTTGGAGTCGATTGGTTGGTGGGAGACGGAGGCACGATGAATATCAAGCTGATTGTGGCGGCGATCGTCGCTGCCGGCGTGTTGTTGTTGGCGATGCTGATTGTGGGCGGTGTGCTGCTGTTTCGCACCATGCGTGATGCCGATCAGGTGTTCGCCGCGAGAATCGATGAGTTGTTCGCGGCCATCGACGAGGAGCGATTCGCAGAGACCTATGACACGTACACGGCTTCGGAATTCCGTCGGGCTACCAGTCGCGAGGAATACGCGCAGTTGGGAAAACTAATTCGGGCAGAGTTGGGTGCGATGAAATCAAAGCAGCGCGTGCAGTTTCATATTCGTCAGTTCAACGCGACTCGTATGGCGAACGTGTCGTACCGGGCCGTGTTCGAAAAGGGGAAGGGGACGATTCACGCTCAGTTCAAGAAGGTGAATGGCCGCTGGTTGCTGGTCGGTTTCCACGTCAATTCGCCGGTCTTCCAAAAGCACCTGGCCAAGGAGACATGCCCCCACTGCGGCGAAGCCTACTCCCCGGGAGCCAGATTCTGCCCGCATTGCGGCAAGAGTCTGGCCGAGGAAGGCAAGCCGGTCGAGGCTAGCCACTAGGCGAGGCGGTGTCGTCCGCAACACGGGTTCGGCGAATGCCGTTGGCGAGCAGCTTCATGCACTGCCGCTCGCTGGGAGCCACATCTTGCTGGCAACGGCAGAAGAGGGACGTGACCTGGCCCCCGGTGCGCTCGTGATGCCGGCAGACCGGACACTCCCACAGTCGCCGCATATCGTACTTCAGGCGTTCGAACGGGCCTTTCATCGATTGGAATTCCCACATGTAATCGGATACGGCTTACCGAAAGACGGCCAAAGGAGCGGTCGCCGCCAGACAGCAGGAGTTGTATAGTAGGTTGGCGCAATCGACTTGGCTAGCGACCCGGGTCGTAAAGAGGAGACGGCGATGTGGGACTGGCAGGCGATCGGGGAGTTGGAGCAGGTCCCGTGGGTGCGGCATGTCGAGTACCATCCCACGGTCGAATCGACCAACGATCTGGCTCGCGCACTCGTCGACCGATTCGTTCCCCTGCCGGCACTGGTCGTGGCGGGGCAGCAGACCCGAGGTCGTGGTCGGCAGGGAAGGCGATGGTGGTCGCCTCCTGGTGCCTTGCTCTGTTCGCTCGTGGTGGGGCCGGACGTGGGGCCGCAGCAGTCTGATGCCTTGTCCGTGATGGCTCCGTGGACCGGCATTGGGTTGGCCGAAGGTCTGAACCGGATCGAACCGGCTCTGCCGCTATGGCTCAAGTGGCCCAACGACCTGATGGTGGGAGACTGCAAACTGGGAGGCGTGCTGGTCGAATGCGTACCGAGCGGCGCGGAGGGGACGCGGTGGATCGTGGGGTTCGGAGTCAACGTCAACAACCGGCGTGAGTCGAGTCGGGTTCCGCCCGAGGAACTGGAGGGGGGATATCTTCCGTTGTCATTGATCGACTTCAGTGGTCGCAGTTATCCTCTGGTCGGCATTTTGAGCGCTCTGTTGCATTCGCTGGCCACGACCTACTCGAAGCTGCGAAGCGATCCCGAGTCGTTACCGGAGCGGTGGCAGGTCTACTGTGGACTTCAGGGCCGTCGGATTGAAGTGGCGACGGGAGACGACCGGCGGATCGCCGGAATCGGACTGGGAATCGATGCGGCCGGCGCGCTGCGTGTTCAGACCGATCACGGCTCTGTCGTGACCGTACTCAACGGCAGCGTACGTTCTATTCCAGGCTAGTTGGCAACAGGCTTCGCCCGCGCTAGGACGTTGCCGACGCCGTCTCCGCGGGAGTTTCGCTCGTTTCCTCCGGCTTGCCCGCGTAATGCCGCACGATGAAATCGTTCTGGATCCACAACAGCTTGTTCCAAGCTCGGATCAGGCGAAACTTGAGCTCGGCTTGCAACTCGAGTTCCTCGATCAGCCGAAAAATGGTGTCCGACAGTACGCCCATCAGCGCGTTCATTTGGACCAGGGGGACGTCGATTTCGGGATTGCCGGCAGCCGGTGTGTGCATCTTCCCCACGATGTCCAGGTACAAAGGCGTTTTCTGATTGAATGCGTTGCCGATCAGGTTCATCAGGTACCGCTGTAGATGCTCCTTGCGGAACTGAATCTGAGCCGGGGCGGATGAAAGTTCGGACAGCGACTGGGGAAGCGGGCCGTCGAAGCCGTGTTGGCGAGGCAGAAAGTGGCGTGCCGTCGCGTCGTAGCTCAATAACTTCTCGTACGTGGCGGCAACCAGATCGGGTATCCGCGGTGCGAACTGAGCGATCGCGCCTCGAATGGCTGCGATGTCATCGGCTCCAAAGGACATGAATTCGCAGAGGTAGTCGTACCGGTAGTGGATGTCCTGTTCCAGTCTGCCTTCGTCGATGGCCTTCATGCTCTTCCCTCTCCGCTTGGCTACGGCAGCTCAACGCTCTTCCCTTTTTCGGCGGCAACCCGGCTATCTCGCGATGCCCGGGCGGCGCATGGCGCTCGGCGCCACCGCGCCGGCCGCCACTTGATCGGACCGTCCGGACGAGCTGCTCCCTTTCCGGCGATCCCAGTCACGCCTTGCTATCTTAGCCTCCACAAAACAGGATAACAAGGTCTTGACATCCAAATTTGATCCCATTAGGGTATGGGGGACGATTGTGGCGGGGAGCCGCGATTGTGAGGGGGGATGGTCCGGCGTCGGGTCGGCGCTCCCGCATCAGTTCGATTGGCCGAAAGGAGCCGAGGCATGTTTTGCAATCAGTGTGAGCAGACATCCAATGGGACGGGCTGCATGGAGCTTGGCGTGTGCGGCAAAGACCCGGACATGGAATCTCTCCAGGAGACGCTGCTGTACGGGGTCAAGGGGATGGCCGCGTACGCCAACCACGCGCGGCGGCTGGGACAGTCGGACGAACAGGTGAGCGCGTTCATCGAGGAGGCGCTGTTCGCCACGATGACCAACGTCAACTTCGATGTGGAGTCGTTGCTGGAGTTGGTGTTGGAATGTGGCAAGCACAACTTGCGGGTCATGGAAATGTTGGATCGGGGGCACATCGAGCGATTTGGCACACCCGAGCCGACCGAAGTGTACGAGGGAACCAAGGCGGGGCCCGGGATTCTGGTCACCGGCCATGACTTGCTGGATCTGGCCGACTTGCTCGAGCAGGCCAAGGACGCTGGTGTCAACGTCTACACGCACGGCGAAATGTTGCCGGCTCACAGTTATCCCAAACTCAAGGCCTATCCCCACCTGGCCGGCCACTATGGAACGGCCTGGCAGAACCAGCACCTGGAGTTCACGACCTTTACCGGTCCGATTGTGGCGACCACCAACTGTGTGCTGATTCCCTGGGACACCTACAAAGACCGCTTGTTTACGACTCGAGTCACCGCCGTCCCCGGCGGTAAGCGACTCAAGACGAACGACTTTTCCGAGGTGATCGAACTGGCCAAGCAGTGTCCATCGCTTCCGGAGGAGCACAAGAAGACTTCGACGATCGGTTTCCATCACTCGGTCATCATCGGGTTGGCGGACAAGATCGTCGAGGCGGTGAAGTCGGGTCAGATCAAGCACTTCTACTTGGTGGGCGGCTGTGACGGAGCCGAGTTGGGACGCAACTATTTCACGCAAGTTGCGCAGCAGGCTCCCGAACAGTCGGTGATCCTGACGTTGGGGTGCGGCAAGTACCGCATTCGAGATTACGACTACGGCACGGTAGCCGGCTTGCCTCGCTTCCTGGACATGGGACAGTGCAACGATGCCTATGGTGCCATCCAAGTGGCACTGGCGTTGTCGAAAGCCTTCGAGTGCGGCGTCAACGATTTGCCGCTATCGCTGGTGATTTCCTGGTTCGAGCAGAAGGCGGTCGCCGTGCTCTTGACGTTGCTCTATCTCGGCGTCAAGGGAATCCGGCTGGGCCCGAATCCCCCGGCATTTCTCACGCCCAATGTCTTCAAGATCCTGCAGGAGAAGTTCGACCTGAAGTTGACCGAAGCCGAACCCCCGCAGGAATTGCTGCAACTGGCGTAAGCGGGGCGCGGCTGGCATCCTGCCGCAGGCTACAACTCGGCTAGTAATCGGATGGGTGCATCCGATACGATAGAATGAGGGTCGGGGGCCCAAGTGCCCCCGGCTCGTCATTTTTGCTTGTAGGATGGGCGGCGGCCCGAAGAACGAGCCGAGGCCCGGAACTTATCGTGGGATCGAGTAAGCCGATGATATCTCAAACGGTCGAATATGCATTGCGGGCGATGGTGACCTTGGCCTACCGAGCCGGAGACGCCATGACGGTGCACGAGATCGCCGAAGTCACCCGCGTTCCCGCTCCCTATCTCTCGAAACTCATGCAGGGCATGGTTCGCTCGGGGTTGCTCAAGTCACGCCGCGGGCTCGGCGGTGGATTCACGCTTTCCCGCCCCCCCGACGCCATCACCATGTGGGACATCCTGCAAGCCGTCGATCCGTTGAAGCGGATTCATAGCTGTCCGCTGGAGATCGAAGGGCACGAGGAGTTGTGCCCGCTGCATCGGCGGGTCGACGCGGCACTGGCCGGGGTCGAGTCGGCGTTCAAGGGGACGACATTGGCCGAAGTCATCGCCGAATCGGGGAGCGACAGCCCGTTGTGTACGCGCCGCAGCGACATTGTCCCGCTGACCATCGAGCCACCCGACAAGAAGGACCAGTAGAGGGAATGCGTTGGTGAGCCAAGATGGCACACGACGATTTTGGCCGGTGGTCCGACTGGTATCGGGACCGCTGCTCGCCTGGCTCGTCTACCATGGGTTGCCCAGTGAGTACGTGGACCATGCGGGCGGCCGGCATCCACTGACCCCCGAGGCTCGAGCGACGCTAGGCGTCGCCGTGTGGATGGCCATTTGGTGGCTCACGGAAGCGACTCACATCTCCACCACGGCCTTGCTTCCACTGTTACTGTTTCCTTTGATTGGCAGCCGATCGCTGTCGGACACGGCCTCCCCGTACGCTCATCCATTGGTCTTCCTGTTTCTTGGAGGATTCTTGCTGGCGCTGGCCATGCAGCGTTGGCGGCTCGATCGTCGCATTGCGTTGCTGACACTCTCGCTGGTGGGAACGCGCCCGTCGTCGATGGTGGCGGGGTTCATGGGGGCGACCGCGCTGTTGAGTGCGTTCGTTTCGAACACGGCGACGGCAGCGATGATGTTGCCGATTGCGATGAGCGTCGTGGAGCTGGTGCGATCCGGTCGCGGTAGCCCCTCGGAGCAGGACAAACTGGCCACGGCGCTCCTGTTGGGGGTTGCCTACGGTGCCACGCTCGGCGGTTTGGCGACGCTGATCGGGACGCCTCCCAACGTAGCGCTGGCCGCGTTTCTCACCGAGTCGATCGACCCACCTTACCGACTCGAACTCTCATTCGCTCGCTGGTTGCTGATCGGCCTTCCCGTTTCCCTGGTCCTGCTACCGGTGACTTGGTGGTTGCTGACGCGAGGGGTGATTCGACTCGAGTCGGCCGCAGTCGCCGGTGGTCGCGAGTTGATCGCCGGGGAATTGCGCGCGTTGGGTCCCTGGTGCTGGGCCGAGCGGACGACGTTGGTGGTGTTTCTGCTCACGGCCGGCTGCTGGATCTTCCGGCCGTGGATGGTCGAGTGGCAGCTCCCCGGGGCACTCGGCGGCGGCCGACCGTTGGGCCACCTGAACGACACGGCGATCGCCATCGCGGCGGGGATCAGTCTGTTCCTGTTGCCCTCGCGCCTCTCCGGGGGCGAGCCGATCTTGAATTGGCAGGTGGCGCGAAAGCTGCCCTGGGAGATCTTGCTGTTGTTCGGCGGCGGCCTGAGTCTGGCCGGCGCGATGCGCGCCAATGGCGTGGCCGAGTTCTTGGGAGCGCAGACCGGCGAATTGCATCGGGTACCGGACTGGATCGTCGTGTTGGCGGTTACCGGTGCGATCGTATTCTTGACGGAGTTGACGAGCAACCTGGCGACCGTCGCCGCACTGCTACCGGTGCTCACGGCCATCGCACCGGGAATAGGCATTCATCCGTATGGTTTGCTGTTTCCCGCGACGGTGGCCGCCAGTTGCGCTTTCATGCTTCCGGTAGCGACACCGCCCAACGCGATTGTGTTCGGCTCGGGGCACCTGCGGATGGCCGACATGATGCGGGTCGGTTGGTGGCTGAACTTGTTGAGCATCGCCTGGTTGACGCTGCTGGCGGTCTTTTGGTTTCCGTACGTGCTGGCGGTTCCATGAGTTCCGGCGGCGCGTCACGAATTGATCAGCCAATAGCCCAGATAGCCTGTGCCCACCAGCGCGCCCATGAACGCCAGGAACAATAGGACCAGCAGGGCGGTCCGTTTGAGTTTCAGCGGAATCATGGTGGAGGCCACGACGACCAGTGTGATATAGCTGGTGACCCCTACCAGAAAGTAGAAGCCCCACGCGTCCGGCAGGTCCTCTTTGCCGCTGAACTTTTCCCACCAGCGCAGCCCGAAGATGGGAGCCAAGCCGGCGGTGATCACGGCTTGAGCACCGAGGAAGGCGATGATGATGGCCATCGAGTATCCCAGGGGTGGGGCGGCCAGTTCGTCACGAGCTTTGAGGGTCTTGCTGAATTTCTTTTCCAGCGAGCCGTAGATGTTGCTGCTCACCGTGAAGATCAGCGCGGTGACAAAGAAGCCGAAGAACGACCCCAACGTCACGCCTGCCATCATCAGCGAGTCGGGCTTGTAGCGCACGGCGTAGTAGACGAACCCGCCGCAAAACAGAACGCCCAGCAGAAACACCCACCAGGGGGCCCCTCGCTCCATCCGCTTTTCCTGCAGCTTGTTTCGCAAGATCTCCCGTTCGGCCCAGTCCAGCATTTCGTTGCCGTGGCTGGGGAGGTTGGCGAACTCGGGGTCGTCGTCCCCTTCGCTCCGCGAAGTCTTCAGACGCTTTCCCGCCTTCAGGTCGAATCCGCAGTTCACACAGAGCACGGCGCCGGGCTTCAGCTCGGCCCGGCATTCGGGACAGCGGGGAACGGCGGCTTCTTCCACATGAGCGTCTTCGAGCAGATCTTCCAACGGAGCCGGTCCGGCCGGAGCTCGAGGAGCCGGGATGCTCAGCGGCTGTCCACACTTGGGGCACTTCACGCGCTTGCCCGCCAATGCGTCCTTGGCTTGGAAGGATGCTCCGCACTGACAGGTCACCCGGATTGGCATGTCGACTCGACTCCTCGGTCAAAGGAAAGGGGATGGAATAGGCCACTCGCCTGTAACGCCATTGTGTATGGTGCCTCCAGGCGACTCAAGCGGCTGGGAGAGGCCGCTGTCAAAATGACAGAACGGCGGCCGCCCCGTTCGCTGCCGAGCACCGGTTGCGACGGCGGGCCGCAACTCGTGCTTTGGCAATATCTTGCGGCGCGAGCCGGCGACTTGGGCACGCAACTTGCTTGAAATTGGCGGCAACTGGCAAAGCCATTGCATTTGGCAGACGGGAATCCCGCGCCGGGGCGTCTCGAGCCGCGAGTCGTCCCGCCAGTCGGGTTGTTGGGAAAGCCGGATAACCAGGACCGGAAACAAGGGAACTCTCAAGAATTCACAAACGGAGGGAAGTCATCGATGGCAACCGCGACCAAGACCAAGTCGAAGCGGCAGACCAAGATCAAGCTCCAACCGCTGGGCGATCGCGTGGTGGTGAGGCGGGACGAGTCGGAAGAGAAGACGGCGGGAGGGATCCTGCTCCCGGACACGGCCAAGGACAAGCCGGCTCGCGGCCACATCGTCAGCGTGGGCGATGGCCGCATGCTGGACAACGGCGAGCGGGCTCCCTTGCAAGTGAAGGTCGGGGACCACGTCTTGTTCAGCAGCTACGCCGGTGAGACGTTCAAGGTCGAAGACGAGGAATTGCTGCTGATGCGGGAAGACGAGATTCTCGCGGTGATTGAAGAATAGGCACAACCCGCGGCCGGACCGGGTTCGCCGCTCGGACTCGGGATTGGCGGTCGCGGCCGACGATCGTACAGGGAAACAGCAAGGAGATTGAAACCGATGGCCAAAATGATTGCCTTTGATCAGGAAGCTCGCGACGCCATCCGTCGCGGTGTTTCGAAACTGGCTCGCACCGTGAAGGTGACGCTCGGCCCCAAGGGGCGGAACGTGATCATCCAGAAGAGCTTCGGGTCGCCGACGGTGACCAAGGACGGCGTGACCGTCGCCAAGGAAGTCGATCTGGAAGACGTTTACGAGAACATGGGTGCCCGCATGGTGCGGGAAGTCGCCTCCAAGACCAGCGACGTGGCGGGCGACGGTACCACCACCGCCACCGTGTTGGCCGAAGCCATCTTCAATGAAGGGCTCAAGGCGGTCGTTTCCGGCGTCAATCCGATTCAGCTCAAGCGGGGCATCGAGCAGGCCGTGGAAGACATCACGGCCAAGCTCCGCAAGATGGCCGTCAAAGTCAAGGACAAGTCGGAAGTCGCCAACGTGGCCTCGATCGCCGCCAACAACGATCGCGAAATCGGAGATCTGATTGCCGAGGCGATGGACAAGGTGGGCAAAGACGGCGTGATCACCGTCGACGAAGGCAAGAGCCTGCAGACGGAAGTCGAATGGGTGGAAGGCATGCAGTTCGATCGCGGCTACCTTTCGCCTTACTTCGTCACCGACCCCAACACGATGCAGTGCGTGCTGGAAGACCCCTATATCCTGGTGTTCGAGAAGAAGATCAGCAACATCAAGGATTTGGTGCCGCTCCTGGAGGCCGTGGTGCAGCAGGGCAAGCCGCTGTTGATCGTCGCCGAAGATGTCGAGGGTGAAGCGCTGGCCACACTCGTCATCAACCGGATCCGCGGTACCTTCAAGTGCTGTGCGGTGAAGGCTCCCGGCTATGGCGATCGTCGCAAGGCCATGCTGGAAGATATCGCCATTCTCACCGGTGGCACGGCCATCTTCGAAGCGCTCGGCGTCAAACTCGACTCGGTCAAACTCACGGATCTGGGACGAGCGAAGAAGGTGATCATCGACAAGGATAACACGACGATCATCGAAGGTGCCGGCAAGAGTTCGGAACTGAAGGGACGGATCGAGCAGATTCGCCGGGAGATCGAAAACGCGACCAGCGATTACGATAAGGAGAAGCTGGAAGAGCGGCTGGCCAAGCTGGCCGGCGGCGTCGCCAAGATCAATGTCGGTGCAGCCACCGAAAGCGAAATGAAGGAGAAGAAGGCCCGCGTCGAGGACGCTCTGCATGCGACGCGAGCTGCCGTGGAGGAGGGGATCCTCCCCGGTGGCGGCGTGGCTCTGGTCCGTTCGGCCGCCGCGCAGAAGCCTGGCAGCGACATGCCGGCCGATGAGCGGATCGGTTACGACATCGTCGTGCGATCGTGCCGCGCTCCGCTGACGCAGATCGCGGAAAACGCCGGGAAGGACGGCGGCATCGTCTGCGAGAAAGTGGCCGAGGCCAAAGGAAACCACGGTTACAACGCGCTGACCGACACCTTCGAGGATCTGGTGAAGGCCGGCGTGATCGATCCGGCCAAGGTGGTCCGTACGGCTCTGGCCAACGCGGCCAGCGTCTCCACGCTGCTGTTGACCAGCGACGCCCTGGTGGCCGAAAAGCCCAAGGAAGACAAGGGCAAAGGCGGCGGCGGTCCCGACATGGACATGTATTGATCCCCGCTTCACCGGGAACCGGCTCGTCCGGCTCCCGCATGCATAAACGAACCCGGCTCCCGCATATTGGCGGGGGTCGGGTTCCTTTTGTTACTGGGATCTTTTCGCCCTCGTTTCGCCAGATGATGAGGGCTGCGCAGGTTGCATGTTTTCGCTGATCGATCCATCTGCGCCGCCAATCGGACGATCCGGCCAAAAAGCCGGGAAATTGCTTAACTTGTCCGCCGCCAAGGCGTACGATTAACCGGCCTCGGTATGGCCCGCTTGAAACCGATTCGAGTGGATCGGTTCGGAAGCCGGTTTTTCAACTTGGTGGTAACGGCAATGACGAATGTACCGAAGCGATCGTACCGATCGATGTTGAGGGCAGCCGTGCTGTGGATCAGTGCGGGTAGCTGGCTCGTGCATGGCACTCCCGCGGCCGAAGCGCAATCGCTATTGGACTGGTGGCGAGGTCGCACCAACGTGGTCAACGTCTACGTTCCTCCGGGAGCCGTCGTTGCCACGACACCGGTGCGGGCGACCACGGTCACCGCGGCTCGGCCGACAACCGTTTACACCCCTCCGATTACCACGGGAATGACCAGTCCGCCCGTCCTATTGACCACGCCGGTCCCGGCTGCCGCGGTTCCCGCCACGGCGCTGCCGACCACGGCAGTTCCGTCGACGACGGTCCCGGTCACCGGAGCGACCACGGTGGCGCAAGGTTACACCGTGCAGTACCGCGTGCAGACTCGCTATCGCACTCGATGGGTGCAAGTTCCCGTCACGGTTTACCGTCCCGTGACGACCGTCGATCCTGTCACGGGAGCTCGCACGACGATGACGCAGCCGTGTCAGTCATACACTTGGCAGGTGCGGCGGGTGCCGGTGACGCAGTGGCGTCCGGTGCGAGTCCTCTACGGTCCGCCGCCGGCCGGTTCGATTCCCACGATCACGCTGCCGAGCACTGCTGCGACGACGGCTTATCCGGTAGCCGCGGGTTCAACGGCGGCGCCGTCCGCCGCCGGGTCGGTTCCCGCTGACGTCCCTTTCACGACGACTCCGGCGCCCTGGACGAGCGTTCCATCGCCGTCGGTTCCCTCGTTTCCATCCACGACCGGCGCCGCGGCACCGGCACCGGCTCCCTCGGCCGTCCCGCCCAGCAGTGGCTCGGATCGTGCCGACCGCTCGCCGCGCATTTCTCCCGAAGAGGCTCAGCGGCTGAGCAAACCGCCGACTTCGGCGCCCGGTTCTTCCGGCGAGACCTCGTCGGGTGGTGGCGACACAAGTCGCAACGGCCGAGTCGATGATGCTCGTGCCGATGGCAATTCCCACGACGGTGGTGGGGGGCCCAGTCACGGCAGCGAGGCCGGCCCAGCGCTCGATCCTCCCGCCAACGCTCGACCGAGCACCGACTCGGCGGGCTTGCGTTCGCTGGGGCCGCCCCCCCATCTCAAGCCGATCCCGCGAGTTCCGGCTCGAGCCACCCAGCCGGTGCCGGCGACCCAACCGGATCCCTCGATTCGTCCCCCGGCATCGCCTCCCGTGCGTCGCCCCGACGGTCTGGAAGAGCCGCCGCAGTTGTTGGATCCTCGTGACGCCCTGGTCACCCATTCGTCGGTTACTCATCGGGTGATGCGGACGTCATGGCAATCGGGCAGAACCGAGACTGCGTCAGGTCGTCATTCCTCACCCTTGGCAACCGGTGGCTCATCTCGGAAAGCCGCCACGCCGCAGCCAACGATTCGCCGTTACCGTTCGACCGGCTGGCGGCATGTCGAGCTGGGAGAGTAGTTGGAGGCGGCACGGGTTGGCGGTGCGGCGCATGTCCAGGCGCCCCACTTTCGCAGAGCCGGTGGCAGGGTGCGGGGATCGGGATGGCGGCCGTGGCGGGCTTCCCACCAGTCGTACAGGTCGAACAGCACGTCGCGGTAGTTGCCTCCATGGTGTCGGTAGAGTTGCTCCAGTAGACCCTCGGGTGGACGCAAGTGGGACGGTGACTGTTGCACTCGAGCGGCCACCAGTTTGCGCAGTTGCGCGAGGCTGGGCTCGAGCACGGCCAGCGTACTCCAGGGACCGATCGTGTGACTGGTGGCGATAGCGCGGTGGCGTTTGAGCTGGATGAGCCCGCCGCAGGCTCGCTGCTTCCAGCGGCTCCAGCGATCGAGTCCGTCAATCAGCCACACCGTCGGCCGTCGAGCCGCCGCGATCGCGCCGACCGCGCACCCGAAGGGCATCCGGTCGGCACACAGCCACTGGCTTTGCCACGTGGTTGTTCGCTGGCCAAGCATTCGCCCGAGCGCGGCCAACGCGGCCGTCTTGCCGCTGCCGTGAGGTCCAACGAGCTGCATGGGGCGACGGGCCTGTTGGAGCGACTCGAGCCACCGTGTAAGCTGCCGAGGCTTGAGACCGACCGGTTCGGTCTGCCGAGGATCGATCCACGACGCGCTGAACGGATTGTCGCTCGCCCTGCGGGACTCGATCGTTGCGCCGGTACGTGGCGCCACGGGAACGATGCGGCAGCGAGAAGTCGTGTGGGATCGGATCATGCCGTGTCCGCCAGCGAAGTCAGGTCCTGTCCCGGCCCCACGACGGCTCGAGCCGTCCGCACGTTGCCCAGCCGGAAGACTTGCTCTTCGAGAAACTCGCGACCGCTTTTGAGAAACAGTCGGACGCGAGCACACCAGCGGATCTTCAGCAACACGCCGTCATAGCTGAGCGGAGTCAGCGGCAGTCGCAGCCGCATGCTTCTCATCTCGCGCAGGTCGCTCACTTCCGTCTGTCCCGGAACCCGCCGTTCGAATACGACGACCGATAGGTCGCTTTCTCCCTTGCCGATGGTGTACCACAACACCGACGCCTCAATGGCCGCGACCGCGTCAGGAGCAACCGCGTCGATCTGGTAGTGCCAGACGATCTCTTGTCCCGGTCGATAGCTGCGGCGTCCGGGAAGACTGATGCTAATGAGCGGATCCATGAGCGGTGACAGAATTGGTTTCGGGAATCACGACCATCGGGAAGGGATGTTCAAACGTGCCGCCTCCTCGCTCCAGCGTGCCGCGCACCACCAGTTTCCAGGTGATGGCGTTGTGAGGCGAATGGAACGAGTGCATCATGCCTGCCGGGATGCGGGACGCCGTTTCGACCTCCAGCGGCTGGCCGCTGCGTAGTTCAACGGGGCGACGCTCAATGATCGTTTCATTGTAGACGACCTGCCGATCAAAACGGATGTCCGTTCCCTGATGGCAAGTGGTTTCCTCTTCGCAAACCAAATGCACGGCGAGCTCTTGCAGTCGCACACTGCCGCTTTGTGAAACGTAGCAAGTGAACGGCTGCCCCGTCTGCAGGGGCTGGTCGGAGATCTCCACCAGCGTCGGTCCGACTCGAGTCTGTCGAACCAGTTGCAAGATGAAGAAACGAATGGCCCATACGCCGATGGCCATGAAGGGAAGGATGGCGACGGCAGCCAGCGGAGTCGGTTGTCCCTGCCGGTATCCGACCCAGACCTCTCGGATGAGAAACAGAGTCAGTGCATTCCAAACCAAGCAGAAGGACGTCGCCGCCAGCATTTCCCAGGCGCCGCTGTGGGACATGGGCAGGCGATAGGCGAGACGGATCCCCGGACTGTTGGTGAGGTTGATGCCGCGAGGAATTCCCGGCAGGGCCGTTGCGTCATCATCGTGTTCGGGAAGTGCGGCGAGCTTGGCGGCGTTGTGAGCCAGCGCGGAGCGGCGTTCCCGGCTGGTGCGCATCTGCAACAGGGATACAGCCAGCCCCCGCCCGCCCAAAAGAATAAACGAGGTGACGACGAGCAGTACCAGCCAGCGGCCGCCCCCCAACTGCCACGGTGTCTGCTCGTCGAAGAAGGTCGGCGCAAACAGCAGGTAGATCAGCGATGAGAGGCCGAGTAGGAACCAGGCGGCGAAAAACGCCGTCTCCCCCCACTGTCCGACTCGCCGTGCACTCGTGGTGCGCGAGCCCTGCTTCTTCACCCAAACGCGAAAACGTCTCGCCACAGCCTACCTTCCCAGACGGCTCGAGCCGGCACGGCCATCGCCTTTAGAGCTTCTGACAAAACCCACCGCGCCGCCTCCCGGCCTCGGGCGTGTTGCCTGCAGCGTGGAGTTTTGTGACAGCCTCTTAGGCCCTGTAACAAAACCCGCCGCATCGGTACCCGGCCTCGGGCGTGTTGCTTGCAACATGGAGTTTTGTGACAGCCTCTTAGTCTACCGCGGCGAAAGTCGGCGGGAAAAGGTGGGGCGTTACTCGAACCCGATTTTCGCTAGTGCCTTGTAGACTTCCTGCAGCGTCTTTTCGCCGAAGTTGGAGATGTTGAGCAATCGTTTCGGCTTCGTGTTGAGCAGGTCCTCCACCGTGAAGATGCCGTTTTCCTCAAGGCAGTTGGTGGTACGAACCGGCAGACCGATCTCGGCGATGCTCAGCTTGAGCCGTTCACGCATCAGTCGCGCTTTTTCCTGAGCCGGATTCAGTGGAATGCGAGTGACCGCCATGGGCTCCCTCCCTGATTCGCTATCGAGTCGTACAATGTGGCTGACCGAGCAGCCAGCGTGAGTGTTACCCGTCGGCAGACAGTATAGCGACAGGAAGGAAAACGTCAGCCCCATTTTTGCCGCTCGGCCGACCCCGTACATGACGAGCGAGCCGAGGATGGTTATACTGATGATGTACATGCGGACAGATGACAGGTGCCTCTAGCAGAATTCGCAGATCGGCATTCCGGTTTCGGGCGTATGGCCCACGGCGCTCGCGTGCTGCTACGGGCTCTGAGGGAGGGCTCAACGGATGAGTGCGATTGGAGCGGCCAAGATCCTGGAAGGACTCAATCCCCGGCAGCGGCAGGCCGTGCTTCATCACGAGGGGCCGCTGTTGGTGATTGCCGGCCCCGGGAGTGGCAAGACCCGGGTGATCACGCACCGTCTGGCGTATTTGATGAGTGAGGGGGTCCGGCCCTCTCACCTGCTGGCGCTGACGTTCACCAACAAGGCGGCCGAAGAGATGCGGCGGCGTGTCCGCGAACTGACGGGGCATACGGGGGTGCTGGTTGGAACGTTTCACGGCTTTTGTGCTCGAGTACTCCGCTGGTATGCCTCGCTGGCCGGCTTGAAGGAGAACTTTTCGATTTACGACCGGGACGATTCGCTCAGCGCGATGCGGCAGGTACTCAAGCAGGGGAGTGAGGAATTTCGCAGCTTGCGGCCCTCCAAGGTGCTTGCGGCCATCAGCAAATGCAAGCAGGACTTGTTGACTCCCGACGATTACCGTCGCCGCTGCTCGACCGACCATCGGGCCGATCCGCTGATCGCCGAGGTGTACGAGGCCTATCAGACGCGGCTGCAACTTGCCAATGCGGTCGATTTCGACGATTTGCTGTTGGCGGTCGTCAAACTACTGGCCGACAACGAGGCGATTCGTGAAGAGCTCGATACGAGATTTCAATTCGTAATGGTCGATGAGTACCAGGACACCAACCTGGCTCAGTTTGAAATCGTGCGGCAGTTGTCGCACCGATTCCCCAATTTGATGGCGACCGGCGATCCCGACCAATCGATTTACGGTTGGCGGGGAGCCACCATCCGCAATATTCTCGACTTTCGGCGGCACTACCCGACGGCCAAGTTGGTGCGTTTGGAAGACAATTACCGCAGCACTCCCAACATCTTGCGAGTCGCCGACACGTTGATTGCGTACAACACGCGACGACTGGAAAAGACGCTCCGGACCGACCGCGCCGAGGGGAGTCCGGTCCGACTGATCCGGTTCGCATCGGCTGCCGACGAAGCGGATGCCATTGCCGGTCGGATCGCCGCGGCGATCTCTCAGGGGCGCCGGAGTCCTCGCGACTTCGCCGTGTTCTATCGTGCCAACTATCTTTCGCGAACGCTCGAACAGTCGTTGCGCCGGCACGGCATCCCTTATCAGGTCGTGCGAGGCACGGAATTTTATCAGCGCAAGGAAGTCAAGGACCTCATTGCTTACTTGCAACTGGTCTACAATCCGGATTGCGACGAGGCTTTCAAGCGAATTGTCAACGTGCCGGCTCGAGCCATCGGCAAGACGACACTGGGGCATCTGGTTGCCGACGCGACGGTTCGAGGCAGGTCGCTGATGGAATCGGCTCGGCACGCGGACAAGATCGATGCGCTCGGCAAGCGGGCCAAAGCGGCTCTGCAGCGGTTTGTCGAGTTGATCGACGTCTTGACCAAGATCGGGGCTCCCGGTGTGAAGGAGTTGCTCGAGGCCATTGTGGAGCGGACCGGTTACTGCCGGCAACTGGAGGAGTCGGGTACCGACGAAGACTTGGCGCGTGTGGAGAACATTCGGGAATTGATCGAAGACGCGGCCGAATTCGATGCCGGCTTTATCGCGGGGGGCGAGTATGCCACACCGCTGGAGGCGTTCTTGCAGAATGCGGCGTTGACTTCCGATCAGGACGGATTGCGGGAGGATGTCGATACGGTGTCGCTGATGACGTTGCACGCCGCCAAGGGGTTGGAGTTTCCATCTGTCTTCATCGTAGCGTTGGAGGAGGGCATTTTGCCTCACGAACGCAGTCGCAACAGTGGCGAGGAAGCCATTGAAGAGGAGCGCCGCCTACTGTTCGTCGGGATTACTCGCGCCGAGGATGAATTGCAACTGAGTCTGACTCGGGTGCGCGGCGTGGCCGGTCAGGAGCAGCCGTCGGTTCCCAGTTCGTTCCTCAGAGAGTTGCCGATGAAGGAGATTCGGCAGGAGGGCTTTCGGTTGTCGAGTGTCCCATGCGACGCGTCTGGTGGCGGGGAGTCCGATTGGGAAGATGCCGAGTGGGATCACGACCGCGCATGGGACGATGAGGCTGCGGGGGGGCAGGACTTCGACGAGCCGGAGATCGTTGAGCGATTGGCGGCGTTGGGTGACGAGGCGGCCGGGGCTTCCACCGAGTCCGAGAAGCCGGCTCGCACGTTGCCGGGTGGAATCGTGCGTGCCAGTTGGCTGGAGGACTCGGGTGGCGACCGCCGCACCAAGCTCGGGGAGGGCGAGACGTTTTCACGGGGAACCGTGGTCATGCATCCTGAGCATGGGTTGGGGAAAGTGGTAGGGCGAGGTGGATCGGGCCGCAATGCTACGGTTCAAGTTCAGTTCGCCCGCGACACCGATCCTCGTTCATTCCGAGTCGCTTTTGCGCCGTTGACCGTGGTGCGCACGGCTCGAGACGAGGAGGCCGATCTGTGACCGATCCGGCGCGGTTTCCCAAGGTCGGCCAACTCAAGACCGTCGAGGCCCTCTCGCGGCGGCTCGAGGAGTTGGCGTGTTCGTTGCCGGTCGACGATCGCATCTTGAGTGCGGCTCAGTCTTCGCCGCTGGCCGAGCCGCTCGAGTTGCCTTTCCGCACGGCGGGAAACCGTTGGTGCATCCATCCGATGGAGGGGTGGGACGGCGAGACCGACGGGCGGCCGTCGCCGCTGACGCTGCGCCGCTGGACGCATTTCGGGCAGAGCGGCGCCAAGTGGATTTGGGGCGGGGAGGCGGCCGCCGTCGCTCCGGACGGGCGTGCCAACCCGCGGCAACTGTTGGCCACGCCGCGGCACGAGGCGGGCTTGCGTGCGCTTCATGACACACTTGTGGCAGCTCACCGGGAGGCCTTCGGGGAGACCGGCGATCTGGTCGTCGGCCTGCAGTTGACGCATTCGGGGAGGTTCTGCCGCCCTCATGCGCAGGACCGGCTCGAGCCGCGCATCGCCTACCACCATCCGCAGCTCGATGCCCGGTTCGGCATCGCTCCGGACGACGTTTCCGTAGTGTGGACCGACGCCGAGCTGCACCGATTGGTCGACCACTACGTGGCTGCGGCGCGAACGGCCTGGCGAGCCGGTTTCGATTTCGTGGATGTCAAGAGTTGCCATGGCTACTTGTTGCACGAGTTCTTGTCGGCGCGCGGGCGGCGCGGCACATTCGGTGGAGATTTCGACGGGAGGGTGCGGTTGCTGCGAACGATGGTCCGGCGCATCCGCGAGGCGGTGCCGGAGATCGGGGTCGGTGTGCGGCTGAGCGTGTTCGACTGTTTGCCGGCACGGCAGACGGAGGCATCTCAGTCCGGCGGCAGTGCGCCGATGTTCGGTACGATGGATCTGCGAAGCGGGGAGATCGAGTGGGACGAGCCGTTGCGGTTGGTGCGGCAGTTGACGGACTGGGGAGTGACCATGCTCAATGTGTCGGCGGGGAGTCCCTACTATTGTCCGCACATTCAACGTCCGGCCGCTTTTCCGCCGAGCGACGGTTATCCGCCTCCCGAGGATCCGCTGGTCGGTGCGGCGCGGCTGCTGGATGCGGCGCGGAGGTGCAAGGAGGCGTCTCCCGGTTTGGCGGTGGTAGGGACCGGGCTGACGTATTTCCAGGACTATGCGGCTCACGTCGCTCAGGCCGTGGTGCGTGCCGGCTGGATGGATGCGGTGGGGATCGGCCGCATGGTATTGTCGTATCCCAGGTTTCCGGCGGATGTGTTGGCCGGTCGGCCGTTGGTCCGCCGAGCGATTTGCCGGACCTTCAGCGACTGCACCACGGCGCCGCGTCAGGGATGGGTGTCGGGCTGCTATCCGCTGGACCGGTTCTACAAGCAGCGTCCCGAATCGGAGTGGCTGAAACGGTACAAGCAGAGTCGATCGTGAACCGTTCTTCTTCGACTGTTTCGTCGCCGGCCGCCGTGCTGGTGGACCTGGTGGAGCACCTCCCCCGCTGGGAATCCTGGAGCGCACTGGTGTCCGCGGTGCGCCGCGGCGATCGGGCGACGGTGGGGCGGGTCGTGGGAGCGGCGGGTGCCTGGCTGGTCGCCGCCTTGCGGCGGGAACTGGACGGTTGGTCGGTGATCGTGTGCCGGGACCCGGACCAGATCGACGATTGGGCCGACGATCTGGCTCGGTTCGGTATCGACACGATCTGGCGTTTTCCGGCTTGGGAGACGGCGCCGGAAGACCGATCGCCGGTCGACGATGTCCGGCCGCAAAGACTGACGACATTGCGTCACTTGGTCGACCGGCCCGAGCAGAGCGGGGTATTGATCACTTCGGCAGCCGCTTTGCTGCAACCGGTGTTTTCGCCGGATGAGTTGCGGCGAGGGACGCGGTGGCTGCGCTGTGGAGAGCGGCTTCCCATCGAGACGCTGACCGAGTGGTTGAATGGGCACGGTTTCCAAGCCATGCCGGCAGTCGCCTTACCGGGGGAGTTCGCGGTGCGTGGCGGCATTGTCGACATCTTTCCGCTGGATGCCGAGTTCCCGGTGCGCCTCGAGTGGTTCGACGACGAAATCGACTCGATTCGGCTGTTTGAGACTCAGACGCAGCGAAGTGTGGAGAAGATCGAGTCGGTGGCCGTCTTGGCGCCGGACCGCCGGGCGACACCGGCGGCCTGCTTGACGGAGTATTTCCCGGCAGGCACCTGGCTCCACTTCGACGATTTGGGAAGCATCTTCCAGATGTGGAGGGAGTGGTCCCGTCAGGCGGACAGCCCGATGCACTGGCTTTCTCCTGAGGATCTGGGCCGCCGACTGACCCGGTACGGTCGGGTCGACGCGTTGCGGGGGCCGGGGCGGGAGAGCGATTGGGAGTTGCCCGTTGAGAGTGTGGAGCGATTCACGGGGGAAGTGGGCCGGGTGCAGCAGGAGTTGGAGGCGGCGGCCGGCGATTGCCGGGTCGAGCTGATGGCCGAGACGGAGGCCGAACGGGAGCGGCTGGGCGAACTGCTGGAAGATTCACCGTTGCACAAGTCGGGGCGATTGCGACTGGAAGTGGGCCGGATCAGCGGCGGCTTTCGGGCTCGGCAAGCTGGGTGGGTGGTATTGTCGTCGGCGGAATTGTTTTGTCGATCGCAGCCCCGCCGTGCACCGCGCCGGCACTACGGTCGCCCGCTCGATGATTTCTTGCAACTGCAGGTGGGACAACTCGTGGTCCATCTGGCACACGGTATCGCTCGCTATCGCGGCTTGGAATTGATCGACAAGGAGGGGACGCGTGAAGAACACCTGGTGCTGGAATTCCGCGGCGGCACCCGGTTGTACGTTCCCTCGTCGCAGATCGGTTTGGTGCAGAAGTATATCGGCGGTTCCAAGCGGCCGCCCATGCTGTCGACGCTGGGGGGGCGGCAATGGGGCCGCCAGAAGGAGGCTGCGGCGGCTGCCGTGGAGGATCTGGCTTCGGAGATGTTGCAGTTGCAAGCCGAGCGAATGCTGCGGGCGGGAATCGCCTTCGACCCCGACTCCCAATGGCAGCGCGAGTTCGACGCCTCATTTCCCTACGCCGAAACGGAAGACCAGATCCAGGCCATCGCCGAAATCAAGCGTGACATGGAGGTGGCACGCCCCATGGACCGGTTGCTTTGCGGCGATGTCGGTTTCGGGAAGACGGAAGTCGCCATGCGGAGCGCGTTCAAGGCGGTCGAGTCGGGGTACCAGGTGGCCGTGCTGGTTCCCACCACCATCCTGGCCGAGCAGCACTACCAGACGTTTCGCCAGCGGATGGCCGAGTTCCCCATCGATATTGCCAAGCTGAGCCGCTTTTGTTCGGCGGCTGAGACCCGAGCAACTTTGGAGGGACTGCGCACCGGGCGCATCGACATCGTGATCGGCACGCATCGTCTGGCGTCGCGCGACGTGGTTTTCCACAATCTGGGAATGGTGATGATCGACGAAGAGCAACGATTCGGAGTGGAGGTGAAGGAGCGCCTCAAATCGCTGCGGTCGACGGTCGATCTGCTGACCATGACGGCAACGCCCATTCCTCGGACTTTGCACATGGCCCTGGTCGGCGTGCGGGACATTTCGACGTTGCACACGGCTCCGGAAGACCGCATGGCCGTGGAGACGAAGGTGGTCGGCTTTGATGAGTCCTTGATTCGTCAGGCCATCTTGCGCGAGCTCAATCGAGGGGGGCAGGTCTATTTTGTTCACAATCGCATCGAGGATATCGAGCTGCTGGAAGCCAAGTTGCAGCGGATCGTCCCCGAGGCGCGCATCGGCATCGGGCATGGGCGATTGCCCGAGCATGAACTGGAGCGAGTGATGCTCCGTTTCGTCGAGCACCAGTACGATGTGCTGCTGGCGACCACGATCGTCGAAAGCGGGCTCGACATCCCCAACGCCAACACCATTTTCATCGATGAGGCAGACCGGTACGGTCTGGCCGATTTGCACCAGTTGCGCGGGCGTGTGGGCCGCTACAAACATCGAGCGTTTTGTTATCTGTTAGTCGATCCGGCGAAGATGCTGACCCCCAATGCGGCCAAACGCTTGCGGGCGATCGAGGAATACAGCGAACTGGGGGCCGGCTTTCATCTGGCGATGCGCGACCTGGAGATTCGCGGCGCCGGCAATCTGCTGGGAACGCAGCAGAGCGGCCATATCGCCGCCGTCGGCTACGAGCTCTACTGCCAGATGCTCGAGGCAGCCGTTCGGAGACTCAAGCAGCAGCCGCCACCCAGGCGACTCGAAATCGATATCCGATTGCCGGGAGACGCCTATCTTCCCGCTTCGTATGTGCAAGACATGCAACTGAAGATGCAACTGTATCGGAGGATGGCTTCGCTGGAGAGCATCGGCCAGATCGAGTCCTTGCGCGACGAATTGATCGACCGGTTCGGTCCTCTGCCGCCACCGGTCGAGCGGTTGCTGTGGTTGGCCGAGATGCGGATCGACGCGGCGATCTGGCAGATCGAGGCAATCTGGGTCGAGCAGCGGAAGTATTTGGGAATGCGGTACGGCGATCGAGGGCGGATCGAGACCCTAGCCAAACTACGGCGAGGGAAACTGAGGATTGTCGACGATCGATCGGTCTATGCCACGATTCCCAAGGAAGTCGACACGCCTCAAGACCTGTTGAAGTGGGTCAAATCTGTATTGCATCCGGCGTAATGTGGCCGATATAATCGGCAACCCGCGATCGGGGGTGGTGACGCGTTCCCGCCAGCGGCGGAGACCCTTGCACGACACAGACTGGCACTACAGAGAGTTGCCCCGGCGGCATGATCTACTCGTCCCAAGTTGCTCGACTGCCGATGCACGACATCGGTCTCCGCTGCGCGGAAGGCGTGTGCTGGTGCGCGCTGGTGCTGGTCGTCGGTCGAATGCCCGTGTGGGCGCAGCCGGTCCCGGGCGCGGCTTCACGTCCCCTTGCGGTTTCCCAGTCTCCGCAATCTCGGCCCGTTGCACGGGAAGTGGAGGACGCCGAGATCCTCGCCGTGGTGGGCGACACGCCCATTCTGGCGGGCGAGATCCTGCCTCAAGTGCGCGAGATTCTCGAACCGGCTCGCGACAAGATGACCCCGGAAGAGTATGAGAATCAGAAACGGCAATTGTTGCAGCGGCTGCTCAAGCAGCGGATTCAGTTGCGGATGCTCTACCAGTCGTTTATCGCATCCTTGCCGGAAAAGCAGCGGGACGAAGTCCTCAAGAAGGTCTATAGCCAACTCGATGAGAAGTTCTACAGCGATCAAGTTCCCGACCTGCTCAAGAAGAGCAAGGCCAAATCGGCGGCGGAACTCGACCAGATGCTGCGGAAATACGGCTCGTCGCTGGAACAGCAGAAGCTCGATTTTCGCGAACAGGCTGTGGCTCGAATGATGGTCCAGCAGAACGTCGATCGCAACGAAGAGGTGACTCACGAAGAACTACTGGAGTACTACCAGCAACATCTCGAGGAGTACTCCTTCCCGGCTCGAGCCCGCTGGGAGCGGCTGACGGCCCGCTTCGATCGTTTCCCGGACAAGGCGGCAGCCGACCGGGCGATCGTCGACATGGGGAACCTGGTGTTGCGGGGCGTTCCCTTTGCGGAGGTCGCCAAGCGGCACTCGCAGGGATCGCATGCCGACGAGGGCGGCTACCACGATTGGACCAGCAAAGGCGCGCTGGTTTCCAAGGTAATGGACGAAGCGATTTTTTCGCTGCCGGTGGGTCGACTCAGCCGCATTCTCGAAGACGAGCAGGGGTTCCATATCATCCGAGTGATCGAGCGGCAGCCGGCGGGGCGACGGCCGTTCGAGGAGGTTCAGGACGAAATCCGGGAGAAGATTCAAAAGGAACGCTTCCAGAAGAATCTCAACGCATATCTGGAGAAAGTGGAGCGGGAAACCTATATCTGGACCGTATTCGACGATTCCCCCCAGTCTTCCCAACCGTCCAACTAGCCTGCAGTTTCGCGCGTTTCTTGCCGCTTCTGCGGCCCTTTTCCGTTTCACACTGGTCGGCGAATTGAACATCGCCCGCCCGCTCGCTACACTACGCAGTGCCGGATGCTAGCGGCCGACCGCCGGATGCCGGTGGCCGATCGTCGCCGATCCATTCTGGGGGGACGAGCCGCCCGGGCGCGACGGTTTGGCGTGGGAAGTTTTGACAGGGAGTAGCGATGTCCGATAGTGCCAAGCTCATTGTGGGTGATCAAGAGATCGAGTTCCCCGTCGTGACCGGGACGGAAGGGGAGCGGGCGATTGACATCTCGTCCCTGCGGGCTCAGACCGGCTTGATCACTCTGGATGAGGGCTACGTCAACACGGGATCGACTCGCAGTGCCATCACCTATCTCGATGGCGAGGCGGGCGTGCTGCGTTACCGGGGGTACCCGATCGAGGAATTGGCGGCCCAATGCGATTTCCTGGAGGTTTGTTATCTGTTGATCTATGGCGAGTTGCCCGATTCGGAGCAATTCGAGGAGTTCCAGGACGAGATTCGCCGTCACACCATGTTGCATGAGGATGTGCGGTCGTTCTACAACGGGTTTCCCCGCGACGCCCACCCGATGGCCATTCTCTCATCGGTGGTGGCCGCTCTTTCCACATTTTACCAGGACGCCTTGGATCCTCGCGATCCGGATCAGGTGAAGATCTCCATCGTGCGGTTGTTGGGCAAGCTTCCCACGATCGCAGCCTACAGCCACAAGAAGTCGATCGGTCAGCCGTTCATTTATCCCAAGAACGACCTGAGTTACTGCGAGAATTTCCTGCGAATGATGTTTGCGGTTCCCAGCGAGCCGTATGAAATCGACCCGGACTATGCCAGCGCCTTGAACATGCTGCTGATTGTGCATGCCGACCACGAACAGAACTGCAGCACGTCGACGGTGCGAATGGTCGGCTCGTCGGATGCCAACTTGTTTGCATCGATCGCAGCCGGCATTTGCGCCTTGTGGGGCCCTCTGCACGGCGGTGCCAACGAGGCGGTGGTCAACATGCTCACGCAGATCATCGAAGACGGCGGAAACGTGACCAAGTACGTCGACATGGCCAAGGACAAAGAGAGTGGTTTCCGGTTGATGGGCTTTGGGCATCGCGTTTACAAGAATCATGACCCTCGGGCCCGGTTGATCAAAACGGCCTGCGATCAGCTTCTCAGCAAGATGCACATCCGCGATCCGCTGTTCGAAATCGCCCAGCAATTGGAAGAGATCGCTTTGAACGATCCTTACTTCGTGGAACGCAAACTCTATCCGAACGTCGACTTCTATTCCGGTGTGATTTACCGGGCGATCGGGATCCCGGTGCAGATGTTTACGGCGCTATTCGCCATGGGGCGTCTGCCCGGTTGGATTGCGCAGTGGGTCGAGATGCACCAATCGCCGGGCAAGCGGATTTCCCGCCCTCGCCAAATCTACACCGGCCCGCAGCAGCGGCCTTTTGTTCCCATCGATCAGCGGTAGTCGCAGTGCGGGCGGCACCTCGCCGCCGTCGGGTTCCACGGTTCCCCATCCGCGCGAAACTGGCGAAACCAGGTGTTCTGCGCGACTCTGGTTGAGCTTGTTGGCTGTAGTGGTTTTGTCTTCTTTCCGCCGCCGAAACTGCCGACTTCAATGGTGATAGTCCGCGGGATGGAGGCGAGGGATGAAGATCAGTCGGCGAGAATGGATCGGAGTATCGGCTGCCGTTGTGGGGAGTACCGGACTGTCGGGACCCCTGCGGGCGGCGAGTTGGAGCGGGCGCGTGCTGCCGCAGAAGGCCGGTCAGGTACGGCCGGTGGTGACGGCTCTGGATTACCAGTCCGAGCGCGATTGGTTGGTGTCTGCCGGCGATGATCACCTCGTGCGCGTATGGCGATTGTCGGAAGGGGCGTTGCTGCGGCGGCTGGAAGGGCACCGGGACTGGGTGCGTACGGTGGCTTTTGTCGGAGACTGCACCATAGCGAGTGCCGGCAACGACCGTACGGCGCGAGTATGGAACCTGTCTGAGCATTCGAGTGTTCGGCCGCGGGTGTGGTTTCGTGCTTCGAGTCCCATCGTACGTCTCGCCGTGAGTCCGGATCGGCGCTGGCTGGCGATCTGCTGTTTTTCGGGTGAGGTCCACTGGTTTTCGCTGCCGGAGATGAAGCCGAGTGGCCGGCTGGCCGGCGAACACCGGGATCTGCGCTGCTTGGCCTTTTCTCCGGACAGCCGGTTGCTGGCGTTTGCCGGGCGCGACGGTACGCTGCGTTGGATCGAACTGGCGACCGCCAGGCAAGGGGAACGGAAGGTCTCGCGGGCACGGCGCCGCGATCTGGTTTTTCTCACTCGCCGAACCCTGCTGTCGGTGGGTGACGACGGCAAGGCGTGCTGGGTGGATGTCGGTGACGACGCCGGCCTGGTCCATGACTTGCGCTGCGAGCGGGGGCGCGTGTTCGCTTTGGCCAAGCTGGACGAGCGACGGATCGCCACTGCCGGAAGCGACAACCGCATCCGCATCTGGAACGTGGAGAAGCGGGAGATGGAATTCGAGTTGGCGGGGCACGAGGGGACCGTCAGTGCCATGTGCTGGACCGGCCGAGAGCTCGTGTCGGCCGGCTATGACACCACCGTTCGCGTGTGGTCGACTAGCCGGCCGGTCGCTACTCGACCGTCGCCGGATGCTCGGCGTTGACATCCGGCCCGGAACGACGACGGCATGTTGGTCTTATTGGGAACATCCAGCGATACAGGGAAGGAACCCATCGATGGCACGTCTTGGTTGGTGGGGTTGGTGGCGTCGCTGCAAACCGCAGTCGTCGACGCTTCAAGTCGAATCGCTCGAGCGGCGGTGCCTGATGGCGGCGGACCCGCTGACACTCGGCGCCGTCTACATCGAAGACGACACGGGAGCGGACCACGCGGGGGACACTTTCGAAGTATCGTTCGTCGGCGGAGCCCAGGGAACGACGCTCGACCGCCTGGTGATCGATGGCGACCAGGATCGAGATGGTCTCAGTCGTGGAGACTCCATTTTCGACTCGCAGCCCGGTGGACTGGGGGCTGACGAGGCGTCGGCGTTTCGGATTGTGGATCTGCAGACGGCCGACCCTGCCGCCACCGTCTCAGCCTCGGTCATCGATGGCTCGTCAACTCTCGTGCTGACCTTCGAGAGGTTTCAGGCGGGTGACAAACTCGTCTTCCAAATCGATGTGGACGAGATCGAGGTCTGGGACGCGGCGGAAACCGACACGGCGATTATCAATGAAGGGTTGGACCCGGTTACTTCGGGAATCGAATTTCACGGCTCGATTCTCGCCGCCAGTTTCTCGGCGCCGCATTACGAGGAAGCGGCGGGCGAGACGACATTTCGCAATCGCTATGACGATCTGCTGGCCGGAACCGGTCTCCCGCTGACAGCCGACGACGACGGCGGTCGCCGGGATCGGACGGCCGGCGGAGTGTTGCCGCTTCAGCAGCAGGTGAAGCCGGCCGAGATTCGCGGTTCCGTCTACCACGATCGCAACCTCAACGGTCGCCGCGATGCGGGCGAAGAGGGAATCGAGGGAGTGGCCGTGCGGCTTGTGCCGATCGATACCGTCGAGCCGCAGGCGGTGCTGGAACAACTCACCGACAGCGACGGAAACTACGGTTTCGTCGATATCATGCCGGGCAGTTACGAGGTGATCGAAGTCGTGCAGCCGGTCCCTTACCGTGACGGTGCCGAGTCGTTGGGTAATGTGAATGGTGTTGCCAGCGGACGAGTCGCCGACGGCGGGGATCGTTTCACCGACATCGTCCTCCCCGGCGCTGCCGCCGGGGTCGGTTATGATTTTGGCGAATATCTGCCGGTGAGCATTGCCGGACGTGTGGGGCTGGCTCGCCGAGGCGAAGACTGCGGCGGACAATATGAAAGCGAGCGGTTGGCCGGAGTTCGCGTCACACTCTATGACGAGCGAGGCGCACTGGTGTCTCAAGTTACCACCGGCCAGGACGGAACGTTCCGGTTCGACGACCTCGAGCCGGGACAATACCGCATTGTCGAGGAGACACCTTCCGAGTGGTACGACGGTCGCGACGTGGCCGGCCATGTCTCCGGAGAGGGAACCGCGGTCCTTGCCGACAACGATGTGGTGGTGACCCGACTCGGATCGGGATCATCGCTACGGCAGGTGGAGTTTTGCGAGCTGCGTCCGGCCAGTCTCGAAGGATACGTCTACCACGACCGTAACAACGACGGGATGCGGCAGGTGGACGGCGAGGAGGCGATTGCCGGGGTGACGGTCGAGTTGTTCGGTGTGAATGGGAAAGTGGCCGAGGCGGTGACCGATGCCCAAGGACGTTATCGGTTTGCAGGATTGCCGGCCGGTCGTTATCGAATCGTGGAAAGGCAACCGAGCGGCTGGCTCGACGGACGAGAGCGTTTGGGACTCGTCGATGGCAGTTCGAACGGTCTTCTCGGTGCTGACGAGTTCATGGGAATCGATCTGGGCTGGGGCAGCGCCGGTGTCGATTATGCGTTTGGTGAGCTGCTGCCGGGAACGATCGCGGGGCGGGTCTACAGCGACCCCGACGGCGACTGTCGCGGTGAACACACGGGGCCGCCCATCGCCGGAGTGCGCGTAGAACTGCTGGATGCCGAAGGACGCGTGATTCGTACGGGACAGACCGACAAGCAGGGGCATTACCGGTTCGATGGTCTCCTTCCGGGGCAGTACTCGGTGCGCGAGATCCAGCCGGACGGCTGGCTGCAGGGTGAGAGTCATGTCGGCAATGGCGGCGGATCGGTCGACGGCATCGACCGGATCGGCCGCATCAACGTTGGCTCGGGCCAAGCGTGGACCGAGTACGACTTTTGCGAGGTTCCACCGGCCACCATCTCGGGTTTCGTCTATCAGGACGGAGACGTGATCACCACCGTCGACGGCCGCGTCCCGGAGGATCTGCCCAGTCTTCGCGACGGTTTGCGCACACCGGACGACCGGCCGATTGCCGGTGTGGTGTTGCAGCTCCGACACGGATTGACCGGTCAGCCGATCCCCTCGGATTGGGCCTTGCCGGGAATCTACCCCGACGGTCCGATCCAGACGACTACCGACGCCGACGGCTATTACGAGTTTGTCGGCCTGCCTCCGGGGCTCTACTCCGTTTACGAAGTCCATCCCGAGGATTACGTCGACGGAATCGACCATGCGGGAACCACGGCTGGCGTGGCCATCAACCCCAGCGACCCGGATTCGATGACCATTGCTGTTTCACTGGCCGTCGATCCCAAGGACGACGCCATTGTGAGGATTGCGTTGCCGGCAGGTGAGCATTCGCGGGAGAACAACTTCAGCGAAGTGAAAGTGCGCCGCGAGCTGGTACTGCCGCCGCTCGAACTGCTGCGGCGTGTCGATCCCGTTCGTTTGAGTGCACCCATCGGCAAGGTGCCGTCTCAGCCATTGCAGCCGTGGGTTTGGTTCGCTCCGGGAAACTACGACTTCGATCCCAGCCACGCATCGATGAGTTATACGTGGCACTTGAGCATCATCAACGGCGGTTCGCCTCGCGATGACGGAAAGGTCGCTGTTTCCACGTCATGGCAGCAGACCTCGTGGCTAACGGCGAAAGAGTGGTCGACCCGACCGATCAACGACGGAGAGTGGTTGGCGGTCTCGACGAACGTCGCCGCTGCCGATGCGACCGGGGCATTGCAGTTGGGCCGTCCCGGCGCCATTCCGATCGCCGGCGATTTCAACGGGGATGGAGTCGATGAAATCGGCTTCTTCGATGAGGGCGATTGGTATCTCGATCTGAACGGCAACGGTCGGTGGGATGACGAAGATTTGTGGGCTCGACTGGGTAGTTCAGGCGACTTGCCGGTGGTTGGCGACTGGGATGGCGACGGCAAGGACGATATCGGCATTTTCGGTCCGGAGTGGCGTCGCGACCGTCTGGTGATTCCTCACGATCCCGGCGTGCCGGACGTGGCCAACGAACGTCGGATCGTCTCGTCCGAGGCCAACATCGACACGGCCAAGAACGTACCTCCTTCGCCGGAAGCGGCCGCCGAGCGTGCTCGGTTGATGAGGCGCAGCCGGCACGGAAATCCAAAGGCTCATGTGATCGATCACGTGTTCGCGTTCGGCAATGCGGGAGCCATTCCGATTGCCGGGGATTTCAACGGGGACGGGATCTCGACGATCGGCACGTTCCACTTCGGCCGCTGGTTCCTGGATGCCGACGGCGACGGTCGCCGCGACGGCAAGGACGAGAGTTTTCGATTCGGCGAACCGGGAGATCTGCCGATCGTGGGCGATTTCAACGGCGACGGCGTGACGGAGATCGGTGTCTATCGCGGCGGCGTGTGGATTATCGATAGCAACGGAAACCGCCGGATCGACTCGGGCGACCAGATCATCCATCTGGGAGGCCCGCATCAGTTGCCGGTAGTGGCCGATATGGACGGGGACGGCGTCGACGAGCCGATGGTCTACCGTCCCGCCGGCTAGCCCTTCTTCAGTTTCTCGGCTTCGGCTTCCAGCCGGGCGATCTCTTGTTCCAGTTTGCGAATGTCCTCGGGATCGTCACACTGCTGTCGTTGTCCCGCCAGTTGTCTGCGCGCCCGCTGAAGCTGCTCGCGGACCTTCTGCAGTTTCTTCTTTTGCTTCTTGTCCATGGTGCGATGGGGTCTGTGAGGAGCCTGTAGTCTGAAGTCTGTAGTCTGTAGTCTGTAGTCTGTAGTCTGGAGTCTGTAGTCGAATGTTACGCGGATAGGCAATGGCCGGACAGGGCGAGGGGCGGGTGCAATAACGATTTCGGGTACGAGCACGAGTACGAGCACGAGGCGTAAGGAAAGAGGCTGGTCGTCCCATCTTCTTCCTTCACTCCTCATCCCTCGAAGGCCCCCTCACACTTTTCTTTGGTGCTAAGGCGGCTTGTTCTTGGAATCGAGCTTACGGTAGACCGATTCGGCGAGTTGTCGGGCTTCTTGCGGGGTGTGGACCCAGCCGTCGAGTTGAGCGGCTCGCACGCGTTTCAGCACGTCGGCGAATCGGGGCCCCGGTTCCCAGCCCCACTGGCGCAGATCGTCGCCGGTGAGCAGGGGTGGGGGATCGAGTTGGTCGCGGGGTTGGCGGCGTTTCTCTTCCAACTGCTGCAGAGGTGTTGTGTCGCGACCGCTCGTTTCCCATCGCGCTCGCATCCAGCGGATCAGGGCGGGGAAATGCGGGTGGACCACGATCGGTTGCAAGGTGGACCAGGGTAGATTGGGGAGCCGGTCGAGTATCGGGGCGGTCTCGAGCAGCCAGATGAGTTCGTCTCGCACGGCGTTGGGGAGCCGCCACCGGCGGGCCAGTTTACGGGCGATCGATCGAGCCGTGGATGGCGTGACCAACGGTTCGAGCAGTGTGGCGAGAGCCATCGCTGCATCGGGAGCGTCCAGTCTCGCGAGAACTTGCAGGGTGGTTTCCCATCGGGGCGAGTCGAGGAGGGGAGTGGACTCAGGGAGGATCGGTGCGAGCAGTCCCCACTCGTGCAACAGTTCGAT
>Ga0256839_1001084_pt1 | contig 33783 bp, 28 predicted proteins | sample 354166metaG_FD_185968 | JGI IMG/M metagenome (GOLD analysis project Ga0256839, IMG submission 185968) | Hydrothermal vent microbial communities from Mid Atlantic Ridge, Atlantic Ocean - 354-166 | ecosystem: Environmental > Aquatic > Marine > Hydrothermal vents | place: Atlantic Ocean: Mid...
TGAGGTGATTCAGGGCGCGGCCAGGATCATCTCCCCCTGGAAGGTGGATGTGGATGGAGAGGTGCTGAGCAGTAAAAACATTGTCATTGCCACCGGTGCGCGACCCTTCGTTCCACCCCTGCCGGGACTGGAGCAGATTGCCTATCTGACCTCAGATACCCTCTGGGAGATCCGTGAACTGCCAAGGCGACTGCTGATTCTGGGTGGCGGCCCCATTGGCTGCGAGCTGGGTCAGTGCTTCGCCCGTTTTGGCAGCGAGGTCACCATTGTAGGGCCTCGCCTGCTCCCCAGAGAGGATCAGGAGGCAGGTGATCTGCTGGCTGAGCGCCTGCGCAAAGAGGGGGTGCGGCTGATGCTGGGGTATCGGGCAAAGGCCTTTCGGGTGGAGGAGGGGGCGCAGCTGGCGATCTGCCAAAACGGGGAAGATGAGCAGCGGCTTGAATTTGACCAACTTCTGCTGGCTCTGGGTCGTACGCCCAATACCTGCGGATTTGGCCTGGAGGAGCTGAAGATTCCCCTTACCCGCACAGGCACCATTGAGACCAATGAGTTTCTACAGACCCGTTTCCCCAACATCTTCGCCTGCGGTGATGTGGTCGGCCCCTACCAATATACCCATGCTGCGGCGCATCAGGCCTGGTATGCCGCTGTGAATGCGCTGTTCGGCTCTCTGCGCCGCTTTCGCGTGGACTACAGCGCCATCCCTCATGCCACCTACACCGAGCCGGAGGTGGCCAGGGTGGGGTTGAGTGAGAGGGAGGCGCGGGCGCAGGGTGTGGAGTATGAGGTAACCCGCTTTGATCTTGCCGAGCTGGATCGGGCCATTGTCGATGAGGTGGCAGAGGGTTTTGTCAAGGTGCTCACGGTGCCGGGCAGGGATCGCATCCTGGGGGTCATGATTGTCGGTGAATACGCCGGAGAGCTGATCACCGAATTTGTCACTGCCATGCGTCATGGACTGGGGCTGAATAAAATCCTGAGAACCGTCCATGCTTACCCGACCTTGAGTGAGGCCAATAAATATGCAGCAGGTGTCTGGAAACGTGCCCATGCGCCAGCGAGGGTGCTGGCCTGGGTTGAACGGTTTCATGGCTGGCGGCGCAGTTAGACCCTCTCACCAAACCAAAACAAAAAGTTGGCTGTGGCTATTCCTTCTTCTTTTTTGGCTGGCCGATATGTATCAGCGCGCCATTGACCTCGACCCCTTTTGCCTGGCTGTGGCAGCGCTTGCAGTCAGCAAAGGTGAAAGAGACCTTGCCATGACAGTAGCCACAGTTTTCACCTTTTGACATGCGCACCATTTTCACCTTGTTTGTCAGGCTCTCTTTAAAAATGGCAGGATGGCAGGATTCACATTTAATCCAGCTTGAGTGCACATTGTGGCTGAAAAGCACATTTTCGAGTTTGCTCTTTGAGACAAAAAGGATCTGGTTGTCACGAATCTTCTGCTTATAATCCTCTTCCAGAGATTCGATAGGCTTAAAAACATCCTCTTTTTTTAGCAACAGCCAGTCAATGAAACCATGTTCATCAATGGGTATGCGGCTGCCAGGCAGTTTGTCAGCGTTCCATTCGGCGCCAACCTGTTTGGCGATGTCGGCAATGTGCTGGTTATCAATCTGGTTGGCATTATGCAGCCGTTCCGCTTCGGGTTTTCCGGCAATATGGCAGCGGTCGCACTCCTCCTCGTTATTGGCACCAAAGGCGATGGTTCCATTGTGGCAGACGCCACACTGTTGGCCGGCCTGGATCTTCTCTTTGGTGATGTCATTGCGCCACCGCTTCATTATAAAAATATCCTGGTGGCAGACAGAGCAGTCATACCAGATGCGGTGAACCCAGTGTGGATAGATGACGGGTGCCAGCCCTGCCTCCTCAAGCTCTTTCTCGTGGGTTTTCATGACGAAGTTACCGAGGAACCGCTCCTCTTTTTTCCACTTCATCAGCTCTGCTGTGCGCTCAGCCTCTTTCTTAAGCTCTTTTTTGATGAGTTTGTCTATTTTGCGGATGAATTTTTTCCCACCACCGTGATAGTGCTGGTAACCGGATGCCATTGCGCTTGCCGCATCCAACAGGAACATCCTTTTTCCAATAGAGATGTCATCGTCCATTGCGTCTATGATCAGGCTGAAGATCTCATCAGCCATAATATCCCCGCTTTTGCGGATTAGATTTTCTTGTGCCTTAAACTGGAATGTCTTGTAGTTATTGATAAATTTTGTGCGAAATTCACTATCTTCTGCGTTGCAGAGAGAGGCGAATATAGAGAGAAGAAGGAGCAGACAACATGAAAAAGTGTATTGGATTGGGGATGATGATCTCGTATGCATGTTGTTATTCCGGAGCTTTGCATGGGGGCTGGTCTGGATGATACGACAATGCGACCCAGATAGTGCTTTTGTATGATTATTAAAGACAGTAGCTTTTATCTTTTGTTTGTTGAATAGTAACAAATTGCGAATTGTTGAGAAGAGCTAATTTATGGGTCTATGCCATATTGAGTGGGCAGGCCAGCTATTTTTTATAGACACAGAGACCACAGAGTTTGAAAGAGTGCAGTAAGAAGCTATCAGAAATAGTGACAGGTCAGAACCTCTTGCAAAGTTCCAAGCACAAACAACAAGCCAATGGCTTACCGTAGCCAACTTACGGTAAGCCATTGATTCTTTGTGGTCATAAAACAGTTTTGCAAGAGCCCCATTGGTCAATGGGATTAAACATTATAAATGGCAACTACTCTGTGGTCTCTGTGTCTATTTATTGTCCACTCAATATGACATAGCCCCTAATTTATGATTGGCTCTGCATTAACACAGTAAAAATATTGAACTGCTGTTTTTTAGTGTGATATAAGGCATCTGCGTAGTTGCTGGGGCTGCCCCAAAACCCAGTGGGGATATTGGAGTCGGATTGTTATGAAAAAACGCATCTCAGTATGTTATTTATTCTGCTTGAGTATGTTCATCAGTGCCGGGCAGCTGGCAGCAGAAGGGGTTGTACATAATGTTGTGGTTCCTGATGGTGAGGATCAGTTTGTGCCAGCAATTATAACCATATCGGCTGGGGATACGGTTCGCTGGGTTAATAACGATACTCATCGGCCATCACATGATTTTGCCAGCCTTCCCGGGCCTAACCCAGAAAACAGAGAGCTGAAGGTGGTAGAGTTAAAGCCTGGTGAGGTATTTGAGCATACCTTTGAACGCCCAGGTGAATATATCTATTTCTGCTATATCCACAAAGGGATGATTGGTAAGGTTGTTGTGAAATAAGTTGGGCTGATATTGCTCCCGCTGCACGTTCAAATCCGCTTCCCCATCACTTTCCGAGTCGTTATGATGCTTGCCCGCATTGCCCCATCAGTAGAAGGCGGCAATAATCGACCCTGAGTCCAGTGGTAACTGGGAAAGAAAAATTCTGCTTTATGACCAATATAAAAAATATTGCCAGGGTGCTTGGCCCTGTACTTGCCATTGCTTGCCCTCTGCTGATTGATATTCCTGGCCACCCGCAAGCCGCGTTCATGTTGGGTATCGCTTTATGGATGGCGCTGTGGTGGCTAACGGAGTGTGTTCCTTTGGCGGTTACCGCCTTGATTCCTCTTATCGCCTTTCCGCTGTCGGGGATTGCCACGGCCAAAGAGACGGCACCGCGTTACATGACCAGTATCATGTTTCTGTTTGTCGGTGGGTTTTTGATTGCGCAGGCGCTGGAGCGCACGGGTCTGCACAAGCGCCTGGCACTGGTGGTGCTCTCCCGCTTTCATCACAGCCCGTTTCAGATTCTGGTTGGCTTTGCCTTCACTACTGCCTTTCTGTCGATGTGGGTCTCCAACACCGCGACCACCATGTTGATGGTGACCATTGCAATAGCGGTACTCAGCCGTCTGGACAAGCTCTTTAGTTCAGCTCAAATGAGCGCTTTTGCCACTGTACTGCTGTTGACCATTGCCTATAGCGCCAATATTGGCGGTATGGGTACGCCGGTTGGCACTGTTCCCAATCTGGTCTTTCTAGAGAATGTTCGTACCACCTCACCTGAGCTGGTGCCCAGTTTCATGCAGTGGATGATGGTCGGTGTGCCGATGGTTATTGTCGGGTTGACTGTTGTGCTTTTGCTGCTGGGGCGCAAGGTTCGCTCACTGCATTGGCAGGCAGGCTCGGTTGATCATCTGCATGCTGAACTGCATACGCTGGGGCCACTCAAGCGGGATGAGAAGTTTGTTGGCTGGGTTCTGGGGCTTACTGCTGTGGCCTGGATGACGCGCCAGGGGATCAAGGGGGATGAGTTTACTATTCCGGGCTGGTCATCACTGCTGCCACACCCTGGCATTGATGACGGCACCGTTGCCATTTTTTCTGCACTGTTGCTGTTTCTGATTCCGGTTCGCCAGGGGCAGCCCATACTCAGTAAAGATGCGATTGGCAAGCTGCCGTGGGATATTCTTATCCTGTTGGGTGGTGGTTTTGCGCTGGCGATGGGGATGAAAGGCTCGGGTCTCTCTCTGTGGGTGGGCGAGCAGTTGAGTTTTCTCTCAGTGGTGCCATTGCCGTTGATGCTGCTGGGCATTGCGGCGGTGATCATCTTCCTGACGGAGATCACCAGCAATACGGCCACCACTCAGGTCATGTTGCCGGTACTGGCTGGTGTTGCGATTGCCACAGAGCAGGATTTGATCGCCCTGCTGTTGACGACTACTCTGGCGGCCTCTTGTGCCTTTATGTTGCCCGTGGCCACGCCTCCCAATGCGATTGTTTTTGGGACGCAACGCATTCAGATTCAGGATATGATCAAAGCGGGTATTCGGCTTAATCTGGTGATGTTGGTTGTCGTGGTTGGGGTGGTCTGGTTTCTGCGTCCCTTGCTGCCTTGAGCAGGCTATTTGTCCTTGGCCGTTGGCAGAACCTCATGGCAATAATCGCACAGATAGAGTGGAAAGGCGTAGGCGCTATTATGGCAGCCGGCATAGCCGCACTGCTGCTCAGTCATGTTTTTTTGCATGTTCATGTCGTTGCCCCCTTTTTTGTCGATGAAGATCTTTGGGTGGCAATCGTCACATTCGTACAGCTGCTCATGTAGCTTGTGCGGGTATGTGACAGCGCCTAAGCCAGCCGCTTTCATGCTCTCTACTTTTGAGTCAAGGATGATGTCAATGGTGTCAATAGCGAATGCGGGTGCGGAGAGTGCGATAAGCAGGAGTGCAGAGTGTAAAACCTTGGTCATTATATTGGTTATCCATTACTAAATATGGTAGTCATTGTATGGGGTTTGCCACTTTTGGGCTAGAAGAAATCGCTATCCACCGGCTCTTGCACTACAGGTTTTTCAATGGGGTCGGCAGGGGTTTGGGGCAGGGGGGCTTTAAGCGGGCGCACCAGGATATTTTCGTCGATGGGTTTGCCTTTTGGATGGTTATGGCAGCGAACACAATCGCTGATGGGGAAGCCGACCTTGTCATGGCAGCGGGCGCACCATTTCCCTTGGCCAATGCCGATCATGGTGACGTTGTTGGCTCCCAGCTCATCAATAAACATGGGGCCGCCCTGGGTGTCATGACAGATCCTGCACTCCAGCCAGTAGCTGTGGATGTCATGTGGGAAGATAACGTCGGGCATGCTCTCTCCCTTGGAGATGAACAGGATGTCGGTATCCCTCAGTTCGTGTGCTGATATATCAACCTTTGGGTCGAGGCTCCAAAGTGGCTGGACGATCTTTTTTCGTACGGCAGCGGCCCAGTCTACCAGGCCGTATTTGTCCAGTGGCAAGCCGCTTTTTGATAATGCCAAAGGGTGCCAGCCGGAGCCTATTTCCATGATTTTTGAGTAGGGCTTGGCTATTGATCCTGTTTTCCCAAGCAGGATGTCCCGTTTTTCATCCTCTCTGACAGAGTGTTGAATGACGCCAGGGCTCCACCCCTCTTCCAGGGAGTGGCAGCGCTCACACTCCAGAGGTTCCCAGGCCACGAGGCCATCGTGGCAGGCGCCGCACTGCCTTTTCTCTTCTGTGATGGTTGACATGGAGATCTCATTTGCCCCGGCCTCTATCTTGAAGAGGCTTTCGTGGCAGACACTGCAGCGGAAACGAATGCGATGAAACCAGTGGGGAAAGACGACATCATCAACCTCGGCTTCACGCATGGCATCAGCTGTTTTATTTAAGACAATATCGCCATATTCAGCGTGGAGGTCAGCTGATAGCATAATCAGACAGCAAAACAGAAATTTTGCAGGATGTGATATCAAATGCCTTAACATGTAGAGCGCTGCTTTTGAGATGAGTCAGCTACATTCGTTGATTTTCAGCCGGTAGGTGAGCTTACCGCTCTTGGTTCCTGCTTTTGCTTCACTCTCTTCTTTAACCTCTTCGCCAGAGATGTCTCGTAAGCCATGCACCATTACGCGGATGTAATCCAGCTCATCCTGGTCTGTATCCTTCCATTCACCAGAGTCAGCCTCGATGGCTTTTAGCTCCGCCATCATCTCGTTCAGGGCCTCTTTTTCATCCAGTCGAGTCTCTTTTTGAGCCAGAAGTTTAAGAATGGTCTTTTTGAAAATGACGTTCCTGAACAGAAAAAGGCGCTTCCGAAAAAAGCTGGCATCTTTGGCCAGGTTTTGATGGATGGAGGCGAGTTGCTGCTTGGTCAGCTGTATCAGTTTCTTATAGAGATGCAGATCTTGTGGATGGTTGATTGTACTGCTCATAATGGTGACCTCGGTTAAGATGAAATTCAGGATTTTTTCTTTTTCTTCTTTGGCTTTCCTATGTGGAGCAGGGCACCGTCGAACATGACGCCTTTCTCCTGTATATGGCAGCGTGTGCAGTCTGCAAATGTAAAAGAGACCTTGCCGTGGCAGTGGCCGCAGTATTGCCCCTTTGACATTCTGACCATCTTCACATTGTTGGTCAGCGTTTCGCTGAATACCTCAGGGTGACAGGATGAACATTTGATCCAGCTTGAGTGTACGTCATGGCTAAAGAGGACGTTTTTGGCCTTGCTTTTGGATTCAAAAAGAATCATGTTGTCCCGAGTCTCAGGTTTATAATTTTCATCCAGCGAGTGTATGGGGTCAAACACCCCGGCTTTTTTCATCGTCAACCAATCTATAAACCCAAACCGATCTACAGGAAGACGTCTGCCGGGCAGTCTGCTGGCATCCCATTTGGCACCAACCTTGTCGGCAACTGCGGTGATTGCCCTGTGATCAATGCGGCTTGCATCGTGTAGTCTGTCCGCCTCTGGTTTGCCGGCAAGATGGCAGCGGTCACAGTTCTCTTCGGTGCTGAAGGCAAGCTCTCCATCGTGGCATTTTGCGCACTGTTGCCCAGCTTCAAATTTCTCATGGGTGATGTCATTGCGCCACCGTTTCATAATGAAGATATCCTGGTGGCAGACTTTGCACTCAAACCAGATGCGGTGCACCCAATGGGGGTAGATCACAGGGGCCAGCTTTTTCTCTACCATCTCTTTTTCGTAGGTTTTCATGACGAAGTTGCCGAGAAATCGCTCTTCGTTATTCCACTTCATCAGCTCGGCGTTCTTGGCCTTCTCCTTTTCCAACTCTGCTTTTATGAGTTTGCCAATTTTTCGAAGCAGCCTTTTTCCGCCACCGTGGTAGTAGTTATAGCCACTGGCCATGGCGTTGGCGGCATCCAGCATGAACATTCTTTGCCCCTGGCTGAGGCCTTCGGCCATGGCATCATTGATCAGGCTTTTGATCTCGTCCGGCATGATGGCCTTGCTCTCTTTTATGAGCTCTTCCTGCGCTTTGAACTGAAATGATTTGTAGTTGGTGACAAATTCAATGCGGAAGGGGGTGTCTTCTGCGTAACTTGCAGTGTAAGGAAAGAGGGTGAAGGGCAGGGTGGCAAAAAGCCACAACAGCAGATGAAGTAACTTCTGTTGCTTCATCGGGTGAACTCGAGCAGTGAATCATGATTTGTCATGGCTAAATAATCGCTCTTCAATGCTTTGTTGGTGTGATTTATTCGTTGGATCTCTGCCACTCTCTCGCTGATGCAATGGATTTTTTCAGGAACTCAGTTGAAAGCTGGTAGCCTTTTGATGCCCATTTATATTGCGCTTTTGATTCGGCATCAATAGCATCGGTGCGTTCAGTTTCTGCGCGTTTAAAAAGCTCTAGGGCAACTGTGCCGCCTGCACCTTCGTGAATCCCCCTCTGCCTTGCCCGTTCAAGATAGGCATCGCTGGTAATGCGTGCACTGTCCATTTCGTTCTTGTCATTTCTGGCTTCTGTCTCTTTGGCGCGTGCCAGTTTCATTGCGTTTTTCAAGGATTTGGCAAGTTTTTGCAGTGCCCAGTAGGCCTCTTCGTACTGCTCTTCGTCAATCTTGCTTGCAATGGTGTTGATGCGTTTCTGCCCTCTGGCAAAAAGGGTTATGGCTTCACTGTTTTCGCTCTCTTTTATTTTTTGGGCGTTTTTGTCTGACAGCTGGCGGGTATCAATATATTTGAACTGCCGGATAACGGATTTTTTTAGTTTTTCCGGGGTCATTCCTTTGGGGAGGGTTCTTTTCTCCTCTTTGTTGGTTTTGCTGCTGCTATAGCCCTGCTGTTTTGAGGTGGCAATGGCCTTTTTCAACAGCTCCATTGAGCTGAGATAGATGGCTGTAGCATCTTTATATTTTTTATTTTTTTCAAGCAGGCTGGCCTCTTTGCGCTTCTCTATAGCCTGTTTGTATAGTTTGTGTGCATCTTCACCCCCATTGCCATCATGAATGCTGCGCTGTTTGGCGCGCTCTTGGTAAGCGTCGCTCTTTATCCTTGCGCTGTCCAGATCATCCTTTATTTTTTTGGCAGAGAGCCCTTTTGCACGGACAAGTTTTGCGGCACTTCGCAGTGAGTTGCCAAGATCTTTTAGTGTCCAGTAGGCGGCCTCTATTTCACCTTTTTCAATCTGTTTGGCAATAAGATCGCGTGTTTTTTTGCTCTCGTTCAGAATGGAGATGGCCTTGTCGTTACCACTGTTCAGGATCTGTTCGGCACTTTTTCCTGCAAGAAGGCGCTTATCAATATATTTAAGCTGGCGATGGACAGATTTTTCCAGCTTGGCTGGGGTCATTTTCTTGGGAAGGGTTCTCTCCTGCGCAAAAGCAAGAGGAGCGGTGCATGAGAATAAGAAGAGTGTGATGGTTAAACATCTCAACATTGTATTCATCATGCCCGCTCCAGCCATTTTACAGTGCCTGCTTAGTCAAAGGTGCAGTCATCGCTTGCCTTACATGCGGCAACCTTTTCTCGGTTGTGGCACTTTTCGCAATCCTCCAGTGGAAAGGCAACCTTGCCATGACACTCGCCACAGTACTTGCCCTTGGCCATCTCCCTCATGGTCATGGGGGTGTCGCCTGCTGTACGCACGAAGCGGTGTGGGTGACAACTTTTGCAGTTCAACCACCAGGTGTGCAGGGTATGGGGAAAGAGCACTTCAGCAATGGTTTTGCTCTTCACCTTGATCACCATATCTTCGATATCCTCATCACCATCAGGGTCGAAGGCATAGTGGACTGGTGATTCATACAGTGGATCATCAGGGTCGATTGAACCTTTTGGCAGCAGCATGCCGTTCTTTGTGATCTTGATCCAGTCTACGAGACCGTATTTGTCCTTTGGCAGACCCGCCATGGAGAAGGCACGTGGCTGCCAGCCACCGCCCCACTTGAAGGCGTTGCCTGATGGTTTGCGGCGATCACCTTTACCGGCCATTTTGCCACTGCGTCCAGCAAACAGCAGGTTGGCAGGGTTGGTATCTTCGGGTGGTGGAGCGGCTTCAGCATCCAGCTGTTCCATCGGGTAGTAGTGGCAGAGTTCGCACTCAAGTGGATCCCATGCAACGGAGCCATCGTGGCACATGCCGCACTGCTCGCCGGCGCTGATCTGATCCATATCAACGTTGTTTTCACCTTTGTTGGTTACAAAGGTATCTTCGTGGCAGACTTTGCAGCGAAAACGAATTCGGTGGAACCAGTGTGGAAATACAACGGCCTCTACTTCACCCTCTTCCATACCTTCTCTGGTTCTGGTCATGATGATATCACCGTATACAAGATTTACGGTCTCATAGTCCATCACGGGATCAGCAGGGGCGGCTGCCTTGGGTGCAGGCGCAGGCGCTGCTTTTTCAGCAGAATGAACTGCACCGGTAAATAAGAATAGGCCTATAGTCAAAATAACTGACAGTAGCCCTGAGCTACGTATCTTCAGCATTACGCTACCCTCCCGGATATATATTTATTATGGTGTAACTACTCAAGGGGGCACTGAAGCCCCCTTGAGTATTAAATGTGGCTGGTTACTTCTCAAAGCCACGGATGATGTGAACCATAATCCAGCCTTCCTCTTCGGAGATCTCCTTGCCTTTTTTTGCGATACCTGCTTTCCAGCCTTTCATTTCGGTGCCTTTGCTGCCATTCATGGTGAGCCAGTAGAGTTGGCCATCAGTGGCAGGTGATCCGGCTGTCCAGTCAGGTGGCGGTGGCTCCATCCCTTTGGCACCTGGCCCCTTACCATTGCCTTTGGAGCCATGACACTTTTTGCACTTCTTTTTGTAGGCCTTTTTCATGACCGTTTTGATGGCATCTTCATCGGCTTCAACCGGATTGGTCAGAGCAGCTGCATCGGCGGGTACTTTTGCCAGGGTTGCCTCAGAGGTGGCAGCAGCAAACCCAGCGGCCAGACTCATGCTCAGTGCAACGGTTGCTATGGTAATACTCTTTTTCAATCGCTTCATAGTTTCCTCCACGGATACTTGATAGTTCGAAGAAATACAAGTTGATAGCGGTATTTCCCCCGCTGGTTAACACTATATCCAGCACAAGGTATTTATGCAGGATAGAGCTTTAGAGTCGCCCAACTATGGATAAGTTAATGTCCATAGCTGAGCCACACATTTTGTGGTTACTCCTCTTCCATCTCAGGCCATGCAACGTCTGCATGAACAAGGTTGTAGTGACAGTTGATGCAGGAGAGACCTTTTTCATCCATGGTTTTGTGTTGGCCAATATCCTGCCACCATATGCTCTCTGTTTTGTGGCATGTCAGACACTTTTCACTCTTGTCTTCAACCATCTGCTGGCGTACTTTTGCGGCCTGTGCAGGTCGAAGTTCGTTCTCCCACATCTCTATATCACGCAGGCTGCTGGAGACAGCATGGAATGGACTCTCTCCTATGACACCCCGGTTAAGATATATAAATTTCCAGTGCAGGATTTCGCGTACGCTATGTGGATCATGACAGCCTACACAGCCTGGGCGTACTCCAAGCTCGTTGTCGTAGTGAGCGGACTCGCGGTACTCCTCGTAGGGGTAGGCGTGGCACTCTGCACAGCCAGCGGTTACATCGAAGGCACCGGGTTCGAAGATCTCTTTGGGGTTGTAGTCTTCGATGTCTTCGCTTGCGGTTCCCATGGGTTTATATTCGTCAAATTCGACGAATACCTCATGGCAGATGGTGCATGCGCTGATTCGAGTAAACCGGTCGCTGGTACAGCTCAGACCTGAAAAGAGCAGAACCAGGACGATGGCACCGATGATGATAAGCACACCTTTGGTTGTTGAGTTCAATCTTCCATCCTCCGTTATCGTATCTATCAAGAGAGCAGGGGATTAACCCATTTGTCTCTTATATATGGCTTCATGTTTGGCGTTATCGACTTTGATGTCGCCATATTTGTCGCCCGGTTCTGAAGGTGAAATCGTCACCACCGTATCATTCCAGGCCTGTGCTCCAGATACTGGATCAATGGCCAGTGGAATGATGTCGTTGGGGTTGATGCCACCATCTCTCCACCAGAGGTTGGCAGAAATATCCTCATCTATCTGTGATTCCGATGCCAGAGGTGTGGTTGCGGCTGGGTTTGCCTGGGCAACCCGGCCATAGGCTGAACGCCCAACAGAGGTAGAGAAGCCGATGACCTGAGGATGAATGCCCTGAGTCAGCCAGGCCTTGGTGACCAGATAGCCAACCTCGCTTTTGACTCTGACCAGTTCACCGTCACCAATGCCCAGTTTTAACGCAATATCCTTGTTTATCCATAGCGGATTGGAGTGCCACAGTTCGGACAATATCTTCAGGTTGGAGGTGCGAGAGAGACTCTGATAACTCACTTTGAAGGTGGTTAACACAAACTCGTTTGACTTGATGCCAGAGAGTCGTGGGTTTTCTGTCCAGGTTGGCGCAGAGACCTCAATCTTGCCAGAGGGGGTGGCAAATCCGACCGACTCGTAGGTCTTGTATGCAACCGGGACAGGCTCGCCATTTTTGACAATCTTGCGTGTGTTGAGGTCGATCTTGCCATAGGCAGGGTAGACGCCTTTCTTGAGCTTTTTATAGCCTTTTTGCTCCAGACCGGCGGTACCTTCAACCTCTTTTTTGACCCACTCTTTGGCATTTTTAAAAGCCCAATACTGCTTCATGCCACGACTGCCGTCCGCATCAATGGTTTCGACAATCTTCTTCAGTGTTTCGCGAACGTCCTGTGCCTTGCCTCGGGATGGAACACCGGGAATGGTCATGGTGGCCCAGGGGAGCAGTGCGGTTGGGCTGCTGCCAACATCGTGGCGCTCGATGGATGTCACATCTGGCAGGATAATGTCTGCCAACTCAGATGTTTCACTCATAAAGGGGCTGAAATCAACCAGGTAGGGAACCAGTTTTTCATCTTTCAGCAGATCACGCCAGATGCTTGCCGCTGGAGAGGAGTAGGCTGGGTTGCTCATGTGGTTGAACAGTACTGCGACCTTGCGCTGGCCGCCTTTAACCTCGAATGGAAAGGTGTGGTTCAGCTGGCGTGAGTTGCTGCCAGATGGGGCGGGGGCGGGTTGAATAGAGGCAATATCGAACTGACGTGGCAGGCAGTTACCGCCTTCGATGTCGATATTCCCGGTTATGATGGCTAGCAGCTGGCAGGCCGCTTCGGCATCTACGCCACCCTGATGAAAGCTCAGACCATTTTGACTGACGACAGTGGCGGGCTTGTTTTTGGCAAACTCAATGGCGATGCGTTTGATGTCATTGGCTGAAACACCACTCGCTTTCTGCGCCTTGGCCGGTGTGTAGGCCTTCAGTTGCTGAGCCAGTTCAGCTGCAGTGGTATTGGTCCAGCTGTTAATGAAGTCAACGTTTGCCAGCCCCCTCTCCATGATCACATTGGCCATAGCCAGTGCGATGAGGCCGTCGCTGCCTGGGAACACTGGAAGCCATTCATCACTTCTACCGGCGGTGTGCGACATGCGCACCTCAAAGGTGACGAGTTTAAGCCGGTTGTTGACAATGCCATCGGTCAGCCGTTGAGCCAGTGGCATGGCCGTTTCAATGATGTTGGCACCAAAGTTCAGCACATATTTGGTGTTTTCAAAGTCCGGCAGGGTGCTGTCCACACCAAAGGTCTTTTTAAGTACCACCTGTTTGGCAACACTGCTGATGGAGGGAACCCGGCTGCGGATCACAGAGCTTGAACCCAGCGTATCCATGAAGCGGATTGTGCCGCCATCTTTAAAGGCACCTTCATTCAGATGGATGCTGTCCGGGTTGCTGTCCAGTGCCGCTTTTACCTTTGCGGAGACCTCGGCGATCGCCTCATCCCAACTGATCTCTGTCCATTGGCCAGAGCCGCGTGGGCCGGAGCGCTTCATGGGGGCGAGGATTCTGTCGGGATCAGAGGCACCAAAGAAGGAGGCCAGCCCTTTGGAACAGAACTTGCCGCGTGTTGCGATATGGTCGGGGTTGCCCTCGACCTTCTCTATTTTACCGGCTTCTTCATAGCAGAACCCGCCATCGAAATAGGGACACATGGTGCAAAGATAGGTTGTCTTTTTGCGCTCATGAAAGGTCCTGATTTGATGGAAGTCGGCACCGCCCAGCTTAAGCTCCATGGCTGACCCCATGGAGGGGACTGCCACAGCAGTAGTGGCAACTGCGCCTGCTTTCAAGAAGTCTCGTCTGTTGATTTTTGACATTGTTCTATTCTCCAAATCAATAGAAGGACTGTATGTATTGACCGCCCATAACCCACCAGACCCGCATGCCGTATACACCAACAGCGACTAGAAAGGCGGCACCATAGACGCCAATCCGTGTGCGCTTGAGTGGTGTTACCAGCAGGATGAGTGGGATAAGCAGGCCGATAACGATCTCCAGCCAGATGTAAGGTGTGAAGAAGATCTCCATCAACACCGTACCGTGGGCGAGGTATTCGCTTGCCGTGCCGTACTGAGTCTGCATGAAGTCAAGAAAGAGCAGGAAGAAGTCAAATACGATGCCGTACATCATATATTGCGCCATCTCCTCCATGAGTTCCCACTTGATCCTCTTCTCTGGCCGCGTGAACTGGTTCTGAATCCACAGCACCAGAATCATCAAACCAATGCCCGATATAAAAGCACCTGTAAGAAACAACAGTGGTGCGAGCGGGGTATGGTTGAGGTATCGGCCAGGGTTTAGCTCCATAACAACACCGGTATACCAGTGCGTTGATAGGGCGAGAACAATGGCGATAATGCCGGTTATCTTTGCCCACTTCTGGTTGTTTTTAATGACAAAGTAGGTGTAGACAAACATCGAGAGTGGGTAGCTCAGGATCAGCAAAGTACCCCAGGACATGGGGGCTGTGCCGTGCCAATATCCCGGTAACATGAGGTAGATGAAGCGGAATGGTTTGCCCAGATCCCAGATCAGCAGAACCGGGACGATCATCAACATGACGATAGCCAGTATGGATGCAGTCAGAGCCAGTGGTTTGTAGCGTTTGATGCCGAATACCCAGCCGAATGCGGAGAGCACAAATGAACCGGCACTGGCGCCAACAAGCCAGAAGTAGATGGTAATAGGCGTCCCCCACGGATTGTGGTGGACGGCGTTATACGTAATGATGGTTTCCATTTGTAGTATCCCCCCTTATGCAAACAGCAGCTTTTTGAGCGCTGCGACCACATCGAAAAATTTATGTGGTATCGACGCCAGGAAGTCGGACATGTTTTTGCCTACATGGTACATAGTGTTCTCACCCTCAACGATATCTCCAAAAGCATCGCCGTGATGATTGCGCTTGTAGGTGTTGAACTCCTCCTTCTGCTGTGCTGTACGGTGTTTGTAGTTGTGGGGCTCATCCATAATCTCCCAATCACCACCGATGTAGTAGACGGATGGACTTGTTCCCAGTTCAGGTTTGAGTACCGTCAGCTTCTCTCTGGCGACAAGTCTTGCTACTTCGCTCTTGGGGTCGTTAACATCACCAAATATGCGAGCACCGCCTACGCAGGCCTGTACACATGCAGGTACCAGCCCCTTCTTGACCCGGTGGATACAGAAGGTGCATTTATCGACAACCAGTACAGGCAGGTTGTTATTGGTGCGTTTGGCAGGGAGGAAATGTCTGGCGTTATACGGGCATGCAATGACGCAGGTTCGACACCCAATGCAGCGGTTATAGCGTTGCAGCACAAAGCCCTCTTCATGTTTGAAGGTGGCCTGTGTGGGGCAGTTGCGTACGCAGATGGGGTAGTCGCAGTGGTTGCATAGGCGCGGCATAAAGATGCGCCTGCTATCGGGATACCTTCCCTTGTCTGCAACCATAACCCAGGTTCGCCAGACACCCAGAGGGACGCCATATTCGGCTTTACAAGCTACTACACAGGACATGCAGCCAATGCATTTCCTGAGGTCGATGACCATTGAGTAGCGCCTTTTGCCGGGGATACCCTTTGTTCCCGGCGTTTGAGATCCATACTCGCGTAGAGCGTGAGCAGGACTCTTTTGTTTGCTTTCTGTTGTCATTTAGACTCCCGTTTGCAGTTTTGGGCACTGAAATTTGGGTGTGGTTACAATATGGATAAACACATGCCGTTGGCAAGGGATATTTCTCTTGTGTTGCTCTGTAAGGCTATGATTCTTCGCAAGAAATACCACTTAGGTGATACAGGGTGGTAGCTGTGCAACGTCTTGTAAACAAAGATGAATATATATCTACGGGCAGGGAGTTGTATGGTGGGTAAGCTGCAATTGGGTTATTTGGTGGTATCCCCTTTTTCCCGACTGAAAAAGGCAGGATATGGCAGTTGCAACGGCTGCAAAGGGCGGCTTCAGTGAGCCATTATGCAAGGGAGGTGTCGTTATCTATCGAGCAATCGACGAACATATTTAACAGGGATGGCGTAGCTGATCCCGGTTGGATTGGTCAGTGCGGACTCCTTGGTATTCTTTACCAGAACGCTGTTTACCACCCCCAGCACATGACCTGTATCTACAGAATACAGCGGGCTGCCACTGTTGCCCGGGTAGGCTGTGGCATCTAATTGAAAGACATTGAACGGGTTTTTCATACGGCGAATATGTTTTACCTCCAGCTGCCGCGAATTCAGTGCGGGAATGACAATGGGGGTAATGGCAGAGACAATGCCGCGGTGGGTGACTGGATAAAGCCCCAGTACCATGCCGATAGGAAAGCCGGTGAAAGCATACAGCTCGCCCTCGCGCACGGTTGCAGAGTCCCCCAGTTTCAGTGCAGGCAGTGGCGCGCCGGTAATAGCCAGCAGGGCAAGGTCATGAACCGCATCGGTAGCCACTACTGTGGCTTTACGCCCTTTGGCTTGTTTTCCACGGCCTGTAAATATGGCCAGTGTCTCCCGCCGGGCATAGTCCACTATCTTCGGGATTACATGATGGTTGGTGATGATATGGCGTCCATCCCCTACGACAAACCCGGTGCCCATGAATTGAGCTTTAGGGCTGCGGGTAGGCATGATGGTTCCTATGGCTACGATGCTTGGGCGAACGCTGTCTACGGTATTGGGGAGTTCACTTGCAGTAGCGAGCAGTGGAGAGAGCAATATCATGACCCAGGCGATGTTGCCATACAGTAGTGAATTTTGCTTTTCAGCCATAATTATTATCCCTGAATTCAGTTTGGTATCTGCAAGCAGCCATGCCGGAAATTATATTCTCTGCGTGAACCAGCCCGTAGTGTAGCTCATTATCCCTGCAAGCCAAATCCAGCAGCCCCACTGCAGTGGATATTGGAAAAAAGAGTGGCAGCATCCTGTGGGGCACCTGGGATTCTTTTTCCTCAACTGGATGATTTTACTTGTATTTTTTTGATGTGTCGTAGAGCCGCTGTAGAGATGTTCTCTTTATGATTGAAAATTCTGCTGTTGCCCCCATCTATAGGCCACTGGCAGCGTCTGCCTGAAATTTATTACACCCTAATTTACCAACGTATCCGGAGGATTGACACGGTCATGACAGTTGAAGCACATAAGGAAACCCTGGATTTCCAGGCAGAAGTGAGTCAGGTTCTGAACCTGATGGTTCGCTCCCTATATAGTAATAAGGAGATCTTTCTGCGCGAGTTGATCTCAAATGCCTCTGATGCTGCTGAAAAACTGCGCTTTGAAGCGCTGACGGATGAGGCACTGTTTGAGGATGATCCTGAGCTGAAGATTCGGGTCGAGTTCGATAAAGAGAAACGTACAGTCACCATCTCTGATAACGGTATCGGCATGAATCGCCAGGAGGTGACAGAGACCATTGGCACCATTGCCAACTCTGGAACCCGGCAGTTTATCGAGGCGATGACGGGCGATCAATCCAAAGACAGCCAGCTCATTGGCCAGTTTGGCGTGGGTTTTTACTCCTCTTTTATCGTGGCGGACAGAGTGACGCTGATCACCCGCCGGGCCGGTCTGGGTGCTGAGCATGGCGTGCGCTGGGAGTCGGATGGCAAGGGCACCTATACCCTGGAGACTGTCGATAAACCTGGGCGTGGAACCGATGTCATCCTCCATCTGCGTGAGGATGAGAGTGAGTTTCTTGAGAGCTATCGGCTGCGCTCTGTGATCAGCAAATTCTCTGACCATGTTGCGATACCGATTGAGATGCTCAAAGAGGTCTATCCCACGCCACCAGGTGAAGAGGGAGAGGAAGAGGAGAAGAAGGAGGAAGAGGCACCTGAATATGAGGTGGTCAATAAAGGATCAGCCCTCTGGATGCGTCCTAAATCTGAGATCTCTGATGAGGAGTATGCCGAGTTCTACAAGCATGTTTCGCATGATTTTGAAGAGCCGCTGGCGCATGTCCATAACCGGGTAGAGGGCAGCAACGAGTACTCTTCGCTGCTCTATATTCCAAAGCGCGCCCCCTTTGATCTGTGGGACAGGGATCAGAAGCACGGGATCAAACTCTATGTGCGCCGCGTCTTCATTATGGATGAAGCGGATAAACTGATGCCGCACTACCTGCGGTTTGTGAAAGGCATTGTGGATTCGGATGACCTGCCGCTGAATGTCTCGCGTGAAATCCTCCAGCACAGTCGCAAAATCGACACCATTCGCACCGCCAATACCAAGCGCATCCTGGGTCTGCTGGAGAAGATGGCCAAGAATGAGGCTGAGAAATATGCAACATTCTGGGAGCAGTTCGGCCAGGTGATGAAGGAGGGGCCGGGAGAGGATGTGCCTAACCGAGAACGTATCTCCGGCCTGTTGCGCTTTGCCAGCACCCACAATGAGAGTGATGAACAGAATGTCTCGCTGGATGATTATATTGAGCGCATGAAAGAGGGGCAGGATAAGATCTACTACATCACTGCCGACAGCATGCCTGCGGCGCGCCACAGCCCGCACCTGGAGGTGTTCCGCAAAAAGGGCATCGAGGTGTTGCTGATGATTGATCGTGTGGATGAGTGGCTGGTATCGCATCTTATGGAGTACAAAGGGAAGCGGTTGCAGTCAGTGGCCAAGGGCGAGCTGGATCTGGGTGAACTCGAGGATCAGGAAGAGAAGAAGGAGCACGAAGAGGTTGCCAAAGAGCATGCCGGGCTGATCGAGCGGCTAAAGGGTGCACTGGGTGAGGATGTGGTGAAAGAGGTGCGGGTCAGCTCGCGTCTGACAGACTCCCCGGCCTGCCTGGTGGTTGAAGATACCGATATGAGCGCCAATCTTGAGCGGCTGCTGAAATCCGTGGGTCAGGAGGCACCCTCGACAAAGCCGATCATGGAGATCAATGTCGGCCATCCACTGGTTGACCATCTGGAAAATGAACCGGATGAAGAGCGTTTTGCCGATCTGTCAAAGATCCTGTTTGATCAGGCGCTGCTGGCCGAGGGCGGGCAGCTGAAAGATCCTGCAAGCTTTGTCAGTCGCCTGAACGGGCTGATGCTGCAGTTGGTAAAGCAGTAACAAGCCGCAACAAAAAGGCGCCTCATACTGCATGAGGCGCCTTTTTGCGTTAACCTCTTATGAGGTGTCAGGGTATCTGTGGAGCAAAGGTATCCGTTCACGCCATTGTGCCTTGCCCCTCTGCCACCACAAGTGCGCGCTCCATCCCGTCCAACTGCAGATTTCAGGATCATCCTAAATTCCGCAGTTGACCGCTATGGGGATAGATCAACATATTGATATGCATAATATTTTATGCCTTTGTCCAGCTCACCCGCTGAGTGAATTACGCTACGGGGCAGATTGCACGCTTGCGGCGGCGTATGGCCGCGTTGCAACTACTTGGAATAGAACAACTATTCTACGTTGTTGCGCCTTGCCATACACCCCCGCAAGCGCACACTCCACCCCGTCCAACTGCGGATTCTAGGATTATGCAACCCACATTTGTCCACCTTCGCCTCCACTCAGAGTACTCTCTGGTTGATGGAGTAGTGCGTATCAAACCGCTGGTCAAAGCGGTGGCCGATGCGGGGATGCCCGCAGTAGCCATAACGGATCAGTGCAACCTCTTTGCCATGGTGAAGTTCTACCGGGCGGCACTTGCTGCGGGTATCAAACCCATTGTGGGGGTGGATATCTGGCTGCGCAATGAGGCCGATGCCAACAAACCTTTCCGGCTGGTGCTGCTGGTACAGGACAGCGAGGGGTATCGAAACCTGACCCGACTGGTATCCAAAAGTTACCTTGAAGGGCAACACCTTGGTCGCCCCATGCTGGATCGCAGCTGGCTGGAAGGAACCTGTGATGGGCTGATCGCCCTCTCTGGTGGGCGGGATGGTGATGTGGGGTTTGCGCTGCAAAATGGTGACGATGATCAGGCCAGGCGGCTGCTGGATGGCTGGTTGGCGCTGTTTGGGGATCGCTACTACCTGGAGCTCAGCCGTACCGGGCGGGATCGGGAGGAGGAGTCACTACATGCCAGTGTCGCACTGGCCGAGGCCTGTGGTGTGCCGGTGGTGGCCACCAATGATGTCCATTTTCTCCGCGCAGAGGAGTTTGAGGCGCATGAGGTGCGCGCCTGCATCCACGAAGGCCGTACCCTGGATGACCCGCGCCGCCCCAAAAACTTCAGCAACCAGCAGTATCTGCGCACCCCGCAGGAGATGCAGCAGCTGTTTGCCGATATTCCCGAGGCGCTGGAGAACAGCCTGGAGATTGCCAAACGCTGTAATCTGGAGCTGACCCTGGGGCAAAGCTACCTGCCTGATTTTCCGGTACCGGAGGGGATGTCCATTGGTGAATTTCTGGCCGCCGAGTCCTGCCGGGGGCTGGAGCAGAGGCTGGAAAAAATCCTGGATAGCGCCGCAGACGATTATGCAGAACGGCGCAAGATCTACGATGATCGGCTCAAGATAGAGCTGGATGTGATCATTTCGATGGGTTTCCCCGGCTACTTTCTGATTGTGGCCGACTTCATCCAGTGGGCCAAGGATAACGATATACCGGTTGGGCCGGGGCGTGGATCAGGTGCCGGTTCGCTGGTGGCCTATGTCCTCAAGATCACCGATCTGGATCCCATCGAGCATGAGCTGCTGTTCGAGCGCTTTCTCAACCCTGAACGCATCTCCATGCCCGATTTTGATGTGGACTTCTGCATGGATGGCCGCGACCGGGTGATCGACTATGTGGCCCGCCGCTATGGGCGGGATGCCGTCTCCCAGATCATCACCTACGGCAGCATGGCGGCCAAGGCGGTGATTCGTGATGTAGGGCGGGTGCTGGGGCACCCCTACGGCTTTGTCGACCGCATCGCCAAGATGATCCCGTTTGAGATCGGCATGACGCTGGAGAAGGCACTGAAGGAGAGCGATGACCTCAGGCTGGCCTATGCCGAGGAAGAGGAGGTGCAGCTGCTGATTGATATGGCCAGGTCGCTGGAGGGGCTATCGCGAAATGCCGGAAAGCATGCCGGTGGGGTGGTGATTGCCCCGACCGTGCTGACCGATTTTGCACCGCTCTACTGTGAAGCGGGGGGCGAAAATCTGGTCACCCAGTTTGATAAGGACGATGTGGAGGCGGTGGGGCTGGTCAAGTTTGATTTCCTCGGCCTGCGCACCCTCACCATTGTCGACTGGGCGCTGAAGAGCATCAACCGGGAGCGGCAGGAGCGAGGGGAGCCCCCCATCGACATCACTGCCATTCCGATGGATGATGAGGCCGCCTTCCGGCTGCTTAAATCCGCTGGCACCACAGCGGTATTTCAGCTGGAATCGCGCGGCATGAAGGATCTGATCAAAAAGCTTCAGCCAGACTGTTTCGATGAGATCACCGCACTGGTGGCGCTGTTTCGTCCCGGCCCGCTGGGTTCCGGCATGGTGGATGATTTCATCAACCGCAAGCATGGCCGCTCCAAGGTGGACTACCCGCATCCCGATCTGGAACCCATCCTGAAGCCCACCTACGGTGTCATCCTCTATCAGGAGCAGGTGATGCAGATCCCGCAGCTGCTGGCGGGGTATACCCTGGGTGGTGCCGATATCCTGCGCCGTGCGATGGGCAAGAAAAAGCCGGAGGAGATGGCCAAACAGCGTGCTGTCTTTACCAAAGGGGCGCTGGAGCGAGGGGTCGACGAGGAGGTCGCCACCCGCATCTTTGATCTGATGGAGTACTTCTCCGGCTATGGTTTCAACAAGTCCCATTCGGCCGCCTATGCGCTGGTCTCCTATCAGACCCTCTGGCTCAAGGCGCACTACCCGGCGGCCTTTATGGCTGCCGTACTCTCTGCGGATATGGATCACACCGACAAGGTGGTGACCATGATCGAAGAGTGCCGGGAGATGAAGCTGAAGGTGGAGTCACCCCACGTCAACTGCTCTGAATACCGATTTACCACCAGCGGTAATGAGACTGTGATCTATGGGCTGGGTGCCATCAAAGGGGTAGGGCAGGCCGCTATCGAAGGCATCATCGAGGCACGCAAACAGGGGGGCTGTTTCACCGATCTGTTTGATTTTTGCAGCCGCATCGACCTGCGTAAGAGCAACCGCCGGGTGCTGGAGTCATTGATCCGCGCCGGTGCCCTGGACAAGCTGGGCGCCAATCGAGCCACGCTGATGCTGAACCTGCCCACGGCGCTCAAGGCCGCGGAACAGCAGGTGGCCGACCAGGCCGCAGGCCAGAATGACCTCTTTGGCATGGGCGGCAGCACCCAGCAGGCCACCCAGGCCAGGCCGCTGCCACTGGCAGAGAGTGAAGAGTGGAGTGAAAAAGAGCAGCTCCAGGCAGAGAAGGAGACACTGGGGCTCTATCTGACAGGGCATCCCATTGGTCGCTACGAAGCGGAACTCGCCTCCATTGTCACGGCCCGTATCGGTAGCCTGGACGGGATAGCAGAGAGCGCAAAGGGTGGTGGCCGCCGCAAAGGCGGGGTTCGTGTGGTGGTGGCAGGGCTGGTACTGAGCATTCGCCAGATCCAGACGCAGCGGGGGCGCATGGCGTCGCTGTTGCTGGATGACCGCAGTGGCCGGATAGAGGTGACACTCTTTTCAGATGTATTTGAAGATAACCGGGGGCTGCTGGCCATTGATAAGGTATTGGTGGTTGCGGGTGGACTCAGTTTCGATGATTTCCGTGGCGGGCTGAATATCCGCGTGGATCAGGTTTTTGATTTTGAGCAGGTGCGTGAAACCCGTGCCCGGCACCTGCTGCTCAAGTGTGATCACAGTCTGCTGGATGAAAAGGGGTTGTCAGCAAATAATTTCAGCCAGAAGTTAAAGCAGATCCTGGAGATTTATCGTGGCGGCAACTGCCCGCTTCGGATCGCCTACCAGTCACAAGATGCCAGGGGCAGCATCGATCTTGGAGCCGAGTGGCATATCCACCCCACAGACGAGCTGCTGTTCAGCCTGGAGCGACTGCTAGGTCGAGAAAATATTGAAGTGGTTTATGGGGCACGCCATCAAGGGGTGTAGCCTCAATGGTGCAGAAAAAACTGTTAAATATTGCCTGATCTCCCTGTTACAACCTCGGTGAATCCGGTATATTTCCGCGCATGAATCTGAATTTTCTGGAATTTGAACAACCCATCGCCGAGCTCAAGGCCAAGATCGAAGAGCTGCGCATGGTGGGTGATGACAACGAAATCAACCTTCAGGATGAGATAGACCGCCTGAAGAGAAAGATGCAGGGGCTGACCGAGTCCATCTACTCCTCGCTCACCCCCTGGCAGATCGCCCAGATTGCACGCCACCCCCAGCGCCCCTATATGTTCGACTACATCGAGCGTATGTTTGACGGGTTTGAAGAGCTGCACGGCGACCGCGCCTATGCGGATGACCATGCCATCGTCGGCGGAATTGCCCGCTTCAATGGCCGCCCCGTGATGGTGATTGGTCACCAAAAAGGCCGTGATACCAAAGAGAACATCCACCGCAACTTTGGCATGCCGCGTCCAGAGGGATACCGCAAGGCACTGCGCCTGATGAATACGGCAGAGCGCTTCAAGATGCCGATCATGACCTTCATCGACACCCCCGGCGCCTACCCCGGCGTGGGGGCTGAGGAGCGCGGCCAAAGCGAGGCCATCGCCCGCAACCTGCTGGTGATGGCCGGACTCAAGGTGCCGGTCATCTGCACCGTAATGGGTGAGGGTGGCTCTGGCGGCGCACTGGCAATCGGTGTGGGTGATCGGATACTGATGCTGCAATACAGCACCTACTCCGTGATCTCTCCGGAGGGGTGCGCCACCATCCTGTGGAAGAGCGCCGAAAAGGCCTCGCTGGCGGCAGAGGCCATGGGCGTCACCTCGGATCGCCTGAAAGAGCTGGAGCTGATCGACGAGATTGTGCCTGAGCCACTGGGCGGTGCGCACCGTGATATGGATGCCATGGCCGGCACCCTGAAGCAGGTGCTGGCTGAGCAGCTTGCGCAACTGGAGGGGATCAGCACCGAAGAGCTGCTGGAGCAGCGCTATAACCGGCTCATGAGTTACGGACACTTCACCAGCCAATAGCAATCTCTATGGCCTTTTCCCCGGCCCACCTTCTGCAAATCCTGAATGAACTGCCGTCCCCCCGGCGCTACCTGATTGCCCTGAGCGGCGGTTGTGACTCTGTCGTGCTGCTGCACGCCATGGCGGCGATACGCGATGAACTTCCCGCAAAGTTGGTTGCCGTGCATATCAACCACGGGCTACAGCCTGACGCGCCTGCCTGGGCTGCGCATTGCGCACGACTCTCTCAGCAGCTTGGCATCGAATTGATTCAAATAGCGCTGGGCCTTCAAATTGCTAAAGGTGAAAGCCTGGAGGCAGCGGCCCGTGATGCACGTTACCGTGCCATCAAGACCCATATAGTGGCGGGTGATATGCTGCTTACCGCACAACATCAGGATGACCAGGCCGAGACGCTCCTGCTGCAACTGTTACGCGGCAGCGGCCCCAGTGGGTTGGCGGCCATGCCTCGATGCACCTCTTTTGGAGCCGGCCTTCATGCGCGCCCACTGTTGGCCTTTACCCGCAAGCAGCTGCACCAGTATGCGGTCGAGCAGGGGTTGCTCTGGATGGAAGACCAGAGTAATCAGGATCTGCGCTTTGATCGGAATTTCCTAAGACAAGAGATTATGCCGCTGCTGGCTCAACGCTGGCCTGCCATATCCCGAACCCTGAGCCGTAGTGCGCGGCACTGTGCAGAAGCGCAGCAACTGATTGATAGCATGGCTATTGATGATCTTAAAAAGGTGGAGCAGTCAGAGGGCAGGCTGTCCGTTCAGGGGCTGGCTGCGCTGCCTGCACCACAATGCCGTGCGGTATTACGGGTCTGGATTCAGCGGGAAGGATTCCAGCTGCCTGATACGCGGCATCTGGATCGCATTCACAAAGAGATGCTGCACGCTGCACCAGATCGTAACCCGCTGGTTAGCTGGGCAGGCTGCGAACTGCGGCGCTATCGTGAGCAGCTGTATCTAATGCCTCCATTGGCACCACATGATCCCGGTATTGTCCTGAGCTGGGATGGCGAGACGCCTCTGCAGCTGCCTGCCAACCTGGGGCTTCTTACAAGCGGGGAGGGCGATCAAGGCATTGACCCGGCAACATGGCAAAATGGCAACATTGAGATCCGTTTTCGCCAGGGGGGGGAGCGCTGCCAGCTGGTTGGACGAAACCACCGCCACAGCCTGAAAAAGCTCCTTCAGGAGAGAGGCGTGCCCCCGTGGGAAAGGGGTCGAATACCGCTGGTTTTTATCGACAACCAACTGGCTGCCGTTGCCGGTCTCTGGGTCTGCAAGCCATTTGCAGCCCAAAACAACCGATCTGGAATAGTAATCCTCAAAACATTGAATAATCCACGATAAGTCCCTATAGTTCTGAAAAACAGAACGTAAAGGGGTCTGCGTTGAATAGTATTTTTGGTGGGTTAATCACATCCAAAACACGCATTCGGATATTGATGCGTCTCTTTCTTAACCCCAACCAGCATGCCTATCTGCGTGAGATGGCCGGCGAGTTTAACCTCTCGCCAAGCCAGGTACGCGAAGAGCTGCAACACCTAAACAGTGCCGGGCTGCTGGAGTGTGAAAAGTCAGGTCGCCAAATCAACTATCGGGCAAACCAAAATCACCCGCTTTTTCCTGAGCTGCACTCCATGGTTCAAAAAGCACTGGGTATGGATCGAATACTCGATAGCATCATAGAGCGGCTGGGTGATCTGGAGCTGGCCCTTATCACTGGAGATTATGCGGAAGGGAAGGACACCGGCATTATTGATTTGGTGCTGGTAGGCAACCCGGATGCTGGAAATCTGCTTGATCTTACACACAAGACAGAGCGATATATTGGGCGAAAAATACGGGTACTGGTATTGAGTATTAAGGATTATTCCAAAATGGCAGACACAGATGCTCTCCAGCCGGGATTACTTCTTTGGCAGCGGAAGGGTGGCACCTGTGGGGAGGCATCTTAGACGTGGGCAAACGCATGGGTGTTGAGTGACTAATCAGGTTCAAAAAATAATTTCAGTTACAGCATTAGGCCAAACAGGTTTTAGATTGGTATTTGGTGGCACCGTTGTCTATATCGACCCGTACCTTAGTAATCATGTTGCTCAAATAGAAGGGGAAGGTATGGAGCGCATGTTTCAGGTGCCATTTGCGCCTGATAGCATCGTTGATGCTGACTGGGTTTTCATCAGCCATGATCATATTGATCATTGTGATCCTTTGACTATAAAGCCGTTGTCATCAGCTTCCCCGAAGTGTGGTTTTGTTTGCACGCCAAGAGTGGCTGAAAAATTACTGGAATGGGGGGTTACTGAGAGCCGTATTATCTTAGCTATGGAAGGTGAGTGGATTACCTTGTCGTCAATGCTGCGTGTTACTACAGTCCCGGCAGCACATCCAGAAATCTGTCGTGATGGTAATGCTTTTGCGCGATGTGTTGGCTTTATTATTGAGTATAAAGGGCGGTGTTTATACCATGCTGGGGATACAGCCATTACAGATGAATTCTTGAGTATCCTTAAACGGTTTATGCCTATTGACGTGGCCTTTCTGCCGGTTAATGAACAAAACTACTTCCGTGAGCGGCGGGGGATTATAGGCAATATGACTATTCGAGAGGCCTTTGGCCTGGCAGAAGAGATAGGTGCTCGTATTGTGGTGCCGACGCATTGGGATATGTTTGCATCCAATCAAGTATATCGTGAGGAAATTGAGTTGCTCTATAAGCTGATTAACCCGAAATTTAAACTCTCTATCTATCCGCAGACACTTTGATTATCGGCATGAATGTAAGCATTATCATACGAACTTATAACGAGGAGAAACACCTCAGAGATCTGTTGCAGAGCATACAGAATCAGGATTGCAATGGGATAGATTATGAGGTAGTGATTATTGATTCAGGCTCGACAGACCAGACGCTGGATATTGCGCGTCAGTTTAAGACCCGAACCATTCATATTTGTAAAGATGAGTTTTCATTTGGGCGATCACTTAACATGGGGTGTGAGGCCGCTTCTGGTGAGATTCTTGTATTTATAAGCGGCCATTGCATCCCTGCATCCCGGGTTTGGTTGCATGAATTGATCAGTCCGCTTGGCAGTAATTCCATTGTATACACTTATGGATTTCAGCATGGTAATGAGATCAGCAGATTTAGTGAATGCCAACTGTTCGCAAAAAACTTTAGTGCCAGAAGTCGAATTCCTCAGGATGGAATCTATTGCAATAATGCTAATGCTGCATTATTGAAAGAGATATGGCATCAACACAGATTTGATGAGGAACTAACCGGCCTGGAAGATATGCACCTTTCCAAACGATTGGTGGGGCAGGGCTACAAGATTGGTTACGTTGCTGAAGCGCCGGTATACCACCTGCATCATGAGAAGTGGGCACAAATAAAGCGACGTTTTGAACGTGAAGCAATCGCTTTGCGACATATCATGCCAGAGATACAGATCTCATTTTTTGATTTTCTTCATTATTTTTTTAGCGCGGTTATTCTTGATATGCGAGTTGCATTTCAGCAGCGTTTATTTAGCAAAAAGGCAGGGGAGATATTAATGTACCGGCTAATGCAGTTTTGGGGTTCCTACCGTGGAAATCACCTCCACCGAAAGCTCTCCAAACAGAGAAAAGAAGCCTATTTTTACCCCAGATGATTATGGGATATCAAAGTAACTCATTATGATTAATGAAATAAAACAAATTGTTGCTTTGCTGCCCATGAAGGCTAATAGTGAACGTGTCAAAGATAAAAACTTTCGTGATTTTTGTGGCAAACCCCTTTTTTGCTGGATACTCGATACCTTATTGGAGGTTAAAGAGATCGATAAGATTGTTATCAACACCGATGCTCGCCATATTCTTGCTGAAAAAGGGGTGATTGAGACTGACCGGATAATGATTCGTGATCGGAAGCCTGAAATATGCGGTGATTGTGTCTCAATGAATCTGGTACTTGCTGATGATGTTGCCAATGTTGATGCTGATATCTATCTTATGACACATACCACCAATCCATTAATGAGTGTGGATACCATTTGTGGTGCCCTGAGAGCCTTTCAAGAGGCGCGGGCTACAGGGCAGACAGACTCTCTTTTTACGGTTGATAAAGTACAGGCCCGCTTCTACCGTGCTGATTGCAGTGCCGTAAACCATGATCCAGATAACCTCATTCGCACCCAGGATCTTGAACCCTGGTTTGAGGAAAACTCCAATCTGTATATCTTTACCCAAGAGAGCTTTGGTAAAACCAATGCGCGCATTGGTAAACAACCAATGATGTATGAAGGGCCGCGTTTTGAATCAATCGATATTGATGATCAGGAGGACTGGAACTTTGCGGTCATTGCTGCTCACTACCTTCTTGAGCAGAGAGGGAATGGCTCATGAAGGTACTGATAACCTGTCCACCGATGCTGGGCATGATCGACAACTTCCGCCCAATCTTTGAGCGGCACGGTGTTGAGCTGACCACCCCCGGAGTTGTACAGACCCTCTCTATTGAAGAGCTTATGCAGTTGGTGCCGCAGCATGATGGCTGGATTATAGGGGATGATCCGGCAACCCACGAGGTATTCACTGCTGGCAAGGCTGGTTGCCTTAAAGCAGCTGTAAAGTGGGGGGTTGGTGTTGATAATGTCGACTTTACAGCGTGCAAAGAGCTTGAGATCCAAATTGCAAATACTCCCAACATGTTTGGGAATGAAGTAGCTGACATTGCTATGGGCTATGTTATTGCCTTGGCCAGGGAGACCTTTGAAATTGATCTCGGTGTGCGGGCAGGGGAATGGCCTAAACCTAGGGGTATCTCTCTTGCCGACAAGGTTGTCGCCCTTGTGGGCTTTGGGGATGTTGGAAAAGCCACTGCCAAGCGTCTGTTGGCAGCTGGTATGCGCGTTATTGTATATGATCCTAATGCTCAAGCAGAGCCTCGGTTATCGGTTGAGAGAGCCGTTTGGCCTAAACATATTGAAGAGGCTGACTTTATTGTCATTACATGTTCTTTGACGCCTGCCAGCCGATATATGGTGAATACAGTCGTGCTGGATATTGCCAAGGCAGGTGTGCGGATAGTCAACGTGGGTCGAGGCCCTGTTATTTGTGAGCCAGATCTTGTAGCGGCATTGCAGTCTGGAAAGGTCTATTCCGCAGCCCTGGATGTTTTTGAAGATGAACCATTGCCCTTAGACTCACCTCTTCGACAGCTTCCTCATTGTCTGTTTGGTTCTCATAATGCATCCAACACTGTTGATGCTGTTGAACGCACCAGCCACGCTGCTATTCAAAAACTGTTTAGTTTTCTTGGGGTTCGCTCATGAGTCAACGCACTGCATTTATAACGGGAGCAAATGGTGCCATTGGGCAGGCATTGTGTTCTGCTTTTCATGATGCCGCTTGGCGAGTAGTCGCCAGTGATAAAGCTAAATCTGCTGCGTTTGATGTTGATGCTTATATTCCTGTGGATCTTAAACAGCTTTGTTGCAATGACGCGTATCAAGATGAAGTTTTTGCTGGATTGAGAGAAGAACTGCATGATAGTGGCCTACATCTGCTCATTAATAATGCTGCTGTCCAAATCGTTGCCCCCGTTGAGCAATTGTCTGCCAATGATTGGCATACTACATTGGATGTTAATCTTGTTGCGCCCTTCTTGCTGACGAAAACCCTTCTGCCTGAGCTAAAAAAAGGCAATGGTTCAGTTATAAATATTGCGAGTATCCATGCGCAGTTGAGCAAACCACACTTTACTGTTTATGCCGCCAGCAAAGCTGCTTTAGTGGGTATGACGCGCTCACTGGCTGTTGAGTTGGGCAGTTATATCCGTGTTAATGCTATCTCTCCAGCAGCTATAGCCACCCCAATGCTTAAAGCAGGATTTAAAGATAATCCACAAGGACTTGCCCTGCTCAGCAGCTACCATCCCAGCGGCTGCATAGGTGCAACCAAGGATATTGTAGAAGCTGCGCTATATCTTGCTGAAGCTGAAGGTGCTTTTCTTAATGGAACGGTTATCAGCCTTGATGGTGGTATTGCTTCAAGATTGCATGACCCGGTCTGATCAGTAACATATTAGACTGATATTCCCATTGACTAATACCCCTCATAAAATCTGGCACTCCCCAACTTTAATGACTTGGGGTAATCTGGGCTCCAGAGTGCTGGGTTTTGCAATTTTATTGCCTTTAGTTCTTGGAAATTTAACTGTTGAAGAGGCCAGCCTTTGGCTGTTGTTTCAGGCGGTGCTGGCTCTTCAGGGTATGGCTGATTTTGGGTTTTCACCAACCTTTATTCGGATCATTTCGTATGCCAGGTCAGAAAAAAACGCATCAAAAATAACATCGGATAAAATTAATTTACTCAGTATTAATGATGCTTTAATGCATCGAGTCATAGGCACTATGCGCTGTGTCTACAATCGCTTGAGCTGGGTGGTTTTTTTCCTAATGACTCTGCTTGGCTCCTTAGTAGTGATGAAGCCGATATTGCTGCTTGAAGATATCACAATTGGTTGGTCTGCCTGGACTGTGATTGCGGTTAGTAGTGTTCTGATATTTCGGGGTGGAATGTTTGGAGCCTACATGCAGGGAGCTGATCAGATAGCATTGTACCAGCGCTGGCAAATTGTCACAGGCATGGTGTCGCTCATCGGAGCGATTATTGCACTTCTCATGGGTGGAGGTCTTTTTCTCTTGGTGTTGATTGTACAGGCTGGTGGTGTTGTGAGTGTTTTTGTAACACGCAGATTGGCTATTCAGCATGCACCCAAGGGATCATGGTTTGACCCTGCAATAAAAGACTCAGAGGTTATGCAAACTGTATGGCCAGCTGCATGGCGGAGTGGACTAGGTGTTGCTGTAACCTGTGGCACCATACAGGGAACAGGAGTTGCTTATGCTCAAATTGCACCTGCGGCAGATGCTGCTGCGTTCCTGTTAGCTCAGCGTGTGGTGCGAACTCTAAGTGCATTTGCAAATGCGCCATTCTATACATGCATTCCTCATATGTCGCGAATGTATGCTGAAGGAAGATTGGCCGAATTGGTTGAAAGTGCAAGAGTCGGCATGCTGCAAGCCAACTGGATACTGGTTGGTGGCATTATAGTGGTTGGTTTCACAGCAGAGCCATTGCTAGTATTCATTGGTAGCCAGACGACATTTGTGTCAACGGGTGTCTGGTGGATGCTAGGGCTGGCAACGCTTATTGAACGGATTGGTGCAATGCACTTACAGTTATATAGTACGACTAATCATATTGTTTGGCATATTGTTGCCAGCATTACGGGTGGGATAATGTTGTTTACTATCCCCATATCATTTCAATGGTTAGGTGTTATTGGGCTTCCTCTTGGGATTCTAATAGCTTATACCATGTTTTTTACCCCTTATAATCTTAGCCGTAGCTATTCCGCTTTTCATATGAATCCTGCACATATGGATGGGGTGGCAAGTATGATACCAGTAACACTATTAATAATAATGCTGATATTTGCATGAACCGTTGGGCACTTATTGGTTTTTCTCTTAGCGCTCCGCCAAGGTGATAAGGTGGAGATTTATGGCGAGTGAGGGTTGAGGTCATTATGAAGATAATGAATTTTATTTATCTGTTAAGAGTTTGGAGGAATCTTGGCTTGTCTGCATTTTTGAGCGTTATATATGGTGCGGTTAGAAATATGCCAGTTTGCATACCGTTAGGCGACAGGAAATACTTGGTTAATTCAGAGCAAGCAACAACCTACCATCTGGTAAATTCGCTTTCTAAACTGACCAAGCTTGTCCAGGCGATTCCAAGTGTTGAGTCACCTGTGATTTTAGATGTTGGTGCAAATTGTGGTTTATTTAGTGCCTTAGCAGCTCAGCGTTTTCCGTCAGCTAGGATCTATGCATTTGAGCCAGCACCAGACTTGTCTATATTAGCCAAAGAGAACCTGAAGGATCATGGTTGCACTGTAGTTCAAAAAGCTGTAGCCGATAAAACCGGAAAATCAACCTTGTTTATTAATAAAAAAAGCCAACAAACCAATTCTATCATTCGTGATGCTGTAGCGGCTGTTGGAGAGGTATCCGGTGAGCATGAAGTAGAGACCATCTCTTTGGATGACTTTGTAAGAATTGAAGGGATAGATAAAATTGATGTGTTAAAAATAGATGTGCAAGGAGCAGAGTCAGCAGTGCTGGCAGGAGCGGTTGAAACTTTGAAAAAAACGCATGCTCTCATTGTTGAAATCACGTTTCTAGACCCTGGAGCGCAAGAATTAATGCAATTGCTGACCAGGTATTTCCCAATATGGCGCCCTATAGCTCCGGTTTTATTTGGTGCAGATATTTTATTATTACGTGATAATGAAGGTGAAAATGCATATACACAAAAACATAACTGTCAAAACATTAGGTGAATTATAAAGTGTAGCATGCTCTAAAGTTTGTTGCTTTAAAGGCTAATTAAAACAGGGTGGCATAATGCAATATGTGTTTTTAAATCCGGAGAAATTGATAAATACTTCACAGTTTGAATTCATTACGGATTTTATTAATAGTACAGGTAGAACTCAGCTTGGGTGGCACTATGTGATAGATTTAACCTGGATCTATTCCCAGATAAAAAACTGGCCAGTCGGCTATAGAATTCTTGATGCTGGCGGGGGTGGTGGGCCAACGCAATTTCTTTTGGCAGAGCTTGGCTTCAATGTTACTAACCTGGATCTTTTTTTAAGCCAGCCAGCTCATCGCCTCAGAAACAGGTATCAAATAAAATTTGAAACAGCTGGTAGTTATGAGAAAACAGCTTACGTTGACCATCTTGAAAAAAACTCTGTTAAGCACCGAGCGCTTAAAGTTATAAAACAACTTGTCACTGGTTCAGAGCTTTACCGATATGCCTCAACAGGAAGATACCAGCGGCTTCATGATAAATGGCGCTCTAACAATGAGATTGCCAATGATATTGGATGCTTGACATGGATGCGAGCTAACTTGTGCAATGTTCCAGAAATTGATTCAAACACTTTTGATGCTGTTGTCTCACTATCTGCAATTGAACATATCCCGCTTGATACATTACCGATGGCCTGGGAAGAAATTTTGCGAATTTGCAAGCCAGATGTAAAAGTTGCCATTACAACTTCAGCCACAGAGCAGCAGACAACTTGGTTTCATCAGCCATCACAAGGCAACTGCTTCTCAGAACATGATCTAAATTTATTATTTGATGCGCAAGCAGCTGAAGATACTTTGCTGGCAAGTGATATGCCAGAGATGTATCGTTTTTGCCATTATCTTAAAAATAACCTGGCTCACTTCTACAGCAAATCAGGAGGCAATGGCATGCCGTGGGGCAAGTGGGATCCAAAGTATTTTCCAGTGGGATTGTTTCAGTAGCATCAGAGCCGCAACAAACCAGCAAAAGTTAATTTATGGTCATGGGTTGTTAATGGCCAATTAAACTGACCCACCTACGGCCAATAATTTTGACCCACCCCAGGGTATTATTTTGGCCAAAAGGCCATAACCTTCCTGCCAGGTTTTTCAGGCGGGAGCAGAATATTGGTAAGGTGGACAATGATTCATAAAATCAAAGCGTTATACGATGATGGCAAAGGGCTCTCCAAGCGA
>Ga0256839_1001085_pt1 | contig 33769 bp, 31 predicted proteins | sample 354166metaG_FD_185968 | JGI IMG/M metagenome (GOLD analysis project Ga0256839, IMG submission 185968) | Hydrothermal vent microbial communities from Mid Atlantic Ridge, Atlantic Ocean - 354-166 | ecosystem: Environmental > Aquatic > Marine > Hydrothermal vents | place: Atlantic Ocean: Mid...
AATATATAGGGAGATACTACGCTACTCTAAGGAGAGACAAAGGGAGGTTGCTTCAAAAGACTTGAATAAAATGGATTATAGAGTGGGTATTATAGGGTATGGAAGGATGGGTAGGCTATTCGCAGAGATATTCAAGAAATTCTCTGAACAGGTCTCAGTATATGACATTAGGGATGATATAGAGCCTCCTAAAAACATTAGAAGGGCAGGTGATGTTGAGGAGCTGATATGTGAATCGGATATAATAATGGTTTCCACACCATTAAACATTATACACGATACCTTGAAGGAAGTTAGAGAGTTGATAGTGGAGAGAAAGGTTAGGGGGAAGATGGTCTTTGACATCGCAACCATTAAATATATGGTTGTACCAGAGCTTGCCAAATTCCCTAAAGATGTAGATGTAGCTACGATCCATCCAATGTTCGGGCCAAATATAGAGAGTCATATAGACGAGAAGATATTTGTTATGAAGATCCAGGGAAGGGAGGAGGCTGCTGATAAACTCTCACATATATTTAAGAAGATAGGTTTTAAAGTGTATAGAACCGACTATATGACTCATGACATCTATATGATATACACCATCGGCCTACCATATCTACTGGGGTATACCTATGGGGAGATCATTAACCCCCTTGGAGAGGAGGTAGAGCTATATGGGGGTCCCTCATATAGGATGTTCCGTGACTATTACAGGAGAATAGCTGTTGACGGTATAGATTTTATCCGTCACATTCTAGGGCATCCAATGGGTAGAAGGATTGTGGAGAGACTTGTAGATATTATATGGTATACATCTGGATTGGAAGACACTAATCCCTAAACATCATAGGAGCTGCATCTATATACTTGATTCCAACCTTATCAGCAATCTCCTTATATTCCTTTACCCTCTCATTATATATGCTATATAACTCCCTCCTACCCAGCTCCTTAAAAAAGGGAATAAGAGATGGGTCGTACCTCTCTAAAGCCTCAATAAAATATTTTTTAACTCCAATTCTAAATCTAACAACATCTGTATAGACAGTATCTACACCCACATCTCTAGCCATTATAACAAGCTCCTCGAACATAGATGGGTCGTCATTTACACGAGGTATAACAGGTGCTACATAAAGCCATGTCTCTACATCTCTATCAACAAATTTTTTGAGCATCTTCAACCTAGCTTCGGGACTCGGTACAAGAGGCTCGAAGACCTTTAGAAACCTCCTATCTATAGATGGAATTGAAGTCCCCACATCAGCCGGCCCCATTACTATTATGTCCATATCCCTCAGTATGAGGGGATACCTAGTCTGTATAGAGAGATGTAGATCCCCTCTCCTCCTAAGTATCTTCAAAATGCGTCTAGTAAGTTTAAGCTCTTTCTCCCAAGGCTGATATGGATCAGAATAGGTTCCAATACCGATTACAGAGTTTTTTCTGAACCTATTTAGATTACGGGCTAGTAGCCTGGGTAGATATAGCTTAGCCTCTACATAATCACCCCATCTATATTCTATCTTCTTAACCTTGAAGTAGTATATAGAGTAGCAGTATCTACATCCTATCTCACAGCCGAAATAGGGGTTTATACTATAGTCCATCTCGGGAAGAACGGTTTCATGGAAGTAGTAGCTTCCCTCCCATCTAATATGGCGTTTAACAGGCATATCCATCACATATAGTCTGTGAGCTTCTTCTGTCTAACCATATAATCTATTATCTTGCTATTCCACATCCGCCTTGGAGTCTTAAGCCTACTGAATATATAGTCTACCGCTGACCTGAAGTCGTTAAACTCCAGAGGCTTACCCCGAAACATTCTACGTACAGTCTCACGTACACTCCATACACCCACTGGGAAGTAGTAGCCTGGGTAAGCCTCCCTCATAATCAATACACCAGCCTGCCTCCTAATCCTCCTTAGAAACTCTAGAGTGGCAAGTCGAGATGCATAGTAGCAGCCACCGATATCTGCATATTCACTTCGAGGCCTACCAAACTCGTGTGAACCCTCGACCACAACATTTGAACCAAGTCTATTCCAGAATGTACCTGGATACCAAGCCTCCATAAACTCATACATCCATCTAGATGGAATCAAGAGGGCTACATATCTATTCTCGAGGGCTGTATATTCATATACTAGGAATCTATCTATCTCAGGATAGTTCCTGACTTGGTTATAGAGATAACGTCCAATTACATCATCTACAGCGGTTATAGACCATCTAGTGGGCACCAGCCTCCGATTCCTCTTAAGACCGAATCCACCTACACTAAATATCTTTGATATCCTACTAATCTCTATACCGGATTCATAGAGTGTTATAACGGAGTCTACAGCTTTCAAGTCATAGTCAGAGACTATACGCTCTACTTTATAGTCTATCTTTAGAGTCCCGAGTCTAAGGCTCTTAACTGGAGCCCTAGGTCCGAAGGGGATTATATCCTCATCAATCTCTAGAGTCTTTATAGGCCTCCTCTCAAAAGCCATCTCAACCTCGGGGCTAACCCTAGATAGGGAGATATCTAGTACATCAATATAGTATCTATCTTCCTTCCTAGGAAGGTCAACCATATATCTCTTAGAACCATATACAAGGCGGCTCCTAAGTCTAAGGATATCCTCAAGCCCAAGTTCGAGCCACCTCTCGGGATAGTCGTATATAGATGTATCACCTGTCTCTGGCGGTGTCATAACTCCAATACTTACCTTTGGATAACCAAATCTACCTACAAATACACTGGGTGGAGAAGCCCCCTGGATATCATCCCTGTATATATCTCTATAAGCCTCCATCAAAACCTTAAACTCCAGTGTAACTGGACAGACAGGTTTTCCACAGAGTAGGAGTCTCCCCCTACATCTAAGGCATATACTCTCACTATATAGTTTAGGCTTTACAAAGCCTGACTCTACAAGCCTATATGTTGAACCATCTAGGAAGTCGGGGAGATTGGAGACCATCCTACTCCTTCACCAGCACTTCACTCAATAGAGGAGAGTAGAACTCAACCCTTCTATCCCTAAACAGGTGGTTAAGCTTGGTAGCCATTTTATCCCTAGCCAGTGATATATCCACCTCAACAGTCTTGGCATCCTCCCTATACCTCCTCCCCCTATAAAGAACCTCCATATCCGGTGATACTATCTGGCTCAATCCCTTAAACCTTATCCTCATGCCAGCCCTATTATCTGTGCCAACCCTATTTGATGTAATAACATATACCTTATTCTCCACAGCCCTTGCAAGGGCAACTGTATATGCATAGTCAAAGACTAGGTTACTTGGATGGGCGATTACGTCAGCACCCTTTAGAGATAGTATCCTAGCCACCTCAGGGAAACGCCAGTCAAAACATATCATGACCCCAAGTCTAAACCTATCAAACTCGTATACATTAAGAGGTTTGTCTCCAGGGTCGAACCACTCCTTCTCCTTATAGAAGAGATGGAGCTTCCTATAGGTGTCTAAGACCTCACCTTTATACGCGATGTATGCTGAGTTGTATACCTTACCATCCTCAAGCTCAGGAGCACCAGCAACTATAGCTGCCGAGTATCTATCTGAAATTTGCTCTAGATGTTTAGTAATCCTATCTCCATATTTACTGGCTATTTTTAACGTCTCCCTCCTACCCCTAAATATATATCCAGTATACACAAGTTCAGGCATTACAACTAGGTCGAAACCATCTATAGATTCAAGTAGAGACTCTATCCTCTCAATGTTATACTCTATATTCCCAAATCTAACCTTAGGTTGGATAAATCCTATTGAGATATTCATTCCATTAAAATCTAAGCTTTAAAACCCTTATAAAAAACTCTAGAACCACTTTAAACCCTAGTTTAGAGGTTCCGTGGGCACGGGACTTAAATATGAATGGGACTTCACATATTTTGAAGCCCTTCCTATGCATGTGATAGGCAGTCTCAACTTGCATGACGAAGCCGCTTGCACCCTCTAGATCATCCAACACCTCATTTAATTTGGAAAGGTTGAATCCTCTATATCCGCTTGTTAAATCCCTGGCCTTAATGCCTAGTAGGAGCCTCACAAATGTATTTGCACCCCAACTTATAATTCTCCTGGTTAGGCTCCAGTTCTCAATCCCACCTCCCTCTATATACCGAGAGGCGATTACTATGTCACATCCACCCTTAAGCCTATCCATCAACTCTGATATGTATGCTGGGTCATGCTGTAGATCGGCGTCCATCTGAATTAGATATTTATATCCTCTCTCAATAGCTTCTCTATAGCCCCTTAGCAACGCTGATCCAAGCCCCCTCTCATCAACGCGGATTATATAATGAATGTTTCGATAGCTCTCTGAGAACCTCCTAATAACCTCTATCGTACCATCGACACTATTATCATCGATAATTAGAATATCCATATCTGGATACAAATCGAGGATTATTTGGAGGAGCCTCTCAATATTCTCCCTCTCATTATAGGTGGGTATGAGGATAACTGTATCGTTCATCTGGATCAACTCATGATATACTTGATCTATAGTTTTCTAGGATAGATAGCTTACCATCACTCCTTATATATAACCCTCTCCATTCAGGCATCCAATACTCTGCATCTGCGAACCCCTTTATAGCGTTTAAAGCGTGTATTCTACCCTCTCCTCCACCGAATAACTTAGATATATCCTTTGAAGGCCTGACCTCAAGTTCGGATAGGCCTACTCTCCCAAGCCTATCAGAGGGTAGATACCTAGCTATTGAGAGTTCGGTCAACCCATATAGGTCTCTATCTATATCGAGTATGACAACGCCTTTCTTTAGTATGGCGGCCTCCAACGCCACTCTATAGTCATCGGTAACTATGAATCTCGAGTTATAGATTAGATTTAGATGGTCTAGATAGTCGACCTGCTCAATGGGGACTATATAGTATTGGGTCATCAAGTCGTAGTATTTACCTGCCTCCTTCAACAGGTTCTTAAGCCTACTCTTCAGAGGCATTATAACGTCTATATCCCATGTTAGAGAGGCCTCTCCAATTCCATCTACATAGCTGGAGAGTTTATTACCAGATAGATAGCTATATACATAGTTATATCTAGATGTATTCAGTTCCTCCAATATACTGCTTTTAGCCACGGCATCCGTGAGATTGGTCAATACACTATCTACGTATGTAGAGCCCGAGATGTACATATGATCCTGTGGGAACCCTTCATCCACCAGGTTTCTATAGTGTGTCTTAGTGGGTATTAGATTGTATGTACTACTCCAGTCTATAGCCTGTCTAAGGGCTTCATCCGGGCTCTCCCTATAACTCCTCAAACCACTCTCTATATGGAGTGTCCTGATTTTATGGAGTCTAAACCGATTTAGAATGTGATATGTAGCCTTTGAATACCCTGCTAATACGGCTATGTCAGGCTCATCCTTCTCGGCTATCCTATCTATTAGATGATTTAAATCTCTATAGTTGTTAAATCTCAGTATCCTCTTAGGCCTAGAATATCCTAGGGATATGAATTGGACACCCTTCTCAAACCATCCCCCTTCCTCTACAACGTCATAGAATAAGGGGGTGTATCCCTCCTCCATCATATGTTTATATATGGGGGAGAGTAGAATAACTGACTCTAATGTTGGAGTGAATAAAGCTATACGAAGCATCCCATACACCTACATATTCCATTGATGGATGTAATCTGTTTATATATAACCCAGTTATATAAAGATATGATTGATGAGGAATATTAAGGTTGAGACTACATCGATAAAATATCGTTGTCTAAGGTGTGGAAGGGTATTCACGGCTAAGAAGCTCTCTAAAGAGAGGCAGCTTAAATGTCCAGAATGTGGATTCCCAGTTATTGAGAAGGCTAGGAGGGATATGGCTATACATATTAAGGCTCGCTAGCCTCCTTCATATATCCTTGGTATATTAGGGAGTATAACTCCTCAATAAAGTTCCTAAGATATGTAATGGGTATTACAGCTACTCCATCTATAAATGAGACTCTCGATTCTCTCATTGTAATTATAGCCATGTAAATCCTATTCCCCTTAAATAGGGGGTCTCCATATAGCTTTCTAGACCTAAGCCTTAGGTTCTCAGCAACCTCCCTAGCCTTAGATGGTGGGAGAGGCTTATCCCAGTGTTTACAGTCTATCGATAGGGTTATATCTTGTTTAACAGCTATGACATCATATTCATTCCTCTTAAGTCTATAGTTCCTATATGTCTTGTATCCATAGCTTCTGAAAAACTCGCTTACTAGGGACTCGAAGGCTCTCCAGTCTATAGCCTCTACAATCTTATCTATGGAGAGACCAAGTAACAATAGCCTCTCAATTATTGAGAGACGGATTCTCGGGTCGTCAAGATATTTAACATATTTATCTAGAGATTCTACCTCCTCGTCCTCAATACTCCATAGTAGCCTAGCCCTTTCAACTGGGCGGTTGTAATATCTTAATAGGATTATATATAGGTCTCTAAGCGATAGGTTTTCTATATCCAGCATATCCTATTCCATCGTGAGGATGAGGATCGGCTTATGGATTTTAGGTAGGAGGGATCGGCTTACACTCCTACCTATGAACCTTGGTAGGTTACGCCTCTTAACGAGTATTATCATGTCATAGGGATTCTCTAGAGCCTCATTTATGATTGCCTCTACAATATCCCGTGCAAAGGCGAGTTTCTCGATAACTCTGAATCCAATGCCTTGGAGTAGGGTTGAGATCTCCTCAAGCTTCTTCTTATGCTCCTCAACCATTGGTAGGTCTACAATCTCGTCCTGCTCAAGAGAAGTAGTTATTGGTAGTGTTACGACGGTGAATAGTGTTATATCGACTTCTTTGGGGTTCTTAAAGAGCTGCTCGAGGAACTTGTATTGCAGTGTTTTAGTATAGAGGCCGACTGGGATTAGGATTTTCATCTTCATTTCCACTCGCTCATTACTATACTACTTTGAGTCATTCTGACCCCGTTTATCTTCATGATCTGCTCCTTCAGTATTCTGCGGAATACATCGATACTTTCGAATTCTAACTCGATGAATACATCGAACTCCCCTGTAATTTCATATACCTTCGTTACCTCAGATATTTTGGAGAGTTTCTTGCTTACATCGTCCAGTTTGTTAGGTTCCACAACAATCAACATTATAGCCTTCATAATAAGATTTTAAGGTATTCTCATAAATATAGGTGGATTATCTCGACATCACGGTATATTTTTTTATCCTTCCTCTTCTCAATAGATTTACGTATTGCACGTTTTGGACGGGGTATTGCAAGCTGGTCTATATGGAGGTCTCTTATTGTTTCTTCAAGGAGTTTGCCATCTCCTATGATGACGTGATATTCTGCACGATATCCATTTTTAACTAACTCCTCCAAAATCTCCCTCAACTCCTCCTCGAAGCTTTTGACGAAGTTGAGTATCTCTAGGTCTGACCCCACCTTTGGAATCTCGAATCTTCCGAGTAGGAATATTCTATGTATCTTTGGGAGTTGCCTCTTAACAGCGTTTATTATATCTTCCTTCTTTATGCCTGGGTCGACGAGTATCGCGGTTCTTAGGTGTGGTGTTGCTGGTGGGATTAGTTCGGCTGCTATGTATTCTCTTACTTTCTGGCCCTTTATCTTCCTATATATTATGAATAGTGCTAGTCCGATGATCATCCATAGTGATCCTAGGACTCTCCCATCTGGATGGTATAGAACTACTAGGCTGAATAGTGTACCTGTTGATAGGAATCCTAGGATGGCGATTAAGCTATATTCCTTACCCTTGAATTTAAAGTTTAAGGGAGTCTTCCAGTTTCTATATGCCTCGGCATCTACATTCCTAAGTTTTATATGGCTGTAGTTGACTAGGAAGTAGCTTAGTAAGGCTCCAAAGTTGTAGAGGCTTGCTACAAAGTGGAGTTCACCTGTTAATGCGAGTAGACCTCCTATTAAGCTAAAGAATATTATGCTGACATATGGTGTGGCTCTTGTGGAGTGGAGTTTACTAAATATTTTCGGTAGCATATTGAATCGGGACATGCTGTATACTACTCTAGATACTCCTATTACCCCTGTATTTGTTGATACCATGTTGATAGCGAATGCTACGAAGGCGACTCCCAAGGCGAAGAATCCTCCTATTATGGGGACCTTACTTGCTATAGATGCTATTGGGTTATATGCCTCTTCGGCTAGGGTCTCCCAACCCAATACGCCTAGCCCAAGTATTGAGAAGGCAAGTGTAAAGAATACTACTGCCACTATTCCTATCTTGAAAGCTCTATGAAGGTGTTTCCATGGGTTTCTAGTCTCTTCAGCCGCTTGGGCAATAGATTCTATGCCGATGTAGCTACTCATAGCGAGGGTTACACCATATATGAAGTTCTCCGTCCTAACATCTAGGAATCCTGTGTATGCGACATATTTAATTGATTCTGGGTTTCCAAAGCTTGTTAACTGATCTATAAATGTGTCTAGATTGAAGGCGAATAGAAAGCCGAGAGATAATACTGATAGCTCTGTTATGATTGTTAGTAGGACTAGTGCTACATTAAAGTTGCTTGACTCTTTAATACCTATGATGTTTATTACGATTAAACCCAAGACGATCATGAATGCTGTGAGCCCTATCTTGCTTAGAGGAAACCCGCCTATTAAGATTTCTCCACGGAGATCTGGGAATATGAATGATAGATAGCCGGCGCTAGCTATTGAGAATAGGCCGATGTTTAAGACGTAGTCTAGTAGGATAGCCCATCCCATGAGGAAGCCTAGGACATCCCCTCCAGCCTTAGTTCCATATACTTGTGCACCTCCTGCATATGGATATAGTTCACTCAACTCTGCATAGACTAGGCCGGTTGTGATATAACATATTGATGCTATTAGAAATGCTAGGGGGCTGAAGCCCGCTGCATATAGAGCTACTATTCCAATTGCGAGAAATACGTCTGCGCCTACGTCTGCAAAGCCCATAGAGAATGAGCCTAACAATCCAATCTCTCTCTTTAGAGATACCCTTTTGGTCATTTTTGTACCTCATACCTCTAATCAAATTATTTGTCTAGATATGTCATTACAATTAACTATCTAACTATACTTGAAATCAATTTGGGAGATATATATTTAGTATAGATGGCATGCTACGTAGTGGTCATTACCCACCTCTATGAGTTTAGGTTCTTCAGTATCACATGGCTCGAATCTCTTGGGGCATCTTGGATGGAATCTACATCCTGGTGGAGGGTTAATTGGACTTGGTGGTTCTCCAGGAACCACTGGCCTCTTAACAAATCTATTGTTGGGATCTGGATCTGGAACTGCATTTATAAGTGCCTGTGTATATGGATGTAGTGGGTTATTTAGTACCTCCTTCGTCCTACCATATTCAACTATTCTACCCAAATACATGACTGCTATCCAGTCGCTGAAGTATTTTGTAGTTGCGATGTCGTGGGTTATATACATTATTGAGAGTTTCCTGGCTTTCTGTATTTCTCTGAATAGGGTTAGAATCTCGGCTCTACTGCTAGCGTCAATCATTGATACTGGCTCATCTGCAACGAGATATATTGGATCAAGGAGGAGGGCACGTGCAATCACTATTCTCTGTCTCTGGCCTCCTGAAAGCATATGTGGGTATTTATGTAGGAATTCCTCTGGAGGAACTAACCTTACCTCTTCCAATACTGATAAGATTTTTTTCATGATTATATCCTCATCTTTCTCACCGTGGACTTCTAGCGGTTCTTTGAGGATTTGGTATATGCTGTGGTAAGGATTTAGGGCTTGGAATGGATCTTGGAATATTATCTGCGCCTTCTTCCTAAACCATTTTAGGTCGTCCTTCTTCGAATTGGTAATGTCTCTGCCCTCAAATATTATTTGTCCGTCGGTGGGCTCCAACAGTTTTAGGCTCGTCTTTCCAAGGGTTGTCTTTCCAGATCCTGATTCTCCTACTACTGCAATTATCTCTCCTGGTTTAAATGTTAGAGAGACACCGTCTACCGCCTTTACTATTATCTTCCCGAATAAACCCTTCCTAAGGGTATAGTATTTCTTAAGATTTCTCAACTCTAAAATTGCCTCACCCATTTATAACCACCTTAACTCTCATGTAGAAAACATTTCACATAATGTTCTTTACCTATTTTATAGTATTGAGGCTCTTCATTCCAACATCTATCAAATACTTTATGACATCTATTGGCGAATCTACAATATCTAGGGGGATTGATAAGCCCTGGTGGAGTGCCCGGTAGGAATTCCGGTTCTTTATCCTCTCTAAGCCTCGGTATACTTGCTAGTAGTTTCTGGGAATATGGATGCTGTGGATTTAGGAGTACTTCCTCGCTTGGTCCGAATTCTACTATGTGTCCTGCATACATAACAGCCATGTAGTCGGATATATCACTTGCCAATGCAATGTCATGGGTGATGAATATCATACTCATCTTATATTTCTCCTTCAAATCCTTTAGAAGATTCATTATCTGGGCCTGGATACTTACATCTAGTGCTGATGTTGGTTCATCAAGTATGAGGAGTTTTGGATTCATTACCATAGCCATAGCTATCACAACTCTCTGTCTCATACCTCCACTTAATTCATGAGGATATCTATCTAGGAATTGGGTTGGTAGACCAACCAATTCAAACATTTCAGCCGCCTTTGAATATGCTTCTTCCTTACTCATTCCCTGATGGATTATAAGTGGTTCTGCCACTTGAAACCCTACTTTCAAAACTGGATTCAAACTGTTCATGGCTCCCTGGAAAACCATACTAATTTTTCTCCATCTTACCTCTCTATTAAATGTGTCGTCGTCTAAGTCCATCAGGTTTATTCCATCTAATTTGACTATACCTTCATATTTATAGGTATTTTTAGGTAGAACCCTTAGAATAGCGTTTGCAGTACTTGATTTTCCACATCCCGACTCTCCTACAACTCCGACTGCCATACCCTTTGGCACATAAAAAGATACTCCGTCCACTGCTTCTACAATGCCCTTGTAAGTCTTATAATACAGATATAAATTGTTCACTTCAAGTTGGAGTTCCATTTAAACTCACCTCGACTTCAACTTTGGATTGACTATTGGCTCTAATGCCAGAGCGATGAATACGAATGTTATAGCGGCTAACATGATTAGAAGACCCGGTGGTAGGAACCACCACCACATACCCAGTTGCAATGAACTACCTCTAAAACTTTCCTCGATAATCTTACCCCAGGAGGGAAGATTTGGGTCTCCCAGGCCTAGGAAGCTTAATGCGGCCTCTGCCAGTATAGCGCCTGGAGTAAAGAATATCATCTGGGCGAATATGAATGGGGCTAGATTGGGGAATATATGTTTGAACATTATCCTAGTATCTGAAGCTCCTATAGCTTTTGCAGATTCTACAAACATGCTTTCTCTAAGGCTTAAAACCATAGACCTTATTATTATGGTTAGTCCAGACCATCCAAGCGCCACTATAGCGCCTATAATAGCTATTAGACGGGGAAAGTCTGGTATTCTACTTATTATAAAGACTATGAAGATTAACAATGGTAGGAATGGAAAGTTATATACTATATCTGTTACTCTTTGTATTATCTCATCTACCTTACCCCCCTTATATCCACTGACAATTCCAAGTGTGCTACCGATTGCGGTTGTCAGGACTGAGGTGAAGACACCTATTGACAAAGCAATTGGAAAACCAAATAATAAACCCTGGAATAAATCTCTCCTCCTAGTGTCCGTGCCAAGAATGCCATATACTTCACCACCTATTATAACTTTTACCCTCTCTACATCAATCAGGTCTTGAGATGCGAACATAACCTTTATTTTATATAATCCTTTTAATACTTCAAAATCGGTTTGGTTTTCATTCTCAATGGGTGTTCCGAATATGACTCTAATACCTCCTATTGCTTCAATAACTGATTTGTTTAACGAGATACCATATTGACTGAATAGGAAAGACTTTAGTTGGAATATGGTTGTATCCTCGGTATTTACTTGTATCAGTGCGTCCTGCTCGGGATATAGTGTATAGGGGAAGGATATATCTTCACCGACTGGTACAGGCTCCTGTTTAAAGAATAGGTTTATCTCTGTACCATCTGGCCTAGTAATATTTATAAAGACATATGCCCCAAATTGGCTATATACAGTTAAATTCGCGTATTTAACTGTTAAACCAGTCGGAAATCCATCTTCCGTATGCTCATATTCAATCTCATATACTATCGCATCCATCCCAAATATCTCAGTGGTATAGTCGTACTTGGTATCGATGAATATACGGTGAGTAACTAGATCTCTAGGATCAAATATATCCCACCATTCAGGGGGGACGGCTCTAGGCAAATCAGTCCATTTCTTGTCGTTATTCCATACCCTCACACCATAATCCATTGGATAAGCTAATAATACATATCCTGACATCACAACCATGAATAACAGTAGTATTAGGCCGGCCTTACCAACTAAACTCTCTATAAATATTGACCATGCACTCCTCTCAAATGCCATCTAAACCTTCACCCTTGGATCGACGATTATATATAACACTTCAAGTATAAACCTGGCAACAACATATATCAATGTGAATATGTAGGTTAGACCGAGGATTAGAGGTTCTATTATGCTGATGATTGCCTCATAATATAGGAGGCCCATACCCGGCCATCCAAATACGGTTTCCGTCAATATCGCACCTGTAAGCGATCCAGCCAATCCCAATACAAGGTTTGTGAGGATTGGATGTAGAGATGGTCTTATTATATATCTAGTTAGGATTGTTCTCTCGGGGAGTCCTTTAGCTCTACCTACTAATACAAAATCTTCATTAGCCGTGGATACAAGTATGCTTCTATAGACATATATAGCACTGCCTAGGGATGCTAACACGAGTGTAGCAACTGGGAGGAAGGCGTGCCACATTATATCCATGGTTCTTATAAATGGGTCATCTGGTAGGTTCGGGCTTTGTAAGCCGCCTGGTGGGAAGAGCCTTAGTTGATATGCGAAGACCATTATTAATACCATAGCTAGCCACCATGTTGGTGCTGCATATGAAATAGCGCCATATAAGGAAAGAGTCCTATCCCATAACGTCCCGGTTTTAGTGGATAACCATACACCAAATAATAATCCAAGAGTGAAGACGACTATAGTTGCTGTTGTTACCAATATCACTGTATATGGAATTCTTTCGAGGATGATATCACTAACACGGTCACTACCACTGAAACTATACATCCTTCCCTTTGTAGTCCCAAGGTCTAATGTCAATATCCTTAGAATATCTGCTCCCATTCTTAAGTACCAAGGTTTATCGAGGCCATATGTTATAATAAGCTGTTGCTCATATTCGGCTACTCTCCTATTAAATTCCTCCTCAGATAACCCTGGTTGTTGGAGGAGGCCTTGTTTAAAGCCTCTTAATTCTTCATCCACTAAACTACGTAATACCTGGTCAGATAACCCAGTTGCTCCATATAGTACAGCTGTAATTATTAATACTGCGATTAAGACGAGTAGTAGGTTTATTGCTTTTGTTAGTAGGTATCTCTGTACACTCATTATGTTAGCCACCTACCACTTTATATTATATTTGTCTGAATACTTTATAAAAAAATTTTTGTCTTTAGAAATGCATCCCTAGATAGATAGAGTATATATCAATTGGTGTTATTGGGTTAAATTATAGTAAAAAAGGAAAGGAATTTAAAATAAAAAGGTGGGTATCTAGCTCCTCCTCATCATGATAATGATTACGACGTCTCCAACAATCACTATTATTACAACTACTAGGAGCAGTGTGTTCAGCTGGTCTACCCTACCACCTAACTGCTCTACAGCGTCACCAACATCTGAAACACTTGTTGATGTTTGATCTACTCTGTTCTGTAGATCAGCTACATCATCACTTAGAGCTGTCAGTTCACCACCTAGTGTTTCGAGTGTTGATTGTAGTGTATCACCTAGGTCAACGATTGAGTCACTTAGAGCTCCTAACGCATTAGCTATCTCGGCAGAGAATTCTGTAAACTGGGCTCTAAGGTCATTCAACGCACCCTCAATCTCACCTATCCTATCCTCAAGGTCATCAATTGCATCTTGTAGTACACCACCTCCAGAGATGCTGAAGAATACCCTCGCAAAGTCGAATACTGCTACTTCCTCACTAGCTAGGAGGAACTCAATCTCATAAGTACCAGGTCCAAGCTGTTGAGTGAATTCGGCTGTTAAGACTACCTCATATCTAGTTGCTGTTAATGGTGTAGCCTCTCCTTGTGCTAGTATCTCACGTGTCACTGGATCACGTAGTGTGTACTTTAGCGTTAATGGTGTTGGGCCTTCTACATCAATGATGACTCTTGCTTCTTCACCAGCTAGCACTGATGGAGCGAATATATTCACGATCTCGAGGCCTGGAGCCTCACCCATAGTCCAATATCCTGGTGGGAATGGGTAGTCGACAAACTCTTTTAATGTGAGTACATTACCTGCTGCGTCAAAGCTTTCTAGGTAGAATGGTCCATTGGAGACTACTGCGTGTTGTTTTTCGTCGATCCACATCTTGGACCTGTTGTATGTATCTAGAGCCTGTGCTAGATCGAATAATAGGTCACCTTCTACAGTGAATACACTCTCTGGGAACTGCTGTGCATTCATCAGTTCTTGTAGCTTGCCTGCTATACCATTGGCATGGTCTGGCAATACAAAGTTTATGTGGTTGGCGCCCCACCTATTCCAGCTGAAATCACCATCTAATACGAGTTGCTCAGTTGCATATACAAGTTCCCATGGGAAGCTGGTAACTGGTGGTGCCGCTGTAGCAGCTATCTCACCTTCATCGAAGTGTGAATAGTTTAGGTAGACCTCAAGCAGAGTGTCACCAACTATTCTATAACCACCTATCAGGCTTAGAGCATCACTGAAGAATATGTTCCATAGTGGATCTAGACTCCTCTTCTCGTCATCAAATGTCCATTCAAAGTATACGTATATGTCGAATAGAACGTCAGCCCATGAGACGTTTCTACCATGGTGCCACTTCAGCTGGAAGTAGTTTGAAAGGTCAAATGTAACCTTACTCTGTACGAATTTGCCTGGCCCGACAGGAGCCCACATATCATTTTCTACGTCCCACATGAAAGCGTCTGCTGGGATCTCTATTCCAGCTTCGGCTCCTGTGGTCTCTACCTCAAACGTCACGGTACCAGGTTGTACGGTTCCCTTCCATGGATGCCTGGTTAGCCAGACGTCATGTACGGCTGTCCATGGATCGACACTATATACATCCCAGAAGTGGAATCCAAAGGCATCGATTGGGCCCCAGAATGTTCTTGATGTGAATACCCATAGATGACCTATATTTAGTGTGTCTTTACCAGGTACATACATCTCCCTTAGGTTGAAATATGAAGCGAGTCCTGCAGCAAGGTCCTCAGTAACTCCTCTGATATTCTTATTCATTGGATAGGCATCCAAGGTTGTAACCACAAATAATCTAACAGCCTCCTCTATTATCATCTGGACAGCCTTCCTGTATAGGCTGTCTCTTAACTCCTTGTCAGTTGCGAACTCTGCAAATGCTAACTGCTTTGTTATTTCATCCAACGTCTCATTCTGATAAGAAGCATATGTTGGGTCTCCCCATCCGGGGACATTACCTGCCCATGGTGCACCCCAGAAGGCTGGCCCTCCATCGTCCCACTTGACTAGAGCACCTTTACCCCAGCCTTCCGTGTATAGATGCCATTCCATCTCACCTGGGTCGGTGAAGTATACTACTGTTATGGCTGGACCAAATGTCATCTCCAGCCTATTTACCGTGAAGCCCATAGACTCTAGTTCGGCTGCCAACTGTTGGCCTATCTTAAATCTCTCGTCTTCAGTTCTGATTACGAAATTCAAGGTGACTGGCTCACCATTATAATACCACTTACCATCTACAAGCTCTGCACCCATTGCAAACATTTCCTCCTGGATTATCTGCCTTGCAATTTCTGGTGCATATGGAGTTTCATACTTGGCAATAATATCTGCTACAGTCAGGAAATCAGGATCTGCTGGAGAGACTATTGTAAACATCTCGTATGCTAGACCCTTATATATCTCTTCAGCCACGAACCTCCTGTCTATCAGATAGTTTATAGCGAATCTAATCTTTTTATTTGTGAATGGATTCAGAGTAGTATTATCATATGGTTCTACATTGTTTAATATAATGCTGTTTATTCCTCTAGCTGCAACCAGCATTCGTATATTCGGGTTATCTAGATTGAGCTGTGCAACGTCAGGTGGAACGGCGAATAGATATCCATCCAAAAGACCTGCCTCGACCTGAGGAAGACCTTGCTCTTGTGGAACTGCCCTAACAATGATTGTTTTAGTTGGTCTTTGAGCTTCTACTGGCATTGTAGCGAATATTGGCACAAGGAATAATGTTATTAAAGCAATTACTAATAGATACTGCAACCTCATAAAATTATCACCATGATAGATAATTTACCAGTAGATATATTTAAAGCTTATTTACGGGTTAGAATCTACTGAATCAAGATAAACGATTTAGTGATAAGAACTTTTTATAATGTTTATATTTGTTTTCAGTTATAAAACATTTCTCCATTTACTTATATGTAAAGAACATTCGTTTATTCTTAGAGTGTTAGAAACCATATGTTATATCGCATGGGTTTAAAGGGAATTTAGTCCTCGTCTTTCAATCTACCGAATCTTCATGTTAATGTTACTATATTAATCTAGGTTAATAATGTTTATAATGTTATAATATTATTCTGGGAGTGGTTAGATTCAACTAAACAAATAATTTTATTATTAGAGTCGGTAATTAAGTAATCTAGGCGGTGAATTATGTCGACAACCCCATTACCACCGATAACTCCAGAAGCCTTGATTAATTTCTTATATGCGATATACTATTTTCTACGTGATCTAATAAGATTTCTGCTTGAGAATACATTATTTAAGGAGTTTCCTCAGTATGCTGCATTATATGGTGATGTAATTACATTCTTAATTAGTATTACGGCTATATACCTCATTCTAGTTATGTTTGAAGCAGTAAGAAAATATGTCAAGATAATCTTAATACTTGGATGGGGCCTTCTATTGCTAAGTATAGCCCTGACTGTGGTAAGGGGAGCATAGATATGACTAGAGAGGGTGGATTCATTAGACGGATTGCAGTTCTATCTGCAGGGGTTATAGCTATATATTTCCTTACGATAGTCTCTTTCCAAGTAGTCTTTGGTACGCAAACTCCATTCATGGTTGTTGTCTCCAACAGCATGTATCCAACACTGAAGATAAATGATATAATAATAGTAAAGAACGTGCCTATAGACGACATCAAAATAGGAGATATCATAGTTTTTAAGTCACCTTTAAATCCACAAACCCCGATAGTCCATAGAGTCATAAACGTTATAGAGGACATAGGAGGAACTAAAATCTTTATTACTAAGGGAGATAATAATCCAACGCCTGATCCATGGACGGTATCAGGAGACTTAATACTCGGTAAGGTAGTATATGTAATTCCCCAGATAGGAGTCGTACCAAAGATATTGAATACATATCCAACCCTAAAATTTGCATTGGCAGCCTTAATTATAGCGATTATCCTGGTATCTGAGTATATAGACTATATGAAGAACCGTGAAAATGAGGAAACATTGGATGCTGGATATGGGTCTGAAGATCCACTGGAAGATGGTGGTGGAGGTACAGAGACATTATTATATTAACATATTAAGACTATATGGTTTATATATAGGTGTTTTTAAATGTCGCCCGACAAGGTAAAACCGGATGTCTCAATAGTAAATGTGGTTGCAACAGTAAAGCTTGGCAGAGACATCAACCTACGTAGAATACTTGAGAAAATACCGCAGGCAGAGTATGATCCACGTAGATTTCCAGGTCTTGTATATAGGCTGGAGAAGCCTAAGACAGCCATCCTAATCTTCGGATCTGGTAATATGGTTATCACAGGTGCCAAGACAGAGAGTGCCGTGAAGACCGCTGTTAAGAAGCTAATCCAGCAATTTGAGGAAAAAGGGATTATATCGGGTGTAAAGCCTCAGGTAGAGATCGAGAATGTAGTGGCATCAGGAAATTTAAAGGGATATATAGATCTTGAGGGAGCGGCATATGAACTTGAATTCACAATATATGAGCCTGAGGAATTCCCTGGATTGATATATAGGATGGATGATCCTAAAGTGGTAATCCTATTATTCTCAAGCGGTAAGATTGTATGTACGGGTGCAAGGAGTGAGAACGAGGTATACGCGGCCGTTGAAAAGCTTCAGAAGAAATTAGAGGAATCTGGTTTAATTGAATATCTCTAACCTCCCTTTTTTAATCCTTTTAAACCATATTCTAATACATCAACTCCCTAATCTTCCCTCTAAGCAGGACTATCCCCAACGTGAAGAAAAGATTTGTAAATAGTATTACACCTGAAGTCAGTTGGAGGATAAAGTTTATAGCAGCGTCAATATCAGGGGGTAGGACGCCACCATATATATCTAGGAATTCATTGAATGCCGTTACAGCCATAACAGCGGCGGCTAGACCCCTTGCATATGAGACAGAAAGTACACCCGCTGCTAATCCGGCGTTTGATGAATAGTGGAGGCTATTCACTACATAGTAGGCGACAGGGAATCGGATGATGAGTAGTAGGAGGCTAACTATAAGTGAGAGTGTGATAACAGATAGGTCCTGGATATTCATGATTATACCTACTTCGACGAAGAAGAATATCTTCAGTAGGAGGGTAAGCTCGCTATGCATACTCTCTAGCGAGTAAAGCTGATAGGTAAGGCTCTCGCTAGACCTATTAGAGAATATAAATGGAATATGCTTAGAATTAGTAAGAACTATACCACATGTCAACACAGTAATAGCACCACTACCATTTAAAGACTGTGCAATAACATAGAGTAAAATTAAATAGGCGATGGTCATCGTGTAGACATGCTTCTCCTTCTTAAACTTGTCTAGGAGATTAGCAAGTATAGCACCAGCTATAACACCGGCTACAATACTTATTGAGAAGCTCGCAGCGATATTGCCTCCTATACTCCTTATATCAAGTGGTGTTGCTGGAGCCAAGGACTGAAGCCTAATAAGGTATAGGATTGTCTCAGCAATAATGATGACTAGGACGTCTGTCAATACAGATTCTAGGCTTAGGGTAACCTGTATATTTGTGGGGACATTAATCCGCTGTATAACACTCACGATAATGGCTCCACTACCACCACCTATTATAGCCCCAACCAAGAAACTCATCAGCCAATTCTGAGTATAGAAACCGATTACATAGTATAAGAAGGCGGCCGAGGCTACAGTAGATAGTATAAATCCCGTAACAGCTAGGATAAGCGAAGGTTTGGCTGATACAATTAGCTCCCTAAGATTAATACCGAAGCTACTCTCAAACATAATCGAGATAAGGGCTACAGCTCCAATATAGGGGGCAGCCCCCCTAAGAATATCCACATCCAATATGTTGGTGCCGGGGCCAAGGATATATCCGAGTAGAATTAGGAAGATTGCATCGGGGATATTATGTCTATTAAGGAGAACGGAGCCTATAAAACCTATGAAGATTATAAGAGAAGCTATCATTAAGCCGGTTTCAAGCTCCAATATACCCATTCAACACCCCTCCCGTATTAAAATTAAATTGTATCCCCATGTTAGATAAAAAGGGTTTGAACTAGGGCTAACATAAATAGATATATTATTCAGATACAAAAAGCATTTTTAATTTTGGGTTGAAGATGAAATTCGAGGAGATAGCTAAATATCTTGAGAGGGTTGAGATAACAACTGGAAGAATTGAGATGATAAACATACTAACTGAATTATATAGGAAGATTGAAGACCCGGAAGATGCAGCCATTCTTTCCTACATCATATTAGGTGAGATACATCCTCCATATATGGGTTATGAACTTGGGATGAGTGAAAAGCTTATCACAAGGGCAATTGCCTTCGCAAGTGGATACGACTCAGGCGAGGTTGAGAAGAGGCTAAATGTATTGGGTGATATAGGTAGAGTAGCCGAGGAATTCATATCTAAGAAGAAGCAGAAGACCCTATTCACAGAGGTCCTTACACTCAGAAAGATATACAACACATTTACCAAGATAGCCCAGACATCTGGAGAAGGCTCAGTAGATATGAAGATCAAGCTCCTGACAGGCCTACTCATAAATGCATCCCCCCTCGAAGCAAAATATATAGCCCGGCTAGCAGATGGAAATATGAGGCTGGGAGTAGCCGATATGACTATACTTGAGGCCTTAGCCAATGCAAAAGGGAGTAGAGAGAAGAAGCCTATTCTTGAGGAGGCATATAACAAGTATCCCGATATAGGGGAGATAGCTAAGAGACTATATTCAAAGGGGTGGGAGGGAATCCAGGAAATAGATGTAACACCAGGAATACCTTTAAGACCAATGCTCGCAGAGAGAGTAAGAAGTCCAGAGGAGGCCTGGGAGAAGCTAAAGGGTAGGTTAGCCGCCGAGTTAAAGTACGATGGAGAGAGGATGCAAATACATATAATGGGGGATGGGAAGATCCAGATATTCAGTAGGAGATTGGAGAATATAACGCATCAATTCCCAGACGTTGTAGAAGTGATAAAGAAGCACGTCAAACTAGAGAAGGGGATTATAGAGGGGGAGGCAATCGCCTTCGACCCAGACACGGGAGACTTCAAGCCTTTCCAAGAGCTTATGAGAAGGAAGAGGAAGCATGACATCCACGAGACAGCCAAGCAGATACCCGTTACACTCCGGCTATTCGACCTGATTTACGATGGACAATCCTATCTAAAGAAGACATTCCCAGAGAGGAGAAGAAGGCTTGAAGAGATAATCGAGGGTAATGAATTGATAAAGGTATCCGAACTCATTTATCCAAAGACTTTGGAGGAGCTAAAGAAATTCTTCCTTTTATCGGTTGAACAGGGATTCGAAGGTCTAATGATTAAGTCCATAGGCCCAGACTCCATCTACCAAGCTGGTTCAAGGGGGTGGCTATGGATAAAGCTAAAGCGAGACTATAGAGCAGAGCTCACAGATACCCTAGACCTAGTGGTAGTAGGTGCACTATATGGCAGGGGTAGGAAGGCAGGCCTACTAAGCAGTTATTTAATGGCTGTATACGACCCTGAACACGATATATTCAAAACTGTATGTAAAGTTGGAACTGGATTTAAAGATGAGGATATAATGGAGATGAATAAACTTCTAAAACCATATATAAGGGATAGGAAGCCGGCTAGGGTACTCTCCCAGATGGAACCCGATGTATGGATAGAGCCGGCAATAGTCCTTGAGATAACCGCGGCGGAGATAACTCTAAGCCCGATACACACATGTGCATATAACCAAATAGAGAAGAACGTGGGATTAGCCCTTAGATTCCCGAGGTTCACAGGAAGATATAGGATGGATAAATCGCCTGAAGACGCAACCACAGAGAAAGAAGTAATAGAAATGTATCAGAAACAGAGGAAGGTAGTGGTTGAAGGGGAGTAATTGAGGTTATAAAGGGGAAAAGTTTATAAACCTCCCCCTAAGTTAGATAGGGGGTATATATAATATGGAGGTGAAAAAAGATGAGACATGTAGCTAGATTGGAGATGGGTATGACATATATAGATGTATCTATGCCAATTAGAATGAAGCCTGAGTTCAGGTAGAGAGCTTTTTACACCTCTCCTATTTACACCTTAACATATTTATCTATGGGATATCCATAGTATAGTAGGGTGGTAAAATATGGGAGGTCAAAAGAAACCCACAATATCAAAGTTAAAGAAGATGCTACAGGGCAAAGGAAGAGATACAGGAAAAGATGAGAGGAGAAAAGTGGAATATGGAGTAGTTATAGATGGAAATCTGGAGAAGGAGTTGAGAAACTACATATTAAAACAGAAATATGTAACACCTGCACAACTCTCTAGGAAGGGAGAGATAAAGATCAGTGAAGCGAGGAGATTCCTAAGGAGGCTGATGGAGGAAGGATTGTTAACCCTCGAAGTCAAGAATGGAGATTTAGAAGTATACGTACCTGCTAAGGCAAGCTAATCCTAAGCTTAACAACACCATTAATTTTTTCAAATTTCTCTAAACCCTCCTCTACATACCCTATCTCAATATAATTGTGTTCACGGCTCTCAAAATCCTTCAAAACAACTACAAGGGCGTCATATATCGGGCTATATAGGATGCTTCCCTTCTTAAATACCCCGGGGATACCTCTAATACCCTTCCTAAAGTTGACCGAGACTATCACTACATCCTTATATGGCATGGCAACACCATGAACAACGCCGCGCTTCCTAAACTCAGAAATTATAGAGAAACCCTTATCATTATCAATAATAAATTTAGCCTCACCCTGACCAAGTATCTTGACGTTAAGTACTGTAACATTCATCGACATCCATCAACACCAGAGAGGGTATCACCAAAACATTTTTAAAAGGTGGTCATATAAATATTGAATGCATAGTCATGAAGAAGAAAAAAATTAGATATAAAGACTTGATAACTATTGGACCGCCTAGACTAACCCAATATGAAAGGGCAAGGATAATTGGTATCAGAGCCCTCCAAATAGACTATGGAGCAGAGCCATTCATCAAAGTAGAAGATGGATATATGAGTAGCATCCAAATAGCTGAAAAGGAGTTGGAGGCAGGTGTACTACCACTCTCAATAAAGAGGAGGCTAATATATAGGGACGACTTCGAACCTATACCCTTGAAATGGCTTATAGTAGCTAGTCAAGAAGATAAAATAGTCGATCTAGACTAACCAGTAACCCCAAAATTTTTATTAACATTTATATATAGGAGATATCAATCTAAATTCATAACACTTTACGGTGATAACCATGAGCGCAGAGGCAGCAGGTGAGAATGTCATCTTCATCGGTAAGAAGTCAGTGATGAACTACGTCCTTGCAGTACTGCTACAGTTCGACGTCGGCAACAAGGTTGTCGTCCTAAGGGCCAGGGGTAGAGCCATCTCAAAGGCTGTAGACGTAGCCCAGATCGTGAAGAGGAGGCTCCTAGGCGGTAAGGTAGAGGTAACAAGCTGTAAGATCGACACTGAGGATGTAGGCGACCCACCAAGGAAGGTTTCGACGATAGAGATCGTCCTGGAGCAGGTCGAGTAAACCACAAACCTTCTTTATTAATTTTTTAATCTTCTTAGGTATATCCTACTATTCATAAATATACTCTCCAGTCAAGGGATACAATCTCCTATTGATATATTGTTCCTTTTGAATATACACCGACTTAAAACAGCATATATGTTAATATTTCACCTATGAAGAAGAAGAGAGTCATTATTATGGGTGCTGGAGGACGAGACTTCCACAACTTCAACATGGTATATAGAGATAATCCTGAATATGAAGTTATCGCATTCACTGCAACACAAATCCCATATCAAGAGGATAGGGTATACCCACCGGAACTCGCAGGTAGATTATATCCGAATGGGATACCCATATATTCCGAGGAGCTTCTACCAAGGCTTATAAAGGAGTATGATGTAGATGAGGTGGTATTCAGCTATAGCGATGTATCACATATATATGTGATGAATAGAGCCGCTATAGTAAACGCTATTGGAGCCACATTCAAGTTGCTAGGCCCTAAAGAGACATACCTTAAATCCAAGAAGCCGGTTGTATCGGTCACAGCTATTAGGACAGGCTCTGGAAAGAGCCCGGTATCACGTTATGTAGCCAAGGTCCTAAGTGAAGAGGGGTATAAAGTCGGTGTTATAAGGCATCCAATGGCATATGGAGACCTACTTGTCAGAAGAGCTATGGTTTTCAAGACCGTGGAGGATCTAGATAAATATGATTTAACTATAGAGGAGAAGGAGGATATAGAGCCTCATCTAATTAAGGGATTCACTGTATATATAGGTGTCGACTATTCAGATGTATTAAGAGAGGCTGAGGAAGGCTCCGACATAATACTGTGGGATGGAGGTAATAACGACTATTCCTTCATAGAGCCCGATATAAGCTTTGTAGTTGTCGACCCATATCGGTGGAGACACATCGATACGTACTACCCTGGAGAGATAAATGTAAGGATGGCGGATGCAGCAATAATAACGAAGATAAATACCGCACCTAAAGAGGATGTAGAGAATGCTATTGCCAAGGTCAAAGAGGTAAATCCTAATATAAGGATATTCAAGGCTGGAATCAAATATGCACCTGAGAAGGAGATAGACTTAAAAGGTAAGAAGGTGGTTGTCATAGAGGATGGGCCTACGACAACCCACGGTGACATGGGCTTCGGAGCCGCATATCTATATGCAAGGGAGAACGGCGCAGATATAATAGATCCAAAGCCCTATGCAATCGGCTCCTATAAAGAAGTCTATAAAAAATATACACATTTAAAAGAGGTTATACCAGCACTCGGATATAGTAAGGAGCAGATGGAAGAGCTTACGAGATATCTAAATAACATACCCGATATAGACCTAATACTATCAGCATCACCCACCAAGATCTCGAGATATCTCGATATAGACAAGGAGATTATACAGATATACTATGAGTTAGATGATGAAGACGGTGCTATAAAGAGGTATCTATTGGATAGTCTAAGAAGGGTTTTAGAGGTAAAGACATAACCCCAATTATTTATCTACAAATCCATTTTATAGATGGATGGGTATGGAAGAATATCTAAAGGAGTTGGAAGCCCTAAGGCAGGAGCTTGAGAAGAAGAGGGAGGAGCTACAGAAGGAGATAGAGAAGATAGACTCCTACATAAAAGCAATTGAAAACCTCATAACAGAGAAGTCATTCGTAACGGCAGACAGGATTGTAGAGAAAGAGCCACAGCAACCCATCAAGATGGAGGTAGAGCCGACACCACAGGATATACCAAGGGAGGCTATGGAGCGTCCACAGCCAAAGCCTGTAGAAGAGAAGCCTATTAGGAAAGATGTCCTATTCATCTTCAGAGGGCGACCCATAGCATGGGTAGAACTCTATAGAAACAAGTCAATAGTATTAATAGATAAGGACTTCGGACTCCCCATAAACGATACATTGATAACAAAATTTCTAGAGCCGAGATTCAGAGATGATATGGCGAAGGATATGCAGGAGATTGAAGAAGGTAAGAGACCTCCAGACAAGAGATTCACCTATGTAATACATGATGAAGACGGTATAGTAACCAAGATTGAGATGCTCGACTTTGGAGAGGAGATGAGGAGGAGGGACAACCTATCTAAAATTAGATGGGTCCTAAAAAAATATATTGAGAAGAGAGTGTCTAACCAATAACTGGTCTAAACTTGACGCCATATATTATTTTTCCATTCACACCATAGGTATAGAGCCTCCTCAGTACAGCCTCAACCTCCATACCCTTCTCAGGATTATCCACATCAGTCAATAAACCAAAGACCCTGGTCCCATCCTCCAACTCGACAATAGCCACGTGATACGCCCCATAACGGTTATACCTCTCCGGCAAACTCTTAACAACTGTATGATACAATACTTTACCACGCCTAGGAAGCTGATATTCAGCCATCTCAGAGCCGCATTTAAAGCAGGTAAGCCTAGGTGGATATGAAACCTCGCCACAATTGACACATTTAGAGCCTACCAACCTATATCTACTAATCCTATATATCCAATCGGATATCTCTGTCATCTAACCACCTCCCAATATAAAGACATATGATGAGATGTCAAACCCAACCATCGAGTGGATGAGGGAATATCTAATATCACCCACTTGATTATCACCAGCCATATTCATATGCTGGAGAAAAGCCTCCACAAATTGATATGCAGTAACAGCCCCCTTAGGATCACCCCTAGCCTTTGCACCACCGAAGGTATTAAGAGGCACTTTACCATCTAGGGAGAAGAAGCCTTCACTAACCATCTTAGCTGAGGCACCACGTTTATTCAACCCAAGCGAATCTAGAATAAGAAGGCCTGAAATCGATGTAGGATTGTATATCTCTAGGTGATTCACCTCCTCAATCGTTATACCAGCCTTGGCAAGAGCCTTCTCCAGAGCCCTCGAGGTAGCTTCAAACATATATGGAGATGCCCTCTCAAGGGGGTTAGCCGGTTGAGATGCCGAGCCCATACCCAATATCTTCACATATTTAAACCCATTCTTACGAGCATAGTCTTCATCCATTATAGCTATAAAGGCGGCCCCATCTCCTGGAGCACTTACATCGAATATCGTTAACGGCTCAGCCACTGAAGGAGCATTAACAACCATCTCAAGCGAAATCCTATTCCTAAACTGTGAATGCCTAGATTTAGATGAATTCTCATGCTCAAGAACCGGGAGTATAGACAACTCCTCCCTCTTCAACCCAAACTCCTCCATATAAATCTTAGCTACCAAGGCATGTAGAGAGAAACCCGTCAAACCATTGAAATCCACTAGGAAGCTATTCTCAACAAGGGATGTACCCCTCACCACCTTAGCCGGGAGCTCCTCACTCATCTTCTCAACGCCCCCGACAATAACAGATTTAAACTGTCCAGATGCAACACCCAGTACCGCATTATAGATTGCCTGGGCTGAAGATGCCCCTCCACTGGAGAATGTAGATACAGCCGTGTCATAGAAGCTAAGTGCGTCAGCCACATGTGATGCAATAGCCAGTTGACGGCCATAATACCCTGCTAAAGCATTCCCAACATAGAGTGCATCTACATCTGAGACTCCATACTCATCCATCAAGCTCTTTATAGCTGTATATGCAAGTTGGAAGGCATCCTTATCCCAGTATTCCCCCACCTTAGTATATCCTACACCTACAACTACAGGGCTACCCATGGATATTCACCTCTTAAGCATATCACGGTATAGGGCATAGGTAGAATAATCTCCTGGAGACATCCTACTAATCATCTTAGATACGGGTGGAACCATCCTCCTCTCCTCAATAATATCTGTAACCTCGAATACCATAGCGTCACTACCGGCTCCGGAGCCGAATGAAGCCAATAGAATCTTATCACCAGGCTTAGCAATATCGAGGGTAGCCGCTAATCCCAAGAGGCTTGAGCCGGAGTAGGTATTTCCCACAAGGGGGACTACAAGCCCCGGCTTAATCTGCTCCCTAGTGAAACCTAGTTTAGCGGCCACTCTAGTAGGGAATTTATAGTTAGGCTGGTGGAAAATTGCATATGTAAAGTCTGAAGGCTGGTAGCCATACTCCTCAAACAACCCCTTTACAGAGGACATAATATGGTGGAAATACGCTGGTTCACCAGTAAATCTATATAGGTGGCGTGGATAATCCTCTCCAGAACGCCTCCAGAAGTCGGGGGTATCACTAACATATGAATATGAAGCCTCAAGCCTAGCTAGGACACCCTCATCTACACGGGATATTATATATGCAGCTCCCCCTGCTGCAGCGGTATACTCAAGCTCATCACCAGGCCTACCCTGAGCCGTATCGGCTCCAATCGCTATACCCATCTCAATCATGCCTGAGGATACCAGTGCAAAGACTGTCTGCATAGCCTCAGTACCAGCTTTACATGCGAATTCATAGTCTGCAGATAATATATTCCTTGGAAGGCCCAATGCATCTACCAAGACTGTACCAGAAGGTTTAACCGCATATGGTTTAGACTCGCTCCCAATAAAGATAGCTCCAATCTTTTCCCTAGGAGCCTTAGAAGACTCGATGGCCCTTAAGGCAGCCTCGAAGGAGATTGTAATTGTATCCTCATCATAGTTTGGAAAGCTCTTACTCTGGATAGGCTGTGCATCCCTCTTCCATAGAGATGAGATAAGCTTATTTTCTATGAAGTACCTCGGTATATACGCTCCATATCCATATATACCTACGTCATTACCCGGCTTCACAGTAGATTCCCTCCAACCATTTTTAACTCAATAATTATTCCCAACCATAAATAAAAGAGGTGGTAAAGACAGCCTAAGAATTTAAGAAACTATTGAAATTATAGGAAGGACCTCAATACCTCAAGTGGGGGGAGCTCTCTAACAACCTCTCCAGGGACTATGGCATATGGCTTAAACTTCCCTAAATCCAAATCTCTCAAGAGGGGTGATAACGGCTCAACATATTCATACATGTTGAAGGAAGTCCCAGAAGAGATCTCGGAGACGGGTGGAAGGACGAGTATCTTCTTCTCACCTAAGTCTCCCCAAAGGAAACATTTAAAGCGGTATTTCCCACCAGCCTCATCCTTTATAACGATCGAGGGATGTTCATGCCCGATAATGACAACCTCATTAAACTCTTCAAGGCTCTCCTCCTTATGGCCATGGACTATAGTCACATAATCCACGTCAAACCTATCAACCATCTCATACCCAAACTTATCCAGTAAGACACCTAGATAGTTGTCATGGTTACCCCTAACGACATATACATTAAGGTTATAATCCTCCTTCAACTTCCTAAAGAAGTTGGTGAGCTCCCTCCACTCTGAAGTCTTTAACAAACCGAATGAATGCTTCAAATCACCGTTGAAGACCACAGTCTCAGGCATATAATCCTCAATAGCATTATATACAAGCTCGGCTGTAGACCTGCTAACCCCCCTAGGTAGGAATATACCCTCATCCTCAAGATAACCCTCAATACCTAGATGAAGATCAGACATAACAAGTGTATTTGCATCCTCAATATATGCAGCTGGCCATGGAGAAGCTATATATAGCGACTTATACAGCTTTACCCTCATCTCCACCCAACCTAACCATCAATCTATTATAAAACTCTTGGAGAACCTTCACCCTATCCTCCATAAGGACTACATCCTCCATACCACGGAGTAAAACTCCATATGCAAAGGGAGATGGGATATCAGAGTCTCGGAGGACTATCCACCTCCTCCTACCCTCCTCAATATCCCTCAAAACCTTTACCGCATTCTGGACATCCATCTTATCCTCAATAACCTCCCTAATACTCTCCTTCAAGAGAGGGAAATCACGGATGCTCCTAACAAACTCAAATATCTTTTCACTACTAACCTGCTGCCTAGAGAGGCGGGTCTTCTTACCCTTATAATACCTCAGAATCATAAATCCCCTATTGGCCACATGCCTAAATATCCTCCTGATATATTGACTGCTTAGGACAGCCTCCGAGATTACATCCCTTATATTACTGCTATCCAAAAGCTTAAGAATCTCATTGACATCAAGAGAATATCTCAGGGGGAATCCGAGGGCGAAGGAGTGGTCGCTAATCAACACCTTAACACTCACACCCAACCTATTTCTAACAAGATATGCATATGCCCTAGCTAAGACGCTGTTGACACGCCGACCAAATACAGTATGGAATATCACATATCTAACCTTCTCTGAATAGTCGATATAATTCTCTACGACTAGGTTGGAGTTAGAGTGGAAGGATGGGAAGCCATTATTCCTTAGGAATCGGATTTGAGACTCTATATATCTCACTAGATTCTCAGCCGCATACTCACCAGCCCTCATAAATCTCTTGACAAACTTCTTGGCATGCCCCCGATATCCATGGGAGATCATCTTATAAAGTATCCATCTATACCTAGAGATAGCCTCACCAAGGTCGAATGATAATGGAAGTAACTCGGAAATCCATGTAGGCACCGTAGGTTTTAACCCGTCTGCAGGCTCGACAAAAATTTTATTACCTCTAGCCCTTAGGAACCGGAATGTCCTACCAGCCAATACAAATATATCCCCAACATCTAGATGCTCTACAAACTCTTCTTCAAGCCTACCAATCCTACGCCTCCCACTATATACGATGAGACTCATATCCTCAGGGATTGTACCTACATTCATAAAGTATATCGGTCTAAGAAGTCTTCCACGTCTCCCAAACTCCATAGTCTCCTCATCAAACCATATCTTGCCATAGACACGGTAGTCTTCAAGCCCATACTTACCACTCAAATATCTAAGTAGATTTAGAAATTCATCCCAGCTAAGCTCACGATATGGATATGCTCTACGGATAACCCTATATGCATCCTCAACCTTCCAACGCCTCTCAAGAGCCATACCAACAATATGCTGAGCCAAGACATCGAGTGCGTTCCTAGGTATATATGCCTTATCCAGACGGCCCATATAAGCCTCGGCAATCAAGACACCATCCTCAATAAGGTCATCAAGGTCGAGAACAACGAAGTACCCCTTAGAGACCCTCCCAATACTATGGCCACTCCTACCGATCCTCTGGAGACCCCTGTTTATACTCTTTGGAGAACCTATCTGGACAACCGCATCTATATATCCTATGTCAATACCCAATTCTAAACTAGTACTCGTAACCACACATTTTACAAGCCCCTTCTTAAGCTGGTCCTCAATATCCCACCTAACCTCCCTAGATAGGGAGCTATGATGGACACCAATCTTATCCTCATCAACAATACCATATTTAACAAGGTGGTAGGCAACCCTCTCAGCACCACTCCTAGTATTTGTGAATATCAGGGTAGTTCTATGAGAGTCTATAATCTCTTTAAGATACTCATATAGAGCCTGATTCCTCTTCTCTGAAGAGCTATATATAAGGTCTTTAACGGGAGTCTCCAGCCTAAGCTCCTTATCCTTAACAAACCTGGCATCGACAATGACACAGTCCCTAGGACTTCCATCATCATTATAACCCACGAGAAACTGGGCAACCTCCTCAAGAGGATGGATAGTCGCGGACAAGCCTATCCTAACAAAATCCCTACCCACTATCTCCCTAAGCCTCTCAAGAGAGACTGAGAGGTGGACACCCCTCTTATTCTCACATAGACTATGAACCTCATCAACAATAACCCACTTGATATTCCTAAGCCTCTCCTTAAACTTAGGAGCTGTAATCATTAGGGAGAGAGACTCAGGAGTAGTTACAAGGATATGAGGAGGCTTACGGAGCATCCGACTCCTCTCACTCTGAGAAGTATCACCAGTCCTAACCGCAATCCTGATATCAGGGGCCTCCCCACCCCTAGCAATAATCATCTTCTTAACATCATCAAGAGGAATCCTAAGATTCTTATATATATCATTATTTAGAGAACGGAGGGGCGAGATATAGATGACATACACATAGTCATCCAACTCCCCCCTCTTAGCCATTTTAAACAATTCACTTATGATGTATATGAAAGCGGTTAAAGTCTTACCAGAGCCTGTAGGAGATGTAATCAATGTATTATAACCCTTCATAATAGGGGGAACCCCATATTTCTGGGGCGGAGTAAGGTCTGGGAAACGGCTAAACCATTTACTAACATCCTCATCCAAAGCCTTGAGCAGATCCTCCCTAGATATAGCTTCACTCCAATATCTAATCATATCCCTGTTAAACAATACATTATATAAATTTTAAAAAAGAAAATAGGGAGGGTTACTCTAAATCTCCACTCTCCTCAGAAACTCCAAACCCTAAAGCCTTGAGAGATAAATATGTGAAGGCGCCGAGAATAAGTATATCTACGAAGGTTGACAATGGACTGAATATCACTACTCCTAGGAAGAGTGGGCTACTTGACAATGCACTCACTATAAGACTCAATATAATTGAAATTATGGATAGAAGTATGACTGGAACTAGGTTCTTAGATAGTATATCGATGGATAAAGAGAAATCCTTACCTATATCACCTGCACCAACTATTACAGATACAACGATGAAAAGGAGTGCTAGGGGAATTGTAATTATGAATATACTTAGGATGGCGGCTAGAATACCTATGACTAAGTAACTTCCAGCACTACTAAGTATCTCATCCTTAGCTGAATCGAAGTCTACTCGACCTCCTTCATATACCTGTACAAACATCTTAACGCTGATCAAGGTTAAGAAGAAAATGATTATGAGTAATGCAATATTAATCAAGATCTGGAACATACCAAGTAAAGGCATTAGAAAGAGTCCTGGAAAACCCATTGAGAACATATACCAAGAGACCCCAGCCGACAACAACCCATCTATAAAGGACACCGCCACCGGATACAGCCATACCTTAGAGTTGGAGAACATTATATCCATACTCCATTTAAACATAACTGTAAAATCCTCATCAACCGATTGAACACCATCAGCCATGTATAGACACCAACAAAACACAAGTCATAATATTATTGACCTATAATACATAATAAAGTAGTTTAATTAAGGGGGGAGGAACCATATTAAATACGGTTGAGTGTGAGGTAAGATGGTGTTGAGAGTAGCTGTCATAGATAGGGATATATGTAATCCCGATAAATGTAACCATGAATGTCAGAGGTTCTGCCCCCCAGTAAAAATGGGTATTATGGCTGTTGAGTTTAAGGAGGGGGAACCATATATTAATGAGCCCCTCTGCATCGGATGTGGAATATGTGTAAACAAATGCCCATTCAACGCAATAACCATAGTAAACCTCCCACAAGAACTGGAGACCGAGATGGTCCATAGATATGATATAAATGGATTTAGACTCTTCAGACTCCCGACACCAATTAAAAACCAAGTCCTGGGGATAGTGGGTAGGAATGGAACTGGAAAGTCAACAGCAATAAAAATACTAGCTGGAAAGATTATACCTAACCTAGGAAACTATGAGGAGGAAGGGGATAAAGATAAAGTTCTCGAGTACTTCTCTGGTACACAGCTATACTACTACTTCAAAGACCTATACAACGAAAAAATAAAGATTTCATATAAGCCTCAGGAGGTATATCTCACACCAAAGGTTGTCAAGGGAAGAGTTAAAGAGCTACTCAGAAAGGTTGATGAGACGGGAGATTTAGATCTAATTGTTGAGAGGTTAAACCTAGGAAATTCATTGGATAAAGATGTGAAGCAGTTATCAGGTGGGGAGATACAGAGGATGGTTGTAGCGGCATCCCTACTGAAGGATGCGGATATATACCTACTCGACGAGCCTAGCAGCTTCAACGATATATTCGAGAGGATGTCACTGGCAAAGCTTATCTCAGAATATGCAAAGAAGAATAAATATGTGATCCTCGTAGACCACGACCTAGCCTTCCTAGACTATGTAAGCGACCAAATATCAGTGGTATACGGTGAACCGGGTACATACGGTATATTCACGAGGAACGAAAGTGTAAGAACCGGAATAAATATATTCCTAGATGGATACATACCGGCTGATAACATAAGATTTAGAGAGAAGAGGATAATCTTCGAGAAGCCTCTGCCAAGCCATAAAGTCGAGGCAATACCCATATTAAAGTACACCAAGTTAAGGAAGACTCTAAACGGTTTCACACTAGAAGTTGATGAGGGGGAATTCTATAATGGAGAGGTTGTAGGCATAGTAGGTCCTAACTCCATAGGAAAGACTACATTCTTTAGGATACTAGTTGGAGAGCTGGAGCCTGAGGAGGGAGAGATACTTGTAGGTCCTAATAAGATAGCCTACAAGCCACAATACATCTCACCCGACTACGAAGGTACAGTTCAAGACTTCCTTATAGAGAAGGCCGGCTCAAAAGCCCTTTCAGGTCAGGCGGTAGACGGGCTCCTGAAACCCCTAAACCTATATAAACTCTTGGAGAGAAGGGTTAGAGAGCTCTCAGGAGGAGAGCTACAGAAGCTATTCGTGACAGCAACTCTACTTATGGATGCAGATATGTACCTACTGGATGAGCCCTCCGCCTTCATAGATGTGGAGGATAGACTTACAC
>Ga0256839_1001086_pt1 | contig 33757 bp, 43 predicted proteins | sample 354166metaG_FD_185968 | JGI IMG/M metagenome (GOLD analysis project Ga0256839, IMG submission 185968) | Hydrothermal vent microbial communities from Mid Atlantic Ridge, Atlantic Ocean - 354-166 | ecosystem: Environmental > Aquatic > Marine > Hydrothermal vents | place: Atlantic Ocean: Mid...
TAAACTCTGACAATTGGGACACTTTTTTTAACTTCTTTACAGCCATTTGTAGATAAGCCCTCTTTTATGCCTACTATACCGTACTTTGATTAGGTTTTCAGCCTCACGTTTTTTGCATTACATCGAAAAAGGCGAGTTGAAAGAGCGGTTGGGTGCTTTGACTAGTAGATAGTTTTATTTGTAGGGTGGGTTTGTAAATGCACCACATAGGGGAGTATGAATAAGGTCACACTCTCGACGTAAGGGCAAGAGTGTATGGTGTATATTCAACGCCTGACCCTTAATTTGGAACACAAAGACCTGCCGTACTCATAACAGCATATAGACCTAGTTTAGAGAGATGGTCTGAAGATTTTACAAGGAGAAAAGATGCCAAATAGAAAACACACAAAGTTACTGCATGAAGGTAAATATGTTGCGGAAGTAGAGATTGAGATTATAGACAATGAAAATGCTTGGTCTCCCTACATTAGTTTGGACGATACGATGAAGCTTGATACTGTACGTGAATTATTACGAGAAGAAAATATAACAGAAGCTAAAAAATATGGAAAAGTTTATATGCTTAAGCCTGTTGCTGCGTAGGAATAGATTATCTATATCATTTCAGGTTGAAAAAATCTAAAATCTATTATGTTATAATATTAGCTAAAGGAGTATTTATGTCTATGAATGATATTAAAAATATGCCCATTCAAGAGCGAATGCAACTTATGGAAGTGTTGCTAGATTCATTTTCAAATGACGATATGGATATGCCTTCTCCTGCTTGGCATAAAGAGATACTTAACCATAGAAAAGAGAGACTCGCTTCCTCAGAGGTAAAAAGTTATACTTTGGATGAATTAAAAGCCCTAAGATAGATGAAATTCTATACGGTACTTACTACAGAGTTTGCATTAAATGATTTACAAGCAGGCAGAATATTTTACGACAAACAAGCATCATTGCTAGGTGATTATTTTTTTGATGCACTGCTTACAGATATAGAGTCTCTACATTTTTATGCAGGCATTCACTTACAAGAGTATGGCTACTACAAGATGCTGTCAAAACGTTTTCCCTATGCGATTTATTATGAGATACTAGATGATGTGGCACGTCTTGTCGCAGTACTTGACCAGAGACGAGACCCTATGTATATTTATGATGAGATTGACGGACGATAAAATTGCGTAGGGTGGAATTGATATTCCACCACATAAGGTAATATGCGTAAGGTCACACTCTCGCCGCAATGGCAAGAAGTAATGGTTGTATTTTATGGGTGGAGGAGAATGGGGTGATGATGTGCCTTCTTGTCTTCTTCTTGATGATGGTTATGGTGTGGTATAATATTTTATTGAGAGAATAAGTGTAGGGTTAGGTGGGTGTATATTCAACGCCTGACCCTTAATTTTAGGTGTTACATAAATATTTCACAGGGTAGATGGTTGATAAGAGTAAGATTGTGTTGAATAGTAATTCCAGCACATAGAGTAATAAGCGTAAGGTCATACTCTTGCCGGAAGGGAAAGAGTGTATAGTGTATTTTATGGGTGTCTATTAAATGCATAACTCTCTAAGCCCTTTTTTATGTTTGGCGTAGCAGCCTAAGTGCTGCTACGCCATATATGGGATATCACTTTATTATTTAATTTTACTAAAATTAATACTTGTTGCATTATAATCATCAGTTAATGTAAGCATAAAAGCCACTATCGCATCTTCTTCTTGGTCTGTAAGACCTAGGTTTCCAAGTAAGCTAAGTTCCATATTTTCTCTTACTTCAGGAGGGTTCCATCCTGCAGAAGGGACATCTCTAGTATTGTAAAAATGAACTACGTCTTTCAATGTTTTAAGAACACCACTGTGCATATATGGAGGTGTCAATGCAATGTTTCTCAAATGTGGTGTTTTAAATTTTCCATTTTGAGATGCATCTCCTACTGTCACACCAAGTCCTAAATCAATGGTATCTTCTGGCATTAAAGTATATGGGAATACAGTGTTCCTTGGGAGACCAAGATTATGATATTTAAAGTCTGTAAATATCATATCACTATTTCTATTAAGATTGCTTATCCCGTTGCCATTTCCTGAGGTATGACACTGACTACATTTACCTTTTGTATTAAATAGGCTAAATCCTTGTCTTTCTATAGGTGTAAATTGTGCTTTTCCTTCCATAACTAAATCAAATTTTGAATTAAATTTTTGTAGTTCATTGCTTGATTCATATGCTCCAATAGCTTCTGCCACACACAAATATGCGGCATCTATATCATCTTTTGTATGCCCACATACCTCTTCAAACAGCTCTACATAGCTAGAGTTGAGTACATCTCTAATTACTGTCTCTTTATCAGGGTTTGCCATCTCTACAGGATTTAGGAATGGTCCGGTCGCCTGATCGGCAACATTGATTGCTCTTCCATCCCAGAACTGTCCTCCAGTAGCTACACCATTACTATAGTTAAAGTCAGGAAAAAGTGATGCGTAAGAAGCAGACGGTGAATTTCTATCTCCATAAAGTCCAGGGATTACACCTTCAGAAACAGGCAAGTTTCTATCTGGATCTGCCCAGCCTGCATCAGGTGTATGACAGCTTGCACACGATTGTCCATTTGGTTCTGAAAGATTTTCATCAAAATATAAAAGTTTTCCTAATGTTTCCTGTGGGAGTAATTCTGCATGTGTTGCTGAAACTGATAGTATACAAGCTGTAATACATATACCAATATTTTTATATGTTTTCATTGTTTTTACCTTTTATTTATAAAGTTTTAAGATATTAAAAGCTATCCATATAAACTGGTAGCTAAACATGGACGTATATATACAACCTTATATTTTTTTAAATTTTATTTTATCTGCCTCCCTCCTTATAATTGATGATTAATTAAAAGTAACTATTGGATATGGTGTTTGTATTAGTTAGTAAAAATATTTTAATTTCTATAAAAAACTTTTGATTTCTTAATTTTAATAAAAAATTATTACTAGATTATTAGCTAGAAAAAAATCAAGTGTTAAAAATACACCACTATAAGTAGATAAGGTGGTGTAGATTGATTCTATTGAGGGTGATATCGACAGGGGATGTCATACTTTAATTATGTGAGATTTCAAGGTTTTATGTTAGTTTTGGCATTGTAGCCAAAACTTTTAAACTTTTAGAGTCTCTTCCCAGTCTCCATGTAGATTACATTTTGCTATAGCTTTAATCTCTTTAAGACCTTCTTTTTTGACTTTAGCAGAGAGGTAACCTCTAGATATTACTGGTTCTAAGTCAACTTTGGCGACTTTGCTTCCATTTGCAAAAAGTACTATTTCATAAATCCAATGATCAGCAGTACTTGGGTGAATAATGCCTTGTTGTCCCACAGTTACATCAACAGAAACATAACCATTTGCATCAACATCTCCTAGTTTTATCTCTGGAGTATGCTTGAGTTCAGCCTTGGTTGGGTTTTTGGGATCTTGTATTTTCATTTTGATTGTATTGACAATTTTACTTTTGTCAAATGCTTGTGCATAACTTGTGGCTAGTGCCAAGAGTGAGAGTTTGAGTGCAGTTCTTCTTTTCATTTTAAATCCTTGTTTAATAATATTGTGTAGACATTATATGTTTTTGTGGTTAATAGCTTGTAAACAAGCATAGTTTCGTCTGTACGCCATTGCCTCAAAGTTAGATGCTGTCTAAGCATAATAGAGTAAGATATGATTACTAATAATATCTATATGGAGTGTTAAGGTATGAAGATAAATGTTGTTTGCCCTCATTGTCTTGAGGTAAGTTTTGTAGAAAAAAAAGAGTCTTATGTTTCTGAAGCGTGTGCAAAGTGTGGCAATTCACTTTTAGACGCTACGCCCATTAGTGCAAATGCAACCATCTTTGAACACTTTATGAAAAACTCAGATTTATCCATAGTGGTAGACTTTTGGGCACCTTGGTGTGGACCGTGTATCTCTATGGCACCTCATTTTGAGAAAGCTGCCCTTGCTATGCCTTTGCAAGTACAATTTTTAAAGATAAACAATGACAATGAACAAACATTAGGCTCTGATTTTCTTATAAAGACTATACCCGCTGTGCTCATGATTAGAGAGGGAAAAGAGATAGCTAGGTTTACTGGTATGCGTAGCAGTAAGCAGATACAGAAGTGGGTAAAGAAGTATATTTGAGGTAATGTTTGGCTTGAATCACGCATCTAATACATATACAACATTTTCGTTATAATAAATACAACAATAAAAAGAGAACACATGCCAACCCTAAAAATATCAAACACCGTTACCCTAGATGAAAACGAGATAGAGATCACTGCTATACGTGCCAGTGGGTCTGGTGGGCAGAAGGTCAATAAGGTCTCGGCGGCTATACATCTTCGTTTCGATGTAGAGGCTTCTTCTTTGCCCGACTGCTACAAAGAAAAACTACTCGCAAGCAAAGACAAACGCATCACCAAAGAGGGTATAGTGGTCATTAAGTCTCAACAGCATAGAAGTCAAGAACAAAATAGAACTGAATCACTTGAAAGGTTAGTAGCGTTGGTAAAAAGTGTGAATGTGGTACAGAAAAAGCGTGTGCCTACTAAGCCTACTAAAGGTTCCGTGGGTAGACGCTTGGACTCTAAAAAGAAGCAGGCTAGCAAGAAAAAGTTACGTGGTAGAGTAGGTGATGAGTAAGAGCTAGTAGGTAAAGTGTGCTAGCTTTTCTAGAGAAGTTTTTAATGTTTGGTTGAGTACATCATCCTTTTCATTAGATACATTATTTTCAAGGCAGAGCCATACTAGGGACTTTATATCTTCTATAGGCTGTAAATTTTCTATGGAATTATGGGCTAAATCTAAAAATACTAGGTCTTTGAGTTTTGTAATGCTATCAATATTTGTAATGCTGTTATGATTTGCTTCTATCTTTTTAAGTTTGATCAACTCTTTAAGGATAGATATATCTCTAATCTTGTTGTGTTTCATAAAGAGGTGCCTTATTTTAGTTAGGCTTCTTAGTATTTCTATGTTTTCTATGTAGTTGTTAGAAAAAGCTAACTTATGCAGGTTTGTAAGTGGGGCAATAGCATCTATATTTGTTAGTTTGTTTCGTGAGACTGAGAGAGCACCTAGCCATGTAAGTTCTCCTATGGAAGGTGGCAAAGTAACTAACTCAAGGTCACTAATGTTTAGGTAGGGTATTTTACCTGCTTTACATAAGGCAATTTTCTCTTCTGCTTTTTGCATACCATTCATACTGTCTCCATTCTATTTTAGGTTTTCAAGTTTAGGTTTTATGGTACTGTAGATTTCTTAAAATGGTTTACGTTCTCGCATACCCATCACAAAACCTTTGCTTAGAATGAAATATATACCTTGTTCCTAAAAATGTAAACTCTAGGTAGTAAGCATGAAGCATAAGTCTTGAAGCACCAGTTATTTTTATACGTTCATTATTTTCTATTTTGTCATTTAAAAAGTCATCTACAAAGCTTTCATGTAGTCCGTAGATAGGATCACCTACTATTCTGTGAGATAGTGACTCCAAATGTACTCTAATCTGGTGTTGTCTTCCCGTGTGGGGTATGGCTTCGACTAGGGTATTGTTTTTGGTTTTGTTGTAGGCTATAGGACGTATGTGTGTGCTTGACTCTTTCCCATCTTGGGAGACTTTCATTTTTAACTTTATGAGACTATTTGAGGTTGCGATTTTTTTATCTATGAGTATCTCATCTTTTAGCTCATTTTCTATTAAGGCTTTGTATTTCTTTACGTAATCTTTTTTAAGAAACATCTCTTGTAGAACATGTTGAGCGTAGCCATTTCTACCAAAAAGTCTTCTACTTTCTCACCTGCCATGACATCGTATTTTTTAAGTACATAGGGCAATAAAAATCTTTCATAGTTAATTTAGGATAGTATACAATAACCCATCATCATCTGCTATAATACACATTCATAGTCAAAGACCTTAAGGAAAGAAAATGAACAAAGATGATTTTAACGAAGGTTTATTAGGATTTTTAGATGCCTCTCCTACACCTTTTCATGCAACTCAAAATATGGCTAAGATGCTTGAAAATGCTGGGTTTGTTCAGCTCATAGAAGAAGAGAAGTGGAAGTTAAAAGAGGGGAACAAGTACTATGTGACACGCAATGACTCTTCACTCATAGCCTTTACCTACCCTAAAGCCTCAAATTACATGATGCTAGGATGCCACACAGACTCACCTAACTTAAAGCTCAAGCCAAACCCTGTTATAAAAGAGCATGGGGTAGTGAAGTTTGCTGTGCAACCTTATGGTGGACTACTTCTTAACCCTTGGTTTGATAGAGACTTGTCTTTGGCTGGGAAAGTCTCTTATCTTAATACAAAAGATGAGATAAAAGAAACACTCATAGATGTACAAAAATCTATAGCCATCATACCTTCACTCGCTATTCACCTAGATAAAAAAGCCAATGAAGACAGAACAGTCAATAAGCAAACAGACATATCTCCCATACTCTCTACGAATGATGACTTTGAATTTTCAGAATTTATACGTTGGCAGTTAGAAAAAAATGAGATACGAGATGTAAAAGATATTTATGCCTCAGAGCTTAGTTTATATACCACACAAAAAGCTTCGTATGTAGGTTTAAGAGATGACTTCATAGCCTCTGCAAGGTTAGATAACCTTTTGTCCTGTTATGTGGGACTCTTGTCTTTATGTTCAGCAGATACAGAGGAGCCTATGCTTTTAATAGCCAGTGACCATGAAGAAGTAGGGAGTCGCTCTAGCTCTGGAGCAGGGGGAAGTTTTTTGGAAAACACACTTACACGTATGTACCCTAACTATGATGACTATATGCATATGATACGAACCTCTATCATGATAAGTGCAGACAACGCACATGCATTGCACCCAAACTATGCTGACAAACATGACAAAAATCACAGCCCATACATAAACAAAGGCACTGTCATAAAAGTAAATGCTAACCAAAAATACGCTTCAAATACCACAAGTATTTCTAAGTTTATGCATGTAGCCAGCAGAGTGGGGGAACCTTACCAGCAGTTTGTTACACGCTCAGATATGGGATGTGGTTCAACCATAGGACCCATCACTGCGACTAGACTAGGTATAGAAACACTTGACATTGGACTACCTACCTATGCGATGCACTCCATACGTGAGTTAGCAGGGGCAGATGATGCCTTTTCGTTGTATAAAATTTTACTGGGGTGGAGATAGATAATATGGTGCTAGAATTAGAAAAAAGTATTGATGATGAGAATATAGAGAGATTGGTGAGAATATTTTATCCAGAAGTTATAGCAGATAAGATAATAGGCTCTTTTTTTATAGAGAAACTCGGTAACGATATAAAGAGTGATAAGTGGGAAGAGCATTTAGTTTTACTTACACAGTTTTGGAGATTTGTGGCTCTTTATGATGATGAATATAAATCGAATCCTTTAAGACCTCATTTTGATATTGTAGGGTTAAATAAAGAGGCTTTTGATCGTTGGGTTTTATTATTTTATGAAGCAGTTGACCGTGTGTATGATAAGAACTCAGGAGCATTTTTTAAACAAAAAAGTGCAGATATTGCGAAGAACTTTATCCATAGGCTCGAACTATAATCTATATATTGTTTTATCTTGCTAAAAAAGCATTTAGTTGATTTGCAAAAGCATGGGCGTCTTTAGTACCAAAGGCTTTGGGTCCCTTGGTCATCTCACCACTTTCTCGTATACTTTCCATAAGGTTTCGCATGGCAAGGTATTGTTTGATATTATCAACAGAGTAAAGTTCACCTCTATGGTCAATAGCATGTGCATTTTTAGTAATAATACGATCAGCCAAAGGTATATCAGCAGTAATTACTAAATCTCCTTTTTTACATAATTCAACTATATGATGGTCTGCTTCATCTGCACCTTGAGAGACTATGATGTATTCTATATATTTTGAATTACCTATGTGTATCTTTTTATTTGCTATAACTTTTGTGGACAATTTTAAGCGTACTATGGCTTTAAGAATGATAGGCTTTAGAAGATTTGGAAAGGCATCCCCATCAATAAAAAGTGTCACTTCACATACTCTTTCACGCGTCCAACTTCTCCAGAACTAAGACGTACTTTTATACCATGAGGATGGGTAGGTGAGTTGGTAAGAATTTTTTGTACTTTTCCATAGGTAATATATCCAGAAGACTGATCTTCTTTGAGGACTATACCTACATTCATGCCATACTTTATTTCGGAACGGGTTTGACCTTCTATCATGGTAAATTCTTTATGTTTATTTTAAGTATTATAGCTAAAATATGGCAAGTTTGAACAGTTTAGTACGATATATTCTTAGGTAAATTAATGTGCATGGATATACTAACTTCGGATATTTAAAAAATTTCTAGTGCTAATGTCATCATATGTTTTGTTGAATGAATAAAAAGTTTCATAACTCTCTAAAACACGTTTAAAATCTTCACTTTTTTTACTTTCATCTTTGAGAACTTCAATTAAAGCTACCTTTGCTGCGTCCATTATTCCCTTTGGAAATGTTTTTATTTGTACATTTTGTGGTAGCTCTTGTAGTGCTTTGGCATTTTTATATCTAAACTCTTGAAGCATAGTCCCTGTCATCTCTTCGCTAGCAGCGGTGATGATAGCTTGATGCTCCTTGCTTAGCTTTTCCCAACGTGCTTTGTTAAAAGTTATCTCCAAGATACTCCCAGGTTCATGCCACCCTGTGTAGTAGTAGTCTGCTGCTTTTGAAAACCCCATCATACTATCTAGGGCTGGTCCTACCCACTCTGTGGCATCTATGGTACCACGCTCTAAAGATGTATATATTTCCCCAGCAGGAAGAAGTACAGGGTTTACACCTAGTTTTTTCATGACTTCCCCACCCAGTCCAGGGATACGCATCTTTAAACCTTTTAAATCAGATAGGTTTTTTATCTCTTTTTTAAACCATCCACCCATTTGAGGGCCTGTAGTTCCACCTATGAGAGGATAGAGGTTAAACTTACCATAGAGTTCACGCCAAAGCTCATAGCCTCCGCCAAACTTCATCCATGTTATCATCTCTTCACTTGTAAGCCCTAGTGGCATCCCACCAAAGATAGAAAATGCAGAATTCTTCCCTTTCCAATAGTACACACCAGAATGAAATGCATCTATTTGAGCAGCTGAAGTAGCATCAAAAACCTGCAATGCTGGCACTAAAATGTTTTTAGGGTATATTTTTATCTCTAAAGTTCCACCAGAAAGTTCAAAACAACGTTTAGCAAAGTTATCTACACCTGTACCCATAATAGGAAAATGTGCAGGCCAAGATGTTGCAAGTTTTAGAGTGACTTTTTTTGTCTTGTGCATAGCTATAGAACCTTTATCACCAACTTCTTCTGCTCTATGACACCCACTTATAGCTATAGTCGTTATACCTAAAGAACTGGCAGTTAAAAAGTCTCTTCTTTTCATAAGTAATTCATCCTTATATTCAATAAAGTTATAGTAACATAGCATACGTATTAAAGGGGTAAATTTGGACTGTCTTCTATGTAATAAAGTTACTAATTTATTTATGGATGAGAAAACAGAGATAAAGTATTACCATTGCAGTTACTGCGAATGTTTATCTAAATCATCAGAGTTATTTCAAAGCATAAAAAAACAAAAAGAACGTTATAACTTACATAATAATACTGAAGATAATGAAGAGTATAGGGCATATTTTAAACGCTTCTTAGACTTTACTCTACCACATGTTGGTAAACCAAAAAAAGCTTTAGATTTTGGTTGTGGAGCTACATCTTTACTATCCCAAATGCTAGAGAATAGAGGCATCGAATGTGATTATTATGATCCCATCTATTATCCTACTCCAATTAGTAATAATAAAAAATATGACTTAATTATTTCTACAGAAGTCTTTGAACATTTACATCAACCAAAAAGGGTATTTGAATCACTTACAGAAAGACTAAAGAAAGGTGGCTATTTAGCTATTCAAACTGAATTTCACGATAATGATAAAGAGGCATTTAAGAAGTGGTACTATCATCAAGACCCTACACATATTGTATTTTTTACTAAAAAAAGTTTTGAGGTATTGGCTAAGATGTATGACTGTGAAGTACTTGCATCAAATGAAAAGAATATAGTGATACTAAGAAAAAACGATTAAAAAAGTGTGTATTCTTCTTTAATTGTTTTTAGCACATCTTTATGTGCATTATAGATAAAGGCATAGTTAAAAAGTGTATTTTTAAGAATATCTCTCACTTGTGCCTCATCTTCAAACCAATGGGGTCTGTCTATACCAGGAACTTTTGTCTTTGGTGGCGTAAGTACAATACCTTTTACCCATGTATTGGTTCTTTTTATGTATTCTCGTGCTTTTACAATATCAGCTATATTGTCAGTAAAAATAGCTACTTGTTCACTTTGGCTAGAACGTTTTTTTTGTAAATGATTGTCTATAAACACAGGGGTAAAGTGTTTACTATAATGTAAACGTTCTATATCGTAGGGTAAATTATTGGCACTACAAAAATGTATCACACGTAACAAATATTCCAAATGAAAAGGAATGAGGTCTTTTTCTTGGTAGACATATCCTCCAACTTTAAACGTGGTTTTAAAAAGGGTATCAAAGACAGCATAACCATCTACCTCTTGTTCTAAATTTTGTATGTCTGGTTTTATAAGCTTCATAAGTTCTTTATCTGTACCTACATACAGTGTACCATCTAAATTCAGTATCTGTTCAAATGCTTTTCGCCAATCATTAGCTATGAAATGAATATTTGTTTTATGCGTAAGTAGCATTTTTAAAAAAGTTAATTCATGAGGTGCAAGTAGAAAAAACTGTGCTTCTTTTTTGATAATAACATAACGAATAAGTTTAAAGGCAGCAAGTTGTATATCTGATACTTTTATCCATGCTATTTCATCATCTTTTTTAATGATACTTTCATCATCATAGACAATGGCATAAGCACCATTGGCTAAAGCTTGGTCTATCTCTTCTTGATTTGATGAAAAAAATAAATCACCATGTTCTACCTTAGACTGATAGACTGTTGCCGACTCAATTGCTTGTATATGAGGTGTATTACTAAGTGTTCCCTCTGTAAGGTTTAAAATATCTTCTATTTTCATATTAACCTATTGGGGTTCCAGCTGTTTTTGGCTTCTCTGGACGTATCATACATAATCCATCTTTATCTTTGGCTGCAAGAAGCATACCTTGGCTGAGCATCCCCATGAGCTTAGCTGGTTTGAGATTGGCTACGACACAGACTTGTGTGTTGAGCATATCATCAACGGAGTACCACTCTTTTATACCTGCAACCACTTGTCTAGGCTCTTTTTCTCCAACATCTACTTGTAGCAAAAGAAGTTTTTTACTTTTTGGAACTTCTTCAGCCTTTACAACGGTACCTACCTTAAGTGAAGTTTCGAAAAATTGGTCTATACCTATGAGTGCTATACCTTCTGTTGTTTCTTTACTGGGCTTGGAAACTTTAGTTTTTTGAGGCTCCGTTTTTATATCAACTGGCTCTATTTGTGTAAGAAGAGGTTCTTCAATTCGAGGGAAGAGAGGATCTATTTTCTCTAATCTAAACGGAGATAGAAGCTCTGTACCTTTTCCTAGTTTTAGAAAACTACTGTTATCTATAGTAAAGTGTAGGGTATTAGCTATTTTTGTACATACTTTAGGCATGACAGGATAAAGCATCACAGATACCTTTGCTAATATGGCAGAGATGAGACCATTGAGAGCCATCGCTTCTTCTTCTTTACCATTTTTCATTAAGTTCCATGGCTCATGCTTGTCTATGGCACGGTTTGCAACAGTAAGTGGTCTCCAAAGTTCTTCCAAATAACGATGTATTTGCATTTCATAAAGAAGGGGTTCTAGTTTATTAAGCGAATTGTGTACTTCATCAAGTTCAGTTTGGTAGTATTTGCGTACATTACTTGAGTCCACTTTACCTTCAAAATATTTTCCACTCATACCTATGACACGGTTTAGCAAGTTACCAAGGTCATTACCAAGGTCAGAGTTAATGCGATCAATGAGTGCTTTTTGTGAAAAGTCACCATCGCCTCCAAAAGGTACTTCCCGAAGCATAAAGTAACGGAAGTTATCTAGCCCGTAAGCGTCTGCAACCTCTCTAGGATTAACAACATTTCCTTTGGACTTAGACATCTTTTCTCCATCACGTGTCCACCAACCATGTGCAGCAATATGTTTGGGTAGTGGAAGTCCAAGGCTCATTAAAAATGCTGGCCAGTAGATAGCATGAAAACGTAAAATATCTTTACCTATAAGTTGCACACGAGCAGGCCAAAAATCCATATTTTTATCATCTGTACCATAACCAAGTGCCGTGACGTAGTTCATAAGTGCATCAAGCCATACATACATCACGTGCTTAGGGTCATTCATATCTGTGGGGAGTTTCACGCCCCAGTCAAATGAAGTTCTGGTGATAGAGAGATCAGTAAGTCCACCTTCAACAAAACGAATGACTTCATTTTTTTTGCTTCTTGGTAAGATACAATCAGGTGTGTCGTTGTACCATGCTAAAAGTCTATCTTCATAGGCTGATAGTCTGAAAAAGTATGACTCTTCTTCAACGATGGTAGTACTTTTACCACATTCAGGACAGAACTCCTCATCTACAAGTTGTGTTAGTGGGAAAAAGGTCTCACATGAGATACAGTAATGCCCTTTATAGGTGTCTTTATAGATGTCACCATTGGCATGCATCGTAGTGAAGGCTTTTTGAACACCTCTTTTATGGTCTTCATCTGTGGTTCTGATGAATTTGTCATAAGAAATCTCAAAGTCATCCCATAGGTCTTTGAAGGTTGCAGATATTTTATCTGCATAGGCTTTTGTGGATTCACCACGTTTTTTGGCGGCTTCTTCTATCTTCTGACCATGTTCATCCGTACCTGTAAGAAAGAAAGTTTCCATACCCGCGAGTCTAGAATAGCGAGCAAGTGTGTCTGCTATGATAGTAGTATAGGCGTGTCCAATGTGAGCAATGTCATTAACATAGTAAATAGGGGTGGTAATATAGGCTTTTTCGCAAGACATAATGTTCCTTAAACAAATGAGTTTTTGGTTTTACTTTTTGGGTAAATTGTTTATTGTGTATTCTAACTAAAAGATGCTGTTTAGTGGGTTATATAATAATTTTACCTGCTAACACTAAGGTAATATTTGCTCGTTATAATATATTCAAAGGAGATGTCATGGTAGCAACATTAAATATTAGCCCTTCATTACAGTATAGAAGCAGAAAAAATATTTATAAACGGGCATTATCAACACTTTATAGTAAGAAGGAAATATGGAATCAGCTAAAAGCTGAAAGATATTTACGACAAAAAGATGAAGCTTTAAAAAAAAGTAGATTCTTATTTTATAAGAAGATTTATACTATTGATAATGAGAAATACTACAAAGTAATAGGACTTGATAAACACTATTATATTACAGTAGATAGTTTAAATTATATCTCCTCTTCTCAACTTACTGTTCAACTTTATTATTATACGGTTAATGGCATGAAGTGCAAAAAATCGTTATTAAGAACAGATAAAACGAAAGATGAAATCTTGATTTCAAAAAGTACTTTAAATATAGTATTTGACCCATGTAGGTTTGAAAGTATAAGTTAATGTTGTATATACTTTTATATTAATATAGTATACAAGGAGTAGGTTATGTCAAATATTAATGATAGCATGCTTGGTGTTAAGATTAACAATAATAAAATTTATATTATAGACAGCATTGAATATTATAAATTAGTAGGCATGAATAATCATTATTATATTAAAGTCTCTGACTATTATAAAGTGACATTATCTCAACAATCATTTGAACTTTTTCAACACAATACATCTAAATTAAAAAAAATAAAAGGTTATATAAAATCTATTGATTTATCTGATATTCTATTAATTGCTGCACCTTCTATTTCTAGTAATTTTAAAATGTTTGATTTAGAGAAAGTACCTTCCATTAGCTAATACATTACATATGTATAGTTTTTTTTATTTTATATTTTAATGTATTTTGTTTATATGCTTCGATGTTTTGATGAGACATTGTATACTGGTATTACTACAGATTTGCCTCGGAGAGTGGATGAGCATAATTCTTCAACTAAAGGTGCTAAATATACACGTTCTAGACGACCTGTCACATTAGTCTACTCCGAACAATACCCAGATAGAAGTTTAGCATCAATCCGAGAGTACGAAATAAAAAAGAAAATGACAAGAACGATGAAATTAAAACTTATAGCAACACAAGATTAAGAAATAGAGGTCTGGTTCTTGGAAATGAGTTATCGTTATCAACCTGACCCCTATGTTCATCACACCATACACAGTAGGTTGTTATATACCCATTATTTTAGCTTAAAACTCAAACCCTCCGCCTTTACCTTTACTCATGGAATCATAGACTGCTTTGATGTAGGCATCACGTACTTCACACTCAAGTAGCTTTTCACATTTTAGGCAAGAGTGTAGTTGCTTTTCTTTTTGACATTTTTCTAGGACAACTTGTTGTTGTGCCAAGGCAATTTGCCATCCATCGAGTACTGCTTCTGACATTAGTCTTTTAGTCCATAAGCTTTTTTTAGGGCTTGTATCTCATAGTTTGAGCCAAAGAAACAAGGGCTGGTGTCGTGTGGGTGTGCGGGGATGAGTTTCATGAGTCGTGCACCAGTGTTGTCTATGGCTTCTCCGCCTGCTTGTTCATACATAAACGCAAAAGGGATAACCTCAAAGAGTTGGCGTAGTTTACCTTCTGGCTTGTCTGTTGTACCTGGGTAAGAGAAGAGTCCTCCACCCTTGAGTAGTATCTGATGTAAGTCTGGTACCATACCACCAGAGTAACGAAGTCTATACCCCTCAGCAAAAAGTGAGTCTATATATGCCTTATGGTGTTTTGCCCAGTTTTTTTGTGTGCCACCTGAGGCATTGAGCTTACCTTTTTTATCTAAGGAGATTTCTCCTATGGCTTTAAAGTCTGTGCCAAATGCACGGTAAAGCATAGGTTTTTTGCCATGCTCTGCGATGACAAGCTCTATGCGAGGCCCGTAAACTACATAGGCTGAGGCTACTAAATTTGAACCTTGTAATGCGCCTTCATAGATGCCAAAGATAGACCCCACAGAGAGATTGACATCTACAAGTGAAGAACCATCAAGTGGGTCATAACATATAGTATAGGTTCCTGAGTCATTAAGTTCGAGTACGCCTTCTTTTTCTTCACTAACTAGGTTTTTTACTACTGCAACTGATGCAAAGGCTTTTTCTATGATGATGTCTGACTGTACATCTAGTTTTAGTTGGTCTTCACCTGAAGAGTTTTCTGAGTCGCTGTAGCCTAAGTCGGCAGTTTTTATGGCATTATCTATTTCAAATGCTATGGTTTTTATGGTTTCAAATATGGTATTCACTGCTATCCTTCTTATATGGATATTGCATGGGTATCTATCCATGCAATAATTTGAGTTGTGTTATTTAAATCAAGTACTGTAATGTGTTTCGGTATTGTATAGTCATTTACATTAATACTTTCATCAATAGCGATGGCTTCAGAGTATGAGAAATAAGATTCATCTATAGTGTTTCTAAAAATAGCAATACGAGGCAAAGGCAATGTCTTAAGACCCTCGACAAGTAAAATATCAAAATCATTAATCATACGTACAAGTTCATTTAATGTTTTTTCTCTTTGTGAAAAGTAGGTTGTTCGTGTAGGTGAGGTTACTACAACTTCAGCGCCAGTTTGAGTAAACTTATGGCTGTCTTTACCTTCAACGTCAAAATGTGCTTTATCTTTGGGGTCATTTTTAATGATAGCTACTTTTTTACTTTGAATTAAAATATTGGATATTTTTTCTACCAATGAAGTTTTTCCACTTCCCGAAGGTCCTGTAAATGCAACTGCAACTCTCTTATTCACGCTTGGCCTTTATAATTCTTAAGTTATTATACATGAAAGTTTATTGAAACTATGTTAAAATTCGTCCAATTATAAGGAGTATATCGTAATGAAAATAGGTTTATTAATTTTTATGATATTACTTATTTCAGGCTGTAGTTCAAAAAATGAAAAAACTTTTATAAAACTTTTTAAAGCGAGTAAAACGGCAAGCAGAAACTTGCAAAAAACAGAAAAAATACAACTTATTGACCCTCAAGAAGGTACAACTAGAGTGCTTCTTACATCTACCTATGTATCTGAAAAACAAATCTCAAAAAAAATGAAAAAAGATGAAACATTTATAATAGGTTTATATGTTGAAGACAATGAAACAGAAGAAGTAAGTTTGGAAACTTTTTCCTTACGTCTAAATAGAAAGGTACCTAAAAGTATTAAAGCTTTAAAAAATACTAGTAAACTGCTAAATAATATTCCATTTATCTCTCCTTGGACCCAATTTTATCTTGTACATTTTCCTTATACTTCTCATAAAAAAATGACATTTGAAATATATCATGGAGTTTATGGAAAAGGTACTGCAGAATTTGCTAAAGTTGCAAAATTTGTATTAGAAAAAAAAGCGTATTAAACTATTTCATTTCCTAAACTTATCAGTTTTATGTGGTGTTGCAAGCGTTTTTAAAAGTGGAAATATACGTGTGTTTACGCCCAATTTATTTAGGTAAATGACATAATTGGCTAAGACTTTTTTACCATATTCTCTTGCCTCAACATTTTCCATAGTTTCCATACTCATATATGGTTCATAAGGTCCTTTTCTAAAGTGTTTACTACTTGTTATATGCCTTTTAGTAAATCCTATACCACCATTATAAGCATACGCAATAAAAAGAGGATGGTGTAAATATTTAGTAAGATAGTTTAGATGATAGTCTGCATACTCTATAGCCTTATAGGGGTTAAACATATCATCTAAGTCTATTTTTTGTTTTTTACGTTTAGCAATATCTTTAATGAGAAATGGCATAAACTGCATCATGCCTAAGGCAAATGAACGTGAGACTGAAGCAGGAACAAAACGACTCTCTTGTCGTGCCAATGCATAGATAAGTGCTTGTCTTTTCGGAGTCATTTTTTTCATCACATCTCTATAGGGCATGGGGAAATATGACTTTTTATATCCACTTGATTTTGCCTTAAGATAAGTATAAATACCTATAGATTCTTGCGATGCATATCTATTAGCTAGACGGTCAATGCTACTATTTGAAGAGTGTTTCATTTTTGCTTTTACTTTAGCCCAGTGAATAGGGTCTTTTATATCAAATCCAGGAATCCTTTTTCTACGTATTTGTTGTGTAATCGTTTTTGGATATAAACCTTTTACCGTATCTGCAGCTATGAGTGTATACATGTTAGGGTGGTAACTTTTTCGTAGTTCTGTAAGGTATTTAAGATTTTTTGTAGTGAGATAAAGCCAAAAAAGTGCTTTATCCTTTTCATGCCTTTTAATATAGTTTCTTTTGGCTACTTCAAAGTATTTTGCTGCAAGGTGTTTATTTTTTTTCTGTAGAAGTATAAGAGCTTCTTTAAAATGTTTATTGGCAATACTTCTTCTTTTCCAAATACTATCGGGTGTAATGTCTTTTGATTTTTTTATTTTAGGTGTATCCAATCCTGTTCTTTGTTTGTATGCAACACGAAGTTTTTTATTTAGATGATTGGCTTCTTGTATTATATTTTTAGCTTCAATAGCAGTAGTAGTGTTTTGAGATAAAAAACGCCAAATATAATAGTCTTTTTCTACACTTTTTGGCATATTATGTATTTGCCAGTAGGTGAAATTCTTCGCTTCTAGTGGACTTAGTACTAAGAAAGTGAGTGTAATAAGTATAAAACGAAACAAATTATGCTCACATATTAAAAGAGTACATTACGTATTATAATGTCAATAAATTGTAGACCGAAAATAATCACCAATGGAGACAAGTCAATACCTCCCATCATCACAAAAGGCATTTTCTTACGTATGAATGAGAGTGCAGGTTCGGTTAATCTATAAAGTGTTTGCACTATAGGATTATTTGGATCTGGTTGAACAAAGCTCAATAGGGATGCGATAATAACTACCCATATATAAACCGTCATTAATGTGTGTATAAGTCCATAAAGTTCAGCTATCATGAGGCAATCTCCAATAAATATGATTTGATAAGTGGATAAATATCACTTAATTTTGGGCCATATTCGGCACCAGTAAGTAAAACCCTAAGGGGTTTAATAAAATTCTCTTCTTTCAAGCCCGATTCTAACATGATGTAGTTTTTAAATGCATTAAAATCATCTATCATAGGAGCATTAAAAATAATATCTTGCATTATTTTCATCTCTTTTTGCCATTTACCTTCAAAAGCTTTAGGTGCAAAGATAGGACGTATTTTAAGTGCTAGTTCATTAATAGTACTGGCTTCGTCTAGGTAGAGTTTTGCTAACTTACCTACATCAGTATCTGCAAAACCAAAAAGAGTAGAGAGTTGTTTGTCATCCATACGTCTGAGATGTTCACGATTGATAAAACGTAGCTTATCTATCTCAAACTTGGAGGTGGTTTGAGAGAGATTTTCAAGCCTAAACCATGCTATAGCTTCAGGTAAGGTAAATATCTCACTAGGTACATTATCGTAACCCAATATTAAAAGGTAGTTTATAATTGCATCAGGAATGTAACCTTGTTCAAACATCCATTTTACAGAATTTGTATCGGTTAGAGTAGGTAGGTGAACATAAATTGTCTCAATATTATAATCTAAGAGCTTCTGAATGTATATCTGCCTAGGTGTATGCTTAAGTTGCTCTGCATCTCGTATCACCATACTCACCCCTGAGAGCATGTCATCACAAGCTGTAGCAAAGTTGGCGGTAGGTGTTCCGTCAGCACGTAAGATGATAAAAGCATCTACTTCATCTGGATGAATGCTAATATCTCCTTGTAAAAGGTCATGAAATTCTATGGGAACTTTGGGTTTTTTAAGCCGAAGTACAAAAGGTATAGCAGACTCTTTGAGTTTTGTATGTTCAGTTTTATCTTTATTCTCACAATCTCCCGAGCAAGAGTGGTTTGCTTCAAGTAGCTCAGGTGAACAGGTACACACAAATGCTTTGCCTTCTTCTAAAAGTTTGACTGCAAGCGTTTGATGAATACGTAGATGTTCACTCTGATGAAAGACTGACGCATGTGTAAGTGCAAATTTTTCTAAAATCTGCATAATTTCAGTATCTTTACCTTCTCTATCTTCTTGGCTCTCTTTTATGGCTGCATCTTCTATGCGTACAAGAAAACTTTCTTTTTTTTGTTGGGCTACAAGAAAGTTGATGATAGCTACACGTAGTGTATCTATGTGCATATCTCCCGTAGGAGAAGGGGCAAATCTTAGCATGTATGTAGCTCCAAAAGGTCTTAAAATATATGGATGCTATTATAGGGTTTTTTACTGAAAAGCAAGACAAAGATGAAGGCAAAGACAAACCTACCATAGAGAGAAGCATACAAAAGGTAGTACAATGTCAAAAACCCAAAGCTTATAGAGACTTGTAAGTACTACCAGATGGACTTTGATGACAAACAGTATCATAGTGCCATCTATGATGTGACTAAACCTTGGAGATTTTGAATAGGATGGAGTGTAGGGTTGTTTAGAAGTGACTGTTTGTGTAACAATAGAGTTTTGATATACTTTTAATATGGAAATACATATATAGTAGGACAAAGTATTCGGGTTATTAATAGTTGCACACTCATTATTACGGTGACTACTGCACCGTCATATATTAAAAAAGGTAAATTTAAAATGAACATACTAAAACAAATTTTATATATTGTGCGTTATGCAATAGGGTTAGCTTTGTTTATTCTCTTTATTCACAATGCTTCAGGTAAAGGTATTTGTAATATACAAAGTGATTCAACAACCATGGCTTATATATTTTTTTTCATTATAACTTTAGCTATTATTCTTGAGATTGGTTTTATAATTGCCAGAACACGCTCTTTAAAAATTGAAGACAATGAAAGAAAAATTATAGCAAGAGCAGCATTGTTTTTATTTGATTCCACGTATATCATGTTAGCTGCTATTACTGCTTTTGCAATGTTATATTCTTTTTTTCCAGTATTAAACGTAGAAGACTTAACATGTCAAAATGCTTTATATTTTTCTATGGTAACTTTCACTACTCTAGGGTATGGTGATATTTTGCCCAATGACCAATTTAAAATCATTGCCGCAGGAGAAGCTCTTTTAGGATATATGACATTAGGTTTAATAGTTGGATATGCAGGGTCTTTATTTAACATAGAACCAAGTAAGTCATAAACCATAACAAATAGTCAAACTCTCAATCTAAGATGCGATAAGCACTAATTAGATAAAATACACCCAAAGAAGAAAAAGGGCAAATAGACATGAGCGAACACAAAGATTTTTTACGTACCATCGTTGAAGAGGACTTAAAAACAGGCAAGTACAAAGAAGTGGTTACTAGGTTTCCTCCTGAGCCAAATGGTTTTCCTCACATTGGACATGCCAAATCGATCTGTATTAACTTTGGTATCGCAAAAGATTATAACGGTCACTGTAACCTTCGCATGGATGACACCAACCCCACCACAGAAGACACTATATATGTTGAAGCCCTTAAAGACGCTGTGCAGTGGCTAGGCTTTGAGTGGGATAACTCTGTGCGTTTTACTTCTGACTATTTCCCTCAACTATACGCCTACGCCATAGAACTTATAAAAATGGGTAAAGCCTATGTGGACAGTGTAGATGAAGAGACCATGAGAGAGCTGCGTGGTACAGTGACTCAAGCAGGAAAACGTAGTAAATATGCCGAGCGTTCCGTAGAAGAAAACCTAGAGCTTTTTGAGCGTATGAAAAACGGTGAGTTCAAAGACGGTGAGCATGTCTTACGGGCGAAGATAGACATGGGGGCAGCAAACATGAAACTACGAGACCCACTACTTTACCGCATACGACACGCACACCACTTTAGAGCAGGTGATGCGTGGGCTATCTACCCTATGTATGACTTTGCTCATTGTTTGTCTGACTACATTGAGGGGGTGTCTCACTCCATTTGTACGCTAGAGTTTGAAAACAACCGTGACATCTATGATTGGGTGCTTGACACGCTTGGTCTTGAAAAACCTAGACCCTACCAACATGAGTTTGCACGCCTTGGCATAAACTACACCGTCATGAGCAAAAGAAAGCTTTTGGAGTTGGTAGAAGCTGGCATAGTAAGTGGCTGGGATGACCCACGCTTACCTACTATAGAGGGCTACAAAAGAAGAGGCTACACCCCAGAGTCCATCATAAACTTCTGTGATAGCATAGGCATAGCAAAAGCCAACTCCATGGTAGACGTGGCTCAACTTGAGTTTAGCATACGTGATGACCTAAACACCAAAGTACCCCGTGTCATGGCTGTACTTGACCCACTTAAAGTGACCATTACCAACTATGAAGGCTCTGAAGAGATAGAAGCCTCTTACTATCCGCCAGATGTACCAAAAGAGGGTTCACGTATCTTGCCTTTTTCAAAAGAGATTTACATCGACAGAGCAGACTTTAGCCAAAACCCTGAAAAAGGCTACTTCCGTTTAACACCTACACAACCTGTAAGACTAAAGTATGCCTACATCATCACCTTTGAAGAAGCCATAAAAGATGAGCATGGAAACATAGTAGAGATAAAAGTAACGTACCACCCAGACTCAAAAAGTGGAGAAGACACAAGCGGCATAAAAGTAAAAAGTGCCATCCAATGGGTAGAGGCAAACACGGCTAAAAACGCGGAGGTAAGAGTCTATGAGAGACTCTTTAAAAATGAGGCTCCAGAGGGCATAGAAGACATCAACCCCAACTCATTAAAAGTCATAAAAACAGCTCTCATAGAACCCTCTGTCATCACAGAAAAACCTGATGTACGCTTTCAGTTTGAAAGAGAGGGGTACTTTTATGCTGACCCTGTTGACTACACAGACAAAAAGCCTGTGTTTAACAAGATAGTAGCACTCAAAGAGTCTTTTGCTAAAAAGAAAAAAACATCACAAGCCCCCAAGTCTGAGCCTAAAAAAGTACAAATAGACGGTGAAGTAGCACCCATGAGCAAAGAAGAACAAGCACGCTTTGACAAGTACACAAATGAACTTAAACTCAACAACGAAGTAGCTAACACCCTAGCACGTGATGAAAAGCTCACTGCCTTTTATGAAGAAGCCTTGCAAACACTACACTCACCTGTAGCCATTGCAAATATAGTTACCAATGATGTAGCAAGAGAGTTAAAAACAAAAGAAATAAATGAACTTAAATTTACAGCCAAAGATGTGGCAGAACTAGTCAAAATGGTAGATGAAGAACTTATCTCAAGTAAGATAGCCAAACAAGTCTTTGAAGAGATGAACAAAAGTGGAGAGGACCCTACTCAAATTGTTGAATCTAAAGGGCTTGTACAGATAAGTGACCCTGCCATAATTTCACCTATGATTGATGATATCATCACTAAAAACCCTGACAATGTAGAGAAGTTTAAAGCAGGCAATACTAAGCTACTAGGCTTCTTTGTAGGGCAAGTGTTGAAAGCTACAAAAGGAAAAGGAAATCCTAAAGTGGTGAATGAACTTGTGGCACAAGCGTTAAAATAACAACTTATCCTAGATAATAGTCTAAAGTAAACTTCATATCTTCATCTAAATCCATGTTCCCTTGCATCCATTTGAGGTAGCCTGCATCTTCTTTGGCTACATCTGCTACCTCTTTTCCTTTATGCTTACCAAACTTAAAGGTTTTCATGAGTACAGGGGTTTGTGTGAGTTTGTCAAGCGTTTTCATGGGGTTTTTTTCTTCAGGGAACTGCTCTTTGGATAAGACTACAAGTTTAGAAAGTAAGAGTTTCATAACCAATACATCTCCTATCGCATCATGTGCTTTTATGGTTACACCAAGCTTATCTGCTTCTGCACCTTCTATCATGTAGAGTTCTAATGCATAGCGTAAATACTGTAGTCTATGGTGAGGAGTATCGGGTAGTAAGTGTTTGGCACAACGAAGTGTATCTATGAGCGTATAGTTATTATCGAAACCTTCTTTTTTTACCATACCTAAGTCAAAACTAATATTGTGTGCTATGAGATAATTCTCTGGCTTGTTATAAGCTTCTAACTTCTTAACAAATTCAAGTTCAGTATAAGGTGGTTGATTTTTTATAACATCGGGGGTGATATTGTGTATTTCCATTGCTTCTATACTTATGGGTATATGAGTAGAACAAAGTTCATCATATACATCGATGGTATCTTTATCATGTACTATCATTGCACCTATTTGTATAATACGGTCTTCTTCAGAGTTTCCTGTAGTTTCAGTATCAAAAAGTATATATTTTGGCATATCATATCCTCAAATAAATTCATGAATCATATCCTATTTCTGATATAATCTGATTTATATTAATCACTAGGACTACTTTGTTATGCAAAAACATTTTACATCTATCCTTTCATTCTATTTTGGAAAATTTGCTTCAAAAGATTTTTCACCAACCATACAAAATTTTATAAACAAAAGTTATGTCAAACTTATGGGGCTTGATATGTCAGAATTTCAAGAGCCTTCAGCGTATAAAACCCTAAACAAACTTTTCACGAGAGCATTTGTCACAATACCTCCAATGGCTGAAGATAAAAATGCACTTATATCCGGAGTAGATGCACTCATCACTGATGCAGGAAAGATAGTGAAGGGCAAAGCCTACCAGATTAAAGGAATATCTTATGATATAGACAGACTATTTGGAGAGTATCATACTGGGCTTGAAAAAAAAGTTGAAGGGGGGGAATTTATAAACTTCTATCTTTCCCCTAAGGACTATCATAGGTATCATATGCCTATGACACTTAAAATATTGAGTCTTACACACATCCCAGGAAAACTTTACCCTGTAAACTTTCCACTCCTTCGAAATAAAAAGGATTTGTTTATAGAAAATGAAAGAGTCGTCATAGAATGTGAAGATGAAAAGGGACGAACACAAGTATTGGTACTAGTAGGAGCACTCAATGTCGGTAAAATGGTGGTTACATTTGAAGATAATATACGTACTAATTCAGAGATACGTGCACCTAAACATTACAACTATGAAAACTTGACACTTGAACGTGGAGAACTTTTTGGCTGGTTTGAAATGGGATCAACCATTTTGACATTCTCCCAAAAAGGAAGTATTTTTCCTGAAGTTGCTATTAATCAAAAGGTAAGTTTTACAGATGTTTTGGGTAAAGTACTATAACTAGGAGTTAATAATGCAAATTAAAGAAATAAAAGAATATGCAGAGGTTAGAGCAAAAGCAAGAGCATATTTATGCTACATCATCGGACGTAATATAAGTGACACCATACAAAATGGAGATATAGCAACCGTACTTTCAAAGCTTGAAGGGCTAAATGACACTATTAGTAAAGCAGAAGCTATTTATGCACTGAATGGACAGGGTGTTCAAATCACACCAAATATATCTAAAAATAAGAAATTAAAAGGTATAGGAAAAGGTTCCACAAGAGCAGATAGAGCTTATTTTTATAAAACAGTAAAAGAGCATAGATGTGTACTCACCGAACCCTATCCATCTTATGTAAGTAATACTATGGTAGTAACTGCATCCTTTCCAATTTATGATGAGCAAGATAACTTACTCTGTATTATTTGTGTAGATATTTCTTTATCAAATATTTTACGAATGGTTCATCCTTCTTCTATAGACTCTTATGCAGGAAAATTAAGTAAGTTTGTTTATACTGCATTCTCTTTAGCATTGGCTTTAGTGTCCTTACTCCTATTTGTTAAAGGAGCTACAGCTTTCTTACATTTTGGTATAGACCTTATGGCTATCAATATCAACGAAATGTTTAAAGCAACTATTCTTCTTACACTCTCCCTTGCTATATTTGATTTAGTAAAAGCGATATTTGAAGAAGAAGTACTAGGTAAAGAGAAAAAAGAAGGAGCAGGGGATGGACATCAAACAATGATACGTTTCTTGGGGTCTATTATCATAGCACTCTCCATTGAAGCGTTGATGCTTGTCTTTAAATTTGCCCTCACTGACCCAGCAAAGCTAGAGTATGCTGTATATCTTATAGGCGGAGTATCTTTGCTGCTAGTAAGCTTATCTGTATATATTAAATTTAATTTACCTTATGTAAAATCTACAAAAAAAGAAAAATAAACGATGTATCAAAAACTGATTATATTTGACATGGATGGTACACTCGTAAACTCTTCTATCACAATAGCCAATGCCATTAATCATGTACGACAAAACTTAGACTTGGCACCTATGGAACAAACTCATATATTAAGGTTGGTGAATGACCATACTGTAAACCCAGCAGAGGTTTTTTATGAAACAAATGTATTTAAGCCTATTCATGAAAAGTGGTTTACAGAATACTATACTAACAATCATGAGAATGAATTAGAACTTTATGATGGCATTCAAGAGTTACTTGAAGAGCTAAAAGAAAAAGATCACAAATTAGCTTTAGCTACAAATGCCTATAGAGGTTCTACACTAGAATCTTTAAATCATCTTAATATTCAACACTATTTCGATGCTATCGCTTGCTATGATGACGTAGAAAATGGTAAGCCTCACCCCGATATGCTCCATAAGTTACTTGATGAGTTAGGACATAGCAATGAGAAGTCTCTTTTTATAGGTGACGGACCAAGAGATGAAGAGGCAAGCCAAAGAGCAGAGGTACCTTATATCATGGTAGATTGGGGATTTACAAATCACACAGATGCAGTTAAAACTGTAGATGAATTAAGAAATAAATTAATTTTTTAATTTATATTTATACCTATTAATGGTTTACGTATATCAATCAATAATGAAAGCAAATAATCTAATTTATTCCCACTGGCATAACTAGTTTCAAATGTTGATGATTTATTATTGTCAACCCAAGATTCCATCCAATCATAAATCTTAGGATTATAGATTCCAAAAAAACCATAAGAGCTCCCAACAAAATGTATATCCATTTCTCCTGGTTCATATCCAAAATGTTCTCTATCTCTATAGTTTACTCTATACCACCCATCAATACCATCTGAAAATGTTGTAAAGTATGGATTATCTAAACTACCCCTTGAAACTCTAAATGCTAAGTTATTAGCCCAAGATTGTATTGTATTCTCTGATAATGAGACATTAAAAGATTGACCAAACCTTTTAATAACTTCATAAAACCAATTAACTCTTCTAGCATGGGATAAGTCCATAGATACTTTTGGAACAGTTTTTTTAGGATGTTTAGCAATACCATCCTCATTAAACATAGCATATGAAATACTATCTGAGGAGATTTTTTTAAGCTCCCTTCCGTAACCAGCATAAGCAAAGTCAGGATGTGTGCTAAACCCTGTTCTATCAAGTGCACCACATGAATAATTATTATCAGAATAAACACATGTACTTTGTTCCAATTTTGGCTCTACACTAAACCTCATATAATCTTCTACATATTTTTTCCATTTTAAGAAATCACTGTTTTTATAGTTTATTTGTTGTAAATAATCATGAAATTGTAAAATCGAAATAATAGTAAACAAATTCAAATCGTTAATTCTTCTTAAATTGACTTCTTCATTCACCCAATTATTAATATGTGATTGAATGATCTCAATATCATTCTGAGAAAAGTCTGTATCAATACCATGTCGTTCACATGCAGATAATACTCTAGTTAATAAACCAAAAAATTGAGCTATAAATAAATCTTCTTCTGTTCCTTCTCTGTTTCCAACACTATCTAGCCACATACCATTCGAAAGAGATTGATCTTCAAATGCTATTTTTACAAGATTAAGAATACGATGTAACATATCTATATCTGCACGTTCATCTGCATAGATTGCAGCATTTTGTAAATGTACTTGTACTTCATACAATATGATTGTATTAGAGTACCCATTATCATTTTTTTTAAGATAATCCCTCATTTTATCTGTATAAACATTTATATATCTACTAAAACTCTCTTGTATATTTGTGGGGTCAATCATCTGTTTGATATAAATTGTATCTGTTTTAGTTTTTCTAAAAGTGACTGAAGATGGCTTAGGTATAACCGTTACAGTAAAAACACTTTCAGCATCTTGTTCTGATAATATATTAAAATCATCTGCACCACACTTAATTTCAATAGCATTTTTATACCAACAAATATATGGTTGTGTTATATTGCTATCATTAATATCATCATATGAAAAGTCTATCGAAATTTTATCATTATATAGAGCATTTATTTTATTATGCTCAGGAATACTATAAATGATGTTGTTTTCGCTTTTATTATTTTCTATACAAGATGTAAATACAAACAGTAAGAAGAAAAATATAACTATATATTTCATAATTGAATTTCTATCTTTAGAATACATAATTACCTTGATTTTTAAGTTATAATCATTGAATTATATATAAAAAAGGTTATATAAACTATAAAATATATGAAAAGTTTTGTATTTCAAATACATATTGTGATAAACTCCCATTAAAAAGTATACAATTATTATGTCTAAATCAATACTAACCAATTTTATCTCACTACTATTAATAGGAGGAGCATTCCTTTTACCCTCATATTACAAAGATATACTACTCTTTACAGGTCTCTTTGCACTCTCTGGTGCTATTACCAATCAACTAGCTATTCATATGCTTTTTGAACGTGTACCTTTTCTTTATGGCTCTGGGGTAATTGAAAAGAATTTTGAGACCTTTAAAGGCTCGATTCACGAAATGATCATGAAACAATTTTTTTCTAAAGAACAACTTTCTGACTTTTTTTCTAAAGAAGAACAAAAGATAGACCTAAAACCTTTAGTTGAGTCTGCAGACTTTTCTTCTGCTTTTGATGCCTTATCAAAAACCGTAATGGAATCAAAATTTGGTGGAGCCATACAAATGTTTGGTGGAGTTGAGGCACTTGAAGGCTTACGTGAGCCATTTTCTCATAAACTTAAAGCAGCAGTCTCCTCCATAGTCTCCTCTGATACATTTAAAGCACAACTAGATTACCATATACAAAACTCCGCACTCTCAGGTGACATGTTAGACTCTGTCGATAACCTCATTACGCAACGTTTAGATGAACTTTCACCCAAAATGGTAAAAGAGTTGGTGCAAGAACTTATAAAAGAACATTTGGGGTGGCTAGTAGTATGGGGTGGTGTATTTGGTGGTTTAATAGGTCTTATCTCTTCCTTTATATTATAGTATTTGACATTTTTTGACATTTTTTGACATTTTTTATCTATAATTCAGTAGTTATTAAGTGAAATTTATTCTTACTTAATAATAAAACTGTAAGATATTCAGTTCACACATAATACTATAGGGAGTATAGGGATGATTAAAATATTACTAACAACACTCATGCTTGTTTCTTTGTCGCATGCAAAACATTCATTTAAAATGTATGATGACATCTGTGATACAACAAATACACAAGAGTGTACCAATGAAGAAACGCAAGTAAAGAATTTACAATTAGCACTCAATAAAACTTTGGGTCTTGAATTAGATACTGATGGTAAATGGGGTCAAAAGACAAAGGATGCTGTCATACAATTCCAAGAGAAATATAATCTTTCACCAGTTGCAGGATATGTAGGAAGAAAAACAAAAAATAAATTAGATGAAGTTACTAAAGACATCACTTTTGCGAAGGTAAATCTGTCTATTGCAACTTCAGGTTCTTATGCATTATTTAAGAAAAAAGTAAATTTAAGAAAAAGTTTTAAAGTATTTAAAGATAAAAAGCTATTGGCTAAAGCGAATGGGAGAAATACGCTCCTAAAAGTAGATATTTCTGACCAAAGACTTCTCATGCTTGTTGACGGAAAAGTAGCACTATCCTCACCATGTACAACAGGAGCCAAAAGAAAGCTTGAACCAAATACTAGAGTCATAAGAGACAAAAGAACGCCAAAAGGTGTCTTTAAAATTACAGAAAAAATTTCAGACAAACGTTCTACCATCTTTGGAAAATTTTATCGTAATGGTAAAGTAGTATACAAAGGGGACAGAAGAAAATACAGAGGACCTAAAGCAAAATATATTGGTGCTTCACTTAAAAACTGGATGAGACTTACAAGCTCAGGCATAGGACTTCATGGAAGTAAATATGTCAAAAGATACCCTGGAACAAATGGATGCATAAGGCTTCCATTTAATGTAGCAAACACTGTATTTAAAAAAGTAAAAAAAGGTACTAAAGTAAGTATCGTTAACTAAATCACTTCTTCTTAATCTCTAGATATTCTAGAGATTAACACTAGCAATCATCTTGTTTTAAAATATACATATAAGGATACATAATGCAATATAGTTATCATTTTCTACTGGCAATAGCTGTAATTAGCAGCTTATTTATGAATGGCTGTGCTTATCTTGGAGAGCCAAGTATAGAGGACATTAATTGTACTAAACTAGCAGGAAAATATACCACATATCAGGAGTTTAAAAAATGTACAACAATCAAAAGCTATAAAGTCTTTAAAGACCAAGATCTTTTGGCTACAGCTACACCTAAAAACACAAAAGTAGTTGTAGATGTGAGTGATCAAAGAGCTAGACTCTTTGTAGACGAAAAAATAGCAGTTGACTCACCATGTACTACAGGGGCTAAACGTAAATTTGAGCCAAATACCAAGATATACAGAGACAAAAGAACGCCACTAGGTAACTTTAAAATCACTGAAAAAATACGTGATAAACGTTCTACTATCTTTGGTAAATACTATAGAGGCAATAGATGTGTCTATACAGGAGATAAACGCAAATACAGAGGCTCTAAAAAAGGGCTTAGGTACCAAGGTGCAGCACTTTCAAACTGGATGCGTTTGACCAGTGCTGGCATAGGTTTACATGCAAGTAAGTATGTAAAGCGTTACCCAGGCACCAATGGATGCATTCGTTTACCATACCATGTCTCGAAAACTATTTTTAATCATGTAAAAAAAGGGACACCTGTAATCGTACAGAATTAAATTTACACTTCTATGGCTTCTTTCACTATTTTTTCTTCGCAGCCATAGAAACTTTAAGTGTATCAAACCCCCGATAATCTATATCCCACCACTCTTTCATATGTATGAGTTCACAGCTTTTTGAAAAGTACGCTTCAAGCTCTCCCTCTTTCAGTCTAAAAGTAGGGTTGCTAGCCTTACGGCCATTGTCTTTATGGGCTACAAATGTCTCCATAAGTATGATGCCATTTGGCTTGAGTGCTTCTAGCATTTGAGGAAAAAGCTTACGTTCTAAGAAGTAGGTACACACTATAAGGTCGTACTTGTTTTTGTCTAATACATGCGTATCAAAGTCTACCTCTACAGCTTCTACCCCTTCTACGTCTCTTAATGAAGATATAGCCACAGAAGAGATATCTAAAGCATCTACTGCATACCCAAGTGAAACTAGGTATTTACTATGTCTCCCATTACCACAGGCGATATCAAGAGCCTGCGTACCATTGGCTAAGTGTGCGTACTCCCTGATGAATTTGATAGGCTTATGGGGCATGGTGTCTTGTGCATGCTTTTCATCCCAACGTTTTTTGTCTTCTTGTGCCATAGTTACAGCCTTTTTGGATACTATTTTATCAAAACTTAACAAATTTAGGATTGATTGATGGCAAAACTTACTTTTATTTCATGGAATGTAAACGGCATACGTGCAGTAGATAAAAAAGATGCACTCAAATGGATAGATGAAGAAGAGGTAGATTTCTTAGGACTTCAAGAGATAAAAGCCGAAGCTGAGCAGATACCCGAGGGCATTTTCGAGCGTGAGTACAAGTACCAAAGCATCAACTCATCAGTCAACAAGGGGCAGTCAGGCGTGGCACTCTACACAGACATAAAAGGAGAATCCAGCTGTTGTGAGCAGGTAGATATACTCGATGAAGGACGTATCAATGAGTATCACTTCGATAACATCGTACTGTTTAACGTCTACTTCCCTAATGGACAAAGAGACGAGGAACGCTTGAAATACAAAATGGGATTTTATGAGCGTTTTTTAGACTATATTTTAGAGCTACGCAAAGCGGGTAAATCCATAGTCGTGTGTGGTGATGTCAACACCGCCCATCACCCTATAGACCTAGCACGTCCCAAAGCAAATGAAAAAACCTCAGGATTCCTACCTATGGAGCGTGAATGGCAGGACAAGCTCTTGGCCTCAGGGTTCATAGATACCTTTAGGCATGTACATGGTGATGAGACAGAACGTTACTCATGGTGGAGCTACAGAGCAGCAGCACGTAAAAACAACGTAGGCTGGAGGATTGACTACTTCTATGTCTCAGATGATTTAAAAGATAAGATAGTAGATGCAGATATACTTGACCAAGTCATGGGGTCAGACCATTGTCCTGTGAAGTTGGTTTTAGAGATTTAACTAAAAATATGTCATATTGCCATATTTTTAAGTATTAGTACTTTTTTTGACTAAAATACTTCTATAAACGATAGGAGTGTGTGATGGAAGAATTAGTAGTACAAGGTGAAATCAGTTCTAAGATTCTGACATTGCGTGGGCAACAGGTGATGTTGGATAGGGATTTGGCAGAGTTATATCAAGTTGAAACAAGAAGACTTAATGAGCAAGTAAAAAGAAATTTAGATAGGTTCCCTGATGACTTTATGTTTCAGTTGACAGAAGGTGAGTTAAAAAATTGGAAGTCGCAATATGCGACATCCAATAAAGAGATAATGGGTATGCGTAAAGCACCTTATGCCTTCACTGAAGAAGGCATCTATATGTTAGCTACGGTATTGCGTAGTTCTGTTGCTACACAGACAAGCATACATATCATTAGAACCTTCAAAATATTAAGAGAATTCAGCAAACATTACAACGCCTTAGCCAAACAAATCATAGAAGTCGAACGCAAGTCTGACAAGCAGTATAAAGAGTTGCGTAAGGCTCTGGATGAGCTTATAGCGAGTTCTAAGTTGGTAGATGAAAAAGTCATAAGGTATCTCAAATGATTGCCTTACGTGATATGCATAAAGATGACAAGCAAAGAGAAAAAATCATTAGAAAAGGTGTTGAAGCACTTAAGAATGAAGAACTTATGGCACTACTTTTAGGTAGAGGTATACAGGGGAAAGATGTACGTAAACTCTCTAAAGAGATTATAGGTATTATGGACAGAGACCATGAAAATATGAGTTTGGAAAAGCTCTGTGATATCTACGGTTTAGGCATCGCCAAGGCTTCACATATACTCGCCTCACTAGAACTCTCCAAACGCTATCTCATACGTACAAACAGACGCATCACCGATGCAAAAGATGTTTATGATGAACTGCACAAATACGCCAACAGACAGCAAGAACACTTCTTCACCATCACCCTAGATGGTGCAAGCCACATCATCAACACGCGTACTGTTTTCATAGGCACACTAAACCAGTCACTCGTACACCCACTAGAAGTCTTCGCCGATGCCATAGCCGACAGAGCCGCAGGCATCATCATCGCCCATAACCACCCTAGTGGTACATTAGAAGCGAGCAGGGCAGATGTGGCTATTACCCAGAGACTCATGGAGGTTTCTAAGCTAGTAGGCATAGAGTTGTTAGACCATGTCATACTCTCGAAACAGGGGTATTTTAGCTTTTCGGATGAGGGGTTGTTGTGATGGAGAGGTATGAAATCGTAAACAAATATGATGATACACCCGTAGGGGCGAACCCATGTGTTCGCCCACAATGTGATAAAAAACAACATTTTTATTTTGAAAATAAAGGGCAGACACACGATATCAAAGGGCAGACACATGGGTCTGCCCCTACGGAAAAATATCATCGTCGTTCCATACGTTTACCTGATTATGATTATTCATGTGAGGGGTATTATTTTATTACCATCACGGCACAAAATAGAGAGCATTTGTTTGGTGAAATTGTGGATGGTAAGATGGTGGTAAATGTGGCGGGGGAGATGGTGCATAAATGGTATGAGAAATTGGAAGAGAAATTTCCAACCGTTAAAAATGATATGATGGTAATTATGCCAAATCATATTCATTCGGTAGGTAGTGGACACTTTCTAGTCTCTTCACTCAACACCATACTGGAGATAAAGAGCCAACTTCGCATACTTTTTGATAGTAGTGGTAAACGCATCAAAGACTATGAGTTGAGTGTAGAAAATGACGAACTCATAGTAAGAGATGATGAGGGTGAGATATTTGAGTACAAACGTAAGTCTAAAGAGGCTACGCGTATACAGCAGATGCTTTTTACCCAAAAACAGAAAATCATAGAAAACTCACTTTTCGGAGTAGATATCAACCCCAACTCCGCACAGATAACACGCTTGCGTCTATGGATAGAGCTACTCAAAAACAGTTACTATGATGAGGGTGGTCACTTGGTCACCATGCCAAACATAGATATAAACATCAAGGTAGGTAACTCACTCATAAGCCGTTATGGCTTAGAAGATGAGATAGACATACCTAACATTAAGCACGCCATAGAACGCTACAAAGCTTCAGTTAAGGACTATAAAGAAGGGAACTTCCTCTCTACCAAAGAAGAGATACGCTCTGCCATAGATGATGTCAAAGGGATGTTTGGGCTGACACTTAAAGCCCAGTGGTCACAAACAGAAAACTATAAAAAAGCCTTGGGCAAGTATGTTA